>Ga0247742_10001362_pt1 | contig 17292 bp, 16 predicted proteins | sample UWRJL208509C2_FD_180944 | JGI IMG/M metagenome (GOLD analysis project Ga0247742, IMG submission 180944) | Plant litter microbial communities from Arlington Agricultural Research Station in Wisconsin, United States - UWRJ-L208-509C-2 | ecosystem: Environmental > Terrestrial > Plant litter >... | reverse complement strand
CTGTCCAGACCAGGAGGCTATCCATGAGCAGCAAGACCCTTTTCATCACCGGCGTCAGCAGTGGCTTCGGCCTGGCATTGTCCCGGGAGGCCTTGTCCGTCGGCCATCGAGTGATCGGCACCGTTCGCAACGAGGAAGCAGGCCGTGCCTTCGAGGCGCTGCACGACGATCACGCGCACGCCATCCTGCTGGACGTCACCGACATTGATGCGATTCCCGCCGCGGTTGCCGATGCGGAATCGCGCTTCGGTCCGGTCGACGTGCTCGTAAACAACGCGGGATACGGTCACGAAGGCATCTTCGAGGAGTCGCCGCTCGACGAGATGCGTCGCCAGTTCGAGGTGAACGTGTTCGGCGCCGTGGCGGTCACCCAGGCCTTCGTGCCGCGATTCCGTGAGCGTCGCCGCGGACACATCGTCACTATCACCTCGATGGGCGGCTTCATCACGATGCCCGGGATCGCGTACTACTGCGGCAGCAAGTTCGCGCTCGAGGGCATCAGCGAGGTGCTCGGCAAGGAGCTGAAGCCGTTCGGCGTGCATGTCACCGCCGTCGCACCCGGCAGCTTCCGCACGGACTGGGCAGGACGGTCGATGCAGCGCTCGCCGCGAAGCATCGCCGACTACGACGCCACCTTCGATCCGATCCGCAAGGCGCGGGAAGAAAAGAACGGCAAGCAGCTCGGTGATCCGGCGAAGGCTGCCGAGGCCATCCTGACCCTGGTCAGCCTGCCCGAGCCGCCGGCGCATCTTCTGCTCGGCAGCGATGCGTTGACTCTCGTACGCGAAAAGCTGGCCGCCATGAAGGCTGATATCGACACGTGGGAGAGCCTGACGCGATCGACCGACGGCTGACGCGTTATCGCTCGGTGGCGTGCATCAACATGGGCAGGACGATCGCTTCGATCCTGTCCGCCATCTCCTCGGCCGATACGCGATCGCGCATCGTCAGCCAGAGGCGGGCCGCGCCGAAGATGGCCCACGCCGCCGTGGTGAACACCAGTTCCGGGTCGACGCCTGGCACGACCTGATGCTGGCCGGATCCTTCGCGGAAGATGTCTTCCACCACCGCGATGATGGAATCTTCCAGCGGCATCTTGCCGAGCCCGCCCGGACATCCCGGCGACGCCGCCAGGTAGTCGCAGACGCCGAGCGCGATGGCTCGCAGTCCGCCCTCGCAGCTGTTGAACGATAGGCCACGGCGCTCGACCAAGTCGCGGAAGCGCGCTGCCGCCATGGCCTGCAGCAGGCTGCTCTTGTCCGGATAGTGCAGATAGAACGTGGCGCGGTTCAGCGTCGCCTCGTCGGCGATGTCCTGGACCGAGATCTCTTCGAACGACTTCTGGGTCAACAACCGGGCAAGCGCATCGATGAGCATGCGACGACTGCGCAGGATGCGCGGGTCGATCTTCTGCACGGCGGGCAGGCTGGCGGGCACGGAAGGCGTCATTGGGCTCAAGGATACCGGCATAGGCACCCGACGTCTAAACGACACTTGTCTATTACCCTTGGCAGACATATGCTGTGTAAACGTCATTTGTCTATTAGGAGCCAGGCCATGTCCACGCTACTGCACATCGATTCCAGCCCGATGCTCGAAAATTCAGTCACCCGGCAGCTGTCCGCGGCGTTCGTGGACCAGTGGGTCGCCGCCAACCCCGGCGGCCGCGTGTTGACGCGTGATCTCTATGCCACGGCGATTCCCCCCATCGATGCGTCCTGGGTCAATGCCGTGCGCACGCCTGCAGACCAGCGGTCGGACGCGCAGACCCAGGCGCTGGCGCTCTCGGATGCGCTGATCGCCGAACTGGAAGAGGCCAACGAATACGTGTTCGCCGTGCCGATGCATAACTTCGGGGTACCCGCGATCTTCAAGCTCTGGATCGACCAGGTGGTGCGCGCCCAGCGCACGTTCTCGTACGGCGACGGCACGACGCCGGCAGGCCTGCTCACGGGCAAGAAGGCCACCTTCATCGTCGGCACCGGTGGCCCGCAGAGGGACGAATACAACTTCGTCGGCCCCTACTTGCAGACCATGTTCGGCTTCCTCGGGGTGACGGATGCCACCCTGCTCACCGTGAACGGGACCATGGCGCTCAACTTCGGCGCCGATCGGGAGACGTTCATGGCGCCGCATCTGGAGACGGCGGCGGTGCTCGCACGCGCCTAACGCGGGTGTGGCGGCGGAACTGTCCGCTAAAGGGGCAGTTCCTCGCCGGCCTGTTCGCGGACGATGTACTCCGCGTACCAGTCCGGCCAGTTCTCGTCGTGTTTGCCGCCCGTGCGCTTCTCGTGCTCGCCGTGCGCGGCACCCGCTCGCCGCAATGCCGCGGCGAGGTCTTGCGGCGAATGGAACGTCGTGGCGGCCTCTACCCGGCCGGGCAAGCGCTGCGTGATTTCCTGGAACAACCAGCCATTGCCGTCCGGATCCTGGAACGAGGCAAAGGAGCGATAGCTGCTACGTGCCGGATCGATGCCGCCAATCCGTACCCGCCCGAAGAGATAGGGCTCGTCAGAGCCGGCGTAGACGCCCGCGGCATCATGGAACACCTCGCTGATCGCGACACCGCGATCGAGCAGCTCCTGACGAGCCGCTTCGATATCGGAAACGATCAGGTAAAGACCTTGGGCGGACCCGGGAGCGGCCGCCGTGACGTTCTTGCCGAAGATCACGGAACAACCGGAACCCGGCGGCGTGAACTGAATGACGCGAAAGTAGCCGTCGTCGGAGGGGTAGTCGGCATCCAGCCGCCACCCCAGATCGCCATAGAAGCGCTTGGCACGATCGACGTCGGCCACGGGAATGACGACGATCTCGAGTTTCATATCCACACCAGCGTTAGCGTTCATGACACCCTCCGCCACTCAATTGCCACATTCTCGTCGTTGTCCGACCCCGATTTATTGCAACGATGAGCGCCCGTTACCTATGGATGACTTTCCGATGTTGATGCAGATGCTTCGTGCCGTGACGCTTTCGCTGGTGGCCGGCTCGGTCTTCGCCGCCCCCGTCGATACGAGGTTGCAGGCATCCCTCAACCGCATTGCCAGCGAAGCGCGCCCAGGCACCCTCGGAATCGTCGTCATGGATCCGGCAACTGGAAAGTCGATCAAGGTGAACGACGGCCGCAGCTACCTGATGATGAGCGCATTCAAGGCGCCCATCGCCGCCGCGGTGCTGGCGCGCGTCGATAGCGGCGAACTGAAACTCGATCAAAAGGTTCACCTGGTCCCGGCGGACATCGTCCCCGGCTCGGCCGTACCGTCGCTCGGCAAGCGGCTCGAGGCGGGTCCACTGGATGTGTCCGTGGAAGAAGTGCTTCGTGCCGCGGTGACCCAGAGCGATAACACCGCCGTCGATGCGCTGCTCAGACTGCTTGGCGGCGGTCATGCCGCCACGGCGTTCCTCGAGAGCAAGGGTGTTCACGGCATGCGTATCGACATGGGCGAGCGCGAGCTTAGCCTGATGTTGAACGGTCTCAAGCCTGGCGAACAGCCTGCCGCCGGCGAGTCCGACGAGGCAGCCAACGCGCGCGAGAAGAAGGGCTTCCAGGCGGTGCTGGCGAGCAAGGTCGACTCGACGACTCTCGATGGCGCCGCGACCTTTCTCGACAAACTCCAGTCCGGCGCACTGGTGTCGCCATCCTCGACAAACATGTTGCTCGGCATGATGACGGCGCAGGTCATTCCGAACCGCGTTCGTGCAGGCCTGCCCGCCGGCTTCCAACTGGCCGACAAGACGGGCACCGCCGGAACTTACAACGACCGCCTGGGCGCGTGGAACGACATGGGTATCGTCACCGCCCCCGATGGCCGCCGCATGATCGTCGCCGTCTTCCTCAGCGATTCGCCGGCGAAACCGAAGCAGGCCGACGCATGGTTCGCGGAAATCGGGAAGGCCGTGGCTGCGTCGATGCAGTGAGAACCGATATAGTCGGGGCCTCGCGCAATCCGGGATTCGCCCATGAAAACGTCGCTCGCCCTTCGTACGATCTTGCAGACATGCGTACTCGCCGCCATGAGCAGCGCAAGTATCGCCAGCGCCCAGGGCGCGCCGACGAAGCCGCCCGCCATCGAAGCCTTCGGTAAGGGTGTGCAGATCTACACGTGTAAGGGCGCCGCAACGAATTACGCCTGGACATTGAAAGCACCCGAGGCGACGTTGAGCGACGTCAAAGGCAACGTCATCGGCAAGCACTTCGCGGGGCCGAGCTGGCAGGCGAACGATGGCAGCACGGTCGTCGGCGAAGCGTTGAACGCATCGCCGTCACCGGACGCTGGCGCCATTCCCTGGCTCGTCATTCATGCGAAGTCGACGACGGGCAGTGGCGTGCTGAGCAAGGTGGCGTACGTGGTGCGCACGCGCACGGAGGGCGGCGTGGCACCTGCGACGGGTTGCGATGCCGGTCATGCCGACGCGGAGGTTCGAGTGCCTTATAGCGCGGTGTACCTTTTCTTCCCGGGTTAGGAACCGGCAACCGCCAGATAGGACTCGGCAAGCCGGACCCCGGCTCGCTTGAGGTTCGCCTCCGATACCCCGGCGTAGCTGAGCACCAAGGTGACGTGATCCGGCGGCGTCCGGTGGAAGCGTTCGGCGGAACGGATGCGTACGCCGCGCCTCAGTGCCTCGGCCAACAGCGCGCCGGTGGCAGGACGCGGCAAGCCATGAAAGTGGATGAAGAGCGATCCACCGGCAACAGAGCCGGTCACGGTCATGGCGTCACCGAGACGGCCCTGCAGCGTGCCATGCAAGACCCGGTGACGTGGAGCGAGGCCATGTGCGATTCGTCGCAGATCGCGCAGATACTGGCCGTTGCCGATACACGCAGCGAGTACGTGCTGTTGCATCGATATGCTGCCTCGATCGGCCAGCCACTTCACCGCCAGGAAGCGTTCGCGCAGCGCGCGCGGCACCAGCATGTATCCGAGCTGCAAGGCGGGAAACATGGAGCGCGCAAAGCTGCTGACGTGGATCACCCGGCCGTGGCGATCCAGTGACCACAACGACGGTGAGGTGCGCACACCGAAGCGGTGCTCGCAATCGAAGTCATCCTCCACCAGGCACGCGTCGTTCGCGTAGGCCCATTGCAGAAGTGCCCTGCGTCGATCCTCGGTCATGACAACACCGGTCGGGAACTGAAACGAGGGGGCCACGTTGATCAGGCGCACGCCGTGTAACGCCGCCGCGTGGCGATCGATGTCCATGCCGCTCGGCCCCACCTCGCAAGGCACGATCCGCGTTCCCATGGCTTCATAGGTATGACGGACGCTCCAGTGGCAGGGTTCTTCCACGCCGACGCTGTCACCTTCATCCAGAAGGACGCGCGCAATGAGGTCGCGTGCCTGCTGCGCGCCGCTGACGATGAGCACATCGTCGGGATCGACCTCGATGGCGCGCTCGACGCTTAAGTAGGCGGCCACGGCGCGGCGAAGATCGAGGGCACCTTGCAGCTCGGGAAAGTCCGGTGTGTGGCGCCGGCGCAGCAGCGCCGTCAGGTTCTGCACCCATGCCTTGAGGCTGCGCGGGTCGGACGCTACGCGAGGTTGCGCGAGATCGATCACGTGGCCGTCGGGGACAGGCGCTTCCATCACGGGCGCGGCAGGCAGTTCGGCCCGCCGGGCCAGGCGGGACAAGCGCACCTCTCCTGGCACCTCGCCATGCTGCTCCGCGAGCACCTCGCGTGCCGACGTGGCGGCGGGGCGGGCGCTCACGTACGTGCCGCTGCCCGAGCGCGAGTCGAGGTAGCCCTCGCTCTCCAACTGGTCGTAAGCCATCAACACCACGGTGCGGGAAACGCCCAGGGCCACGGCCATCGAGCGGCTTCCGGGCAAGCGTGCTCCCACCTGGAAGCGCCCCGAATCGATATCCCTTCGGATCGACTCGGCGACCTGGACGTACATCGGATCGTCGGCTTTCCCCCGTTCCGGCATTCGGGTCCCTTGTGACAGTCCGAAGTGGTCACACCGGAAAAGCTCGCCACCGGTCATTTACGGCTCTCCTCGCCCTGAACATCATCGCGTCTACGCAGGCTGAACTGACCAAGGATGCATCAAAATGAAGCGCTTTTTGTTGACCGCGCCCAAGCTGCTCGCGCTGATCGGTTGCATGGCGTGTCCGGGACTGGCGAGCGCCCACGGGATCGACGATCACAGCAGCGATCCGGCCTACGCCAGGTACTACCACCAGCAGGTCAACTGGGGCGGATGCCCGCCCTCGCTGTTCACCGATGGCAGCACGATCCAGTGCGCCCTGGTCACGGTGCCCATCGACTGGGCCGACCCGCGCCAGGGCGATATCACCATCGGGATCTCCAGGCCGCTCGCCCCGCAGCCATATACGCGCCTGCTGTTGGTGAACGCCGGTGGCCCGGACAACTCCAGCGCGTCTCAGGCCGAGATGCTGGAGCAGTTGCAGCCGCAGGTCATGGTCGATCACCTGGTGGTCGGCGTCGATCTGCGCGGCATCACCGACGGTACCGGTACCCAGGTCAGCTGTGACTACGCGCCGCGCACCGGCGCCGAGAATTTCATGGACGGCGACAGCCGCAACCCGACCGCGACCAGCTTGCGGGCACAGCAGACCTGGTGGAACCGGTCGATGCGTACCTGTCTGCAGCAACATGCCGCCTTCCTGAAAGGCATCAGCACACCCAATCACGTTCGTGACCTGAACCTCGTGCGGGCCGTGCTGGGCTTTCGTCGTGCCGACCTGATGGGCATCTCGAGCGGCAGCAGCCTGATGGCGTATGCCGACCGCATGTTCCCCGACACCTTCGATCGCGTGGTGCTCGACAGCAACATGAACTGGGTGCACCTGGACTGGGAACGGCAATCGTTGAAGCGCATCGCCATGGACCAGCTGAATATCCAGCAGGCCTTCATCCCCTTCATCTCGCGCCATGACGACCAGTTCCACATGGGCACGACGCCGCAGAAGGTGTTGACGACGTTCCAGCAGATTTACCAGGCGACCTCGCAGCACCGCATGGGCAGCGTGACGCCGGACCAGGCACTCGGTGCGCTGGATGGCACGGGCATGTGGGTGTTCTGGGACCTGCTGGTCTCGCCGTCGCTGGGCGCGATGTCACAGGCGCTGGATGGTGATCCGGCGCATATCGCGGCCGCCGAGCAGATGGCGGCGGCCACCTATGCCGACCTGCGCGTGCTGCCCAGTTTCAATCCGATGCAGTTCGCCTTGCAGTGCAACGACTCCGGCTCCACCGATCCACGCAGCATCAACCAGAAGATCGCGGACGTGCGTACCTACTGGGCCATCGGTGCATCGACGCTGATCGACAATTGCGAGAACTGGCCGTGGCAGCCTGTGCTCGATCGCGTGCTGGAAGCGCGCACCACGGTGCATGCCCTGATGTTGCAGGACGAGTTCGATCCGTCCACGCCGTACTCGGAAGCGCTGAAGGATCGGCTGGATAGCGGTAACGCGTCGCGGATGGTGCTGGTCAACAACGCGACGACGCACGGCGTCATGTATGACGACAACGCCTGCACCCGCAGCACGGAGTTTGCTTACCTGAACTCCGGTGTCATGCCGCTCAGGGATGTGGTCTGCCAGGCCCAGCCAATGCACTCCTTCGCCATGCAGGACACCGTGACCTACGAATACGGTTACCCGGCATGGGGCGGGTGGCTGCCGCCGGCACCGCCTGTCCAGCAGGTGAGCTGGTTGCTGGTTCCCTGAGCGTTACACCGAGCGGATCGCTACCACGGGGGGCACTTTGGCTGCATAGGAAGCCGGCCCCCATACCGCCAGCTGGCCGAGTGCCCACAGCACGAGTGCACCGAGGATCGGCACGTAGAACGGCATGAGCTGCAGTGGGTAGACCTTCATCAGCCCGACATTCGCGAGCACCGCGAGCGCCACGCCGAGGAGGACGCCTCCACCGACGATCACGAAGTTCTCGGCATGGAAATAGCGGAGGATGTCGCCGGTGGTGGCGCCGAGTGAGCGGCGAATCCCGATCTGCATGCGCCGCTGGCTGACCCAGAAGCTGCTCAGCCCCACGATGCCGCCAGCCGTCGCCAGCAGCAGCAATCCGCAGACGATGCTCAACAACGTCGCCACGCTGCGGTCTGTCGCATAGGCGTGCTGGCGTGCCTCGGCAAGGGTGACGACGCTTTGTTTCGGATCGACGATGCGCATGCCGCTACGTGGCTCGAGCGCCTTCAATGCGGCGGCGATCACGGGTGCCATGGGGGTGGATTCGGTACGCAGCAGATAAACCACGCTCTCCGGATCGCTCGAGCGGGCCGGGATCAGCAGGCTATCGTCGTCCAGCGTGTGCGACGTGGTGAGAGGCGACTGGAGGCTGGCAAGGATGCCGATGATGGTCGTCGGGCCGCCCGGGAGATACACCGTCTTGCCGAGGGCCGAGCTGTCCGGAAAGAGCTTGGTGGCGAGGCTCCGCGTGACGATCACGCCCGGCGCGGCCATCGCGCCATCGGGATTGATCGTGGCGATCTCATCGGGACGGAAATTACGCCCTTCTTCCAATACGACACCCAGGGTATTGAGGGCATGGTCATCGGCGAGGTAGACGATGCCGGGCGGTGGGCGCGTCGTCTGATCCGCCTGGACCTTCAGGCCAGCGAGGCGGACGCCAAAGTTCTCCAGCGGGTAGGCCTGGCTCGAGAACACATCGTGCACGCCCGACACATGACGCAGGGCATCCAGGTCGGCGCGGATGTTGGCATCGATCTGTGTCGCGGTCAGTCCGCTCTTCCATCCGGTACGGATCGCGAAGAGGTGTGACTCATCCGTTCCGGACGGGCGGGAGAGGTGGACCACGCGGGTCGCTACGATGAAGAGCGCATTCGACGCGACGGCCAGCGTGAGCGCCACCTGCAGCACGATGAGCACGGTGGAGACCTTGTGCCGGGTCAACGCCGAAAGAATCGGGCGCAGTTGCATGAGTGCACGGGTCAGTGCCATGTCGGCGTCCTCACGGATTGATCTTGATCTGCCAGGCGGGCTCGGTCTGCGCCGCCCGCCAGGTTGGGTACAGGGCGGAAACCACCGTGGCGACGACCGACAGGAGTACGGTCAAGCCGACGAGCGATGCATCGACGCTTACCAGTCGCGCAATCGTCGGCTCGAAAAGTCCGCCGATACCCCACAGTCCCAACAGAGTCAGCGCCACGCCGGCGAGGCCGCCGACGAAGCCCACGCTGGCACCCTCGATCAGGAACTGTCGATACACGGACGCGCGCGATGCACCCAGCGCGCGTCGGATGCCGATCTCGGGCGCTCGCCGCATGAATCGGGCGAGCATGAGGCCGACGACATTCACCAGCACGATGAGCAGGAAGCTGGCGGACACCAGCATGGACAGGGACGACGCCTTGGGCGTGATGCGCAGGTAGGCCATCCAGTCCACCAGGTCATGCAGGCCAACGTTCGGTGGCCAGGCAAATCTGCCCAGTCGCTGCTGCTCTTCGGCGTAATGGTGCAGGTACTCGCGGTAACTCACGACATCCGCAGCCGTCGGGAGCTCGACCCAGGCGGCGATGCGCTCGCATTCGCCGTGGAGATACGCATCCCAGTTCGCTGTATCCACGGCGCCGGAATCCACCGGGCAGTTGGAGTACTTGCTGTCCTTCTTCATGTCGGTCGCGCGGGTGAACGGAATATAGATATCACCCACGTCATCGAACGCGCCCGCCGGCCCGAGCACGGCGGTGTCGAAGAAGCGCGGCTTGGGATTCCAGTCGTCGAGCACGCCGGCCACCTGGAAGGCCTTCCCGTCTAGGCGAAGCACCTGGCCGACGCTGTTCCGGCCACCGAACAGTTTCTCGTTCAGGGCTCCGCTGATCACGACGACGGAGGCGTGGCCGGTGTCGTCGTGCGGCGCCCAGCCGCTACCAAACCGGAACGGCACGTCGAACATCGGAAAGAAGTCGGCGGTGACGGCATCGCCGGTCATCGACAGGGCGGGGATCGACGGGTCGTTGGACTCGACGCCCCACTTGGTCGGATAGACCAGGGTTTGCCGTTTTGCCTTGGCGGCCTGCCAGAGCGCCATCGCATCGGTATAGCTCAGCATCTCGGGCGGCTGGCCCTCGAACGTGTGTGCCGGGCCGGCATTATCGATTTGCGGCGCATACAGCCGTGAGGATCGGGCGGGAAGCGGGTCGCTCGTGGTTGCGCGGAAGACCGCATACGAAACCATGCACGCCGAGACGCCAAAGGCCAGTAAGGCGACGACGAGCGCCGTCAGCGCCTTGCTTCGCCTGCTGCTGCGCAACGCGAGCGCGACGTAGTGTCCCCACATAGACGTGGCCTTCCCTAGGTTCCCAGCGCGCATGTTGCACAGGACTCCCGCGGTATTTCAACCGGCTGAGTGCCTATGGTTCCGTGGTGTGACTTCACCCTACAATCCCGGCACACCAAGGGATGGCCTCAGGGGGCTTCATGTGGGGGTACTACGTCGGATTGGCGTTGCGCAGCAGCGCGCGAAGCAAGGCCCTGACCACACTGGTCATTGCGTTGCTGGCGTTCGGCGTCGCCGCCTGCATGGTCTCGTATGCGGTGTTCCGCGCAACCACGAGCGACCCCCTGCCGTCGAAGTCGTCCCGGCTGTACATGCCGCAGGTCGACAATTTCGGTCCGTCGTCGTCGGCCGGTGAGCCACCCACCAACCTGAACTACACCGACGCGGTCGCACTGTGGCAGGCGGGCAAGGCGAGTCGGCAGGCCCTGGTCTTCCCGACGACATGGGAGCTGACGTCGGGCGAGCGCATGGATTCGTCCATGTCGCTCGGCGGCGACGCGGTGACGGCCGATTTCTTTCCGATGTTCGAGGTCCCCTTCCGCTTCGGCAGCGGCTGGGCGCCGCAGGACGACACCAGGCACGGCAGCGTGGCCGTCATCAGTCACCGTCTGAACGACCGTCTATTCGGCGGTAGCAACAGCGTCGGCCGCGAGATCCAGCTGGACGGCAAGATGTTTCGAGTCAGTGGCGTACTGGAGCCGTGGAATCCGAAGCCTCGCTTTTTCGACGTCGCGACGCTGGGGCCGCTGAGTGCGTTCGACGATGCCGGCGATGTCTACGTACCCTTCAGTCGGGCCATCGACCTGAAGAAAGCCCCGCAATACGACTACTGTCCTGCCTCGGCGACCGATGCGGGCGTCACCGACTGGGAGAAGTACCTGCGCAGCGAATGCGTATGGATCAATGCCTGGGTGGAACTCCCGACGCCCACCAGCGCGCAGGGCTATCGCGACTTCCTCCGAAATTATTCGGAAGCGCAGCGGCAGGCGGGTCGCTTCACCTGGGGACCGAACGTGCGCCTTCGCAATGTGACCGAGGCGATGACGATCCTCCACGTCACGCCCAAGGCGTCCAGCCTGTCCATGGTCGTCTCAGCCAGTTTCCTGCTTATCGTCCTGGTGAATGTCGTCGGGCTCATGCTCGCCCGCTTCATGCGGCGCGCTCCCGAGATCGGTATTCGTCGAGCGCTGGGCGCGTCCCGCGGCGCCATCTACAGGCAATTCCTGACCGAAGGGGCGACCATCGGCTGTGTTGGCGGACTCGTTGGCGTGGGGCTGACGCTCCTTGGTCTTTGGGGCGCGGGTGGTCTGTTCGAGCCGAAGATTGCGCGCCTCGTCAACGTCGATGCCTCGTTGATTGCGTTGACCGTGCTACTCGCGATCGCAGCCACCGTTATCTCGGCCCTCTATCCCACCTGGCGCGCGGCACAGACCCAGCCTGCGTGGCAGATCAAGATAAACGGCTGAGGCAATCACATGGCGTTCCCCAACATCCTCATGCAGTTCCGTCCCATCGTCGCCGCCCTGACACGGCACAAGGTGGCCACCCTGCTCATCGTGTTGCAGGTAGCGCTGACGCTCGCCGCGGCGTCCAACGCGCTCTTTATCGTGGCGACGCGGGTGGTGCATCTCTCCCGTCCCACCGGCACGGATGAATCGCACCTTTTCGTTATCCGTAACCACTGGAAGAGTGGGCAGAATGCCACGCAGATCGACGCGAACCTTCGCGCGGACATCGCTGCCTTGCGTAGCGTTCCCGGGGTGCACAACGCCTTCTCCAGCGAAGCGTTTCCCCTGGAAGGTGGCGGGGCGTTGGCCCTTGGCCTGAAGCTCACGGCCGAGCAGAAAACACGACCGAAACTGTCGCTGGTCTACTTTGCCGACGAGCACGCCATCGACACCTTGGGCGTGTCCCTTGTCGAGGGACGCAATTTCCGCGCGGACGAGATCGCTGCGCTCGGCCGTTACGACAAGGTCGCTCCCCCGGGCATCATCGTCACGCGCAGCCTCGCGCAGAAGCTGTTCCCCGAAGGATCGGCCTTGGGCAAGACGGTCTACCTTCCCACGGGGCCTGTGCCGATCATCGGCGTCCTGGCCAGCTTGCAGGGCGCCTACGCGGGCAGTACGACGCGGTCCATTGACGAAGACAGCATGCTGCTCCCGGCGCGATCCCTCGATCCCGATGGCGTCGTCTATCTTGTGCGCACCGACGGCACGTCGATGACGACCGTGATCGACGCGGCACGCAACGTCCTGCAGGAGCGTGGCGGCATCCGTCGCATCGATCCGACGGAGGGAGTGATCACGCTGGCCCAGGCCCGCGACGATGGCTACGCCGCCGACCGCAGCGTGGCACTCCTGATGAGCGTGGTCTGCGGCTTGCTCCTCCTCGCGACGGCGGGCGGCATCGTCGGATTGAGCAGCTTCTGGGTCAGCCAGCGACGCAGGCAGATCGGTATCCGCCGTTCGCTGGGCGCGACGCGAGGTGACATCCTGCGCTACTTCCATATCGAGAACTTCGTGATCGTCAGCGGCGGCGTTGCCTTAGGCGGCGTGCTCGCCTTCGTGGCGAACCTGTGCCTGATGAGTGTTTATGAGTTGCCGGCCATGCCCTTGTATGTGCCGCTCGGTGCCGCGCTGACGTTGTGGCTGCTTGGGCAGTTAGCTGTTTGGGGCCCCGCGCGTCACGCGGCGAAAGTGCCTCCCGTTGTCGCGATCCGCACGGCTTAATGAGGGTGCGGAGCCGTGCGCTAGGTCAAGCGATGCTTGCCCGGTTTGCCGACTTCGACTCGCGGTGAATGGCCATAGAGCGCTTTGTATGCCCGACTGAACGCGGCTTCGGACCGGTAGCCGACGCTCAGGCCCACCTGGCCCACCCGCGCGTCGCCCTTGCCCAACAGCTCCCGGGCGAGCGCCAGGCGCCACTCGCTCGAATAGCGTTGCGGTGACTGCCCGACCAGGGCGGTGAAGCGCTCGTAGAAGCTCGATCGCGACATGCCCGCAACGTCAGCGAGGGCGTCGATGCTCCAGCGTTCGCGTGGGCTCTCGTGGATCGCCTTGATCGCACGGGCGATGCGCGCATCGATCAGTCCGCCGAGCCAGCCGGTCGTGTTGCCCCGGTGGACCCAGCTGCGAAGCGTGCGGATCACCACCAGGTCGATCAGCCGGGAAACCATCAAGGCGGCGCCCGCCTGATGGTCGGCGGCCTCCGCCAACATGAAGCCAACGATGGGTCTCAGCCATGCGCCGCAGTCCTCCTCGCGAACATGGATCCGGGGCGGTAGTGCCAGAGCCGTGCCATGGCGGCTGTCGGGATCGAACCAGAAGCTGCAGTCGATGATCGCCGCCGGCGTTCCCCTCGTCTCGAGACGTACGTCCCCGGGACCGTGGGGTAACAGGAGAAGCTCGTTCGCGCGCACCTGCATGGTTGCCTCGCCTTCCGCGTAGACCGCGAGTTCTCCTTCCTCGATCACGATGACGTGCGCCATCGCCGGGTCCAGCGAGACGACATGACGTGTCGGCAGATGTTTCGACGTCACCTTGTCTCCGGTGAGGCGAAGTTGGGCGAGCACGTGAGAGAGCAGATCCGCCGACGGCGAGGCGCCTGCCTCGTCGTCCGGATGAATCGTCAAGTCTTTCGGATGCCCTGTCATGGTTCGCTTTCTCGTCGGAAGGTATATCTGTGCGGCGCGCAAAAACTATCACGCCAAACAGGATCTCTTGATGAAACTCTTTTACTCGGCGGCGGCCCTTGCCGTCGCCCTGGCTCTGGCTGCCCCCATGGTGGCCAGCGCGGCCGCCGCGAAGAACGTCGTGCTGGTGCATGGCGCCTTTGCGGGTCCCTCGAGCTGGGACAAAGTCGCCGTGATCCTTCGCAAGAAGGGTTTCACGGTCAGCGAGGTCGCTATCCCGATGACGTCGCTGGAAGCCGATGTGGCCGCGACCCGTGAGGTGCTGGAATCGCAGAAGGGCCCGACGGTCCTGGTGGGGCACTCGTGGGGCGGCGTGGTGATCGGCGAAGCTGGCGACAATCCGAAGGTGAAGGCGCTGGTCTACATCGCCGCGTTTGCTCCCGACAAGGGCGAGAGTGTGCAGACGCTTTCCAGCAACGGTCCGCCGACGGAAGGGCAGAAGGAAGTGCATCCGGATGCGAAGGGCTTTCTTTCCATCGACCCCGCCGCGTTCCCCCATGTCTTTGTCGGCGACGTGCCCGCTGCGGAAGGCGCGGCTCTCGCCAAGGAACAGATGCCGATCAGCGCGACGGCCTTCGGGACGCCGGCCTCGATCGCCGCATGGCACAGCAAGCCGACCTACTATGCGATCTCCGGCAACGACATGATGATTCCGCCGCAGGCGGAGACACTCTTTGCGCAGCGCATGAAGGCGACGACGGTAACGATTCCGTCCAGTCATGCCTCGCCGGTATCGCATCCGGCCAAGGTCGCGGCGTTGATCGAGCAGGCCGCCAAGTAACGATCGGTTCCAGCACCGTCGCATACGATGCTGCGGTGCTGGAATCTCAGGAGACATCTGTTTATGCGCTGCATGGATCGACTCAAACAGCTGGGGTTTGTACTCCCCCCGCCACTACCTGCCCTTGGCTCGTACAACGTGGTTACCGCGTCCGGTAACCAGGTGTTCGTTTCGGGCCTTGGACCGATCAAGGATGGCGTGCCCGTGACGGGCCTCGTTGGTGGCGACATGAGCCTGAGCGACGCACAGGACGCCGCAAGGATGACGATGCTCCTGATCCTCGCCAGTCTCGAGACGAGCTATGGCCTCGATAGCATCAAGCGCTGTCTCCGCCTCACGGTGTATGTCCGGTCCGAAGCCTCGTTCACGGCCCATCCCAAGGTCGCCGATGGGGCGAGTGATCTGCTTCGCGACCTTTTCGGGGCCGAACTTCTCCCCGCACGGAGTGCCATCGGCGTGTCCTCCCTGCCGATGGGGATACCTGTCGAGATCGACAGCATTTTTGAGAGGTCTGCGTAGGGCCGGACAGCCGGTTCAGGGTGGAATTGGCGCTAAGTCGCGGAAAATGTGAAAATTGTCGGTCGATGGCCATTCTCGCCATGCCACTGACCCCCTGAATCACTTGAAGACGCCCCAAGGCCTGCAGCCGTTGATCGACGACGGCATCATCGACGACGTGCTCCGGCCCCTGAAGAGCGGCAAGGAGGCGGCTGTCTACGTCGTCCGTAGCGGCGGCGATGTCCGCTGCGCCAAGGTCTACAAGGACATGGCGCACCGTAGCTTCCAGCAGCGCGTGCAGTACCAGGAAGGCCGCAAGGTCGGCAGCAGCCGCGAGGCCCGTGCGATCGGCAAGGGCAGCAAGTACGGCCGCAAGCAGCAGGAAGTCGCCTGGAAGAATGCCGAGGTCGACGCGCTCTATCTGCTGCGCGACGCCGGCGTCCGCGTGCCTGAGCCGTTCGGGTACTTCCATGGTGTGCTGGTGATGGAACTGGTTACGGACGCCGATGGCCTCTCCGCACCTCGCCTGGGCGAGGTCGATGTCAGCCCCGAAGACGCTCGGGCGTACCACGCGATCCTCGTGCGGCAGGTCGTGCTGATGCTGTGTGCGGGACTGATTCACGGCGATCTTTCCGCCTACAACGTCCTTATCGGCCCGGATGGCCCGGTGGTGATCGATTTTCCGCAGGTCGTCAGTGCGGCCGGAAACAATGCGGCGCGCACCATGCTGCTGCGTGACGTTAATAACCTCACTGCTTATCTTGGGCGTTCGGCGCCGGAGTTACTGGACACGTGGTACGGCGAGGAAATGTGGGCTTTGTTCCAGGCTGGCGAGCTGCGAGCCGATACGGAACTGACGGGGTATTTCGAGCCGGATGAGTCTGAGGTCGATCTCGACAGTATTCGGCAGTCGATTAATGATGCTCGGGAAGAAGCGTTGATTCGTCAGCAGGGGCGTGAGGCGGCTGCGGAAGAGGATTAGGGTGGGGTCAGCTCCTTCTTGCCTGACTCACTTGTGATCGTGGGCACAAATCGGGCATATAGCCCTATTAGGCAGAACAGCAAAGTTAGAGTGACGAAATCAGCAAAGTCGTGTCGTTATGTTTAACGGATAGATCCGTAAGTTAGTCTGCGACGACCTATTTTCGGTACCTTGAATGGAAGCGACTTTGCTGTTTTCCACGTATCGACCAATTATTGATCCATATGTGTCAGCCGATCCTTAACACGCCCACATTCGCCCCACGAATTCTATACGAGATGTGAACTTGGGCGGCGGGAGCGGTCAAAACGTATCGCTGTTTGGCGTCGAGGAATTGTTCGCTCGATGATCGTCTAGTAAGCGATCGCGCGCAGTGACGGCTTGGCGCGCGAGTTCGTCTCGGACGTGCTCCCCAAGGTGAACGGCTATCAAGCATTCCAGCGCCAACGCGTCGTGAGCGTAGTACGCCATAGCGAGGACAATGCTATCCGCAACGTAGGCAGCCGCTACTTCTAGGCCAGCATTGCTGGGACCAGTCAACAAGCCTTCAAGTCCAAGCATGCCAAGCCGAGCTCCAAAGGAACGGGCCGTTGGGTGAATATGGTAGCTTGCAAACTTGTAATCGTCCGCCTCCGCCGCACGCCCAGCGGCAGCTGCCAAGTCGGCAAAACCGGGGACGTTATTGGATCCATCTGTGCGGAGAACGATGCCTTTGGCCCAACCGTACGTCGCCTTGAAAGAGGTTCCGTGCTTCTTGAGCGCATCGTCGTAAGCGCGCTGGAGAATAACTGCGTCGGGGTCGTTTTGAAGCGCTTGATCAATATCGTTGCCGGCGGCAATTGTCTCCGAGACATATTCCTGCCAGAGGTCCACAGCTTCATGGTCGACGTACCTCTCGGCTAACGCATGGCCGTTGTCAGCCATAAGCACCAAGACTACGGTTGCTTCATGGACAGTGCGCCAACGGGCGAAAGCTCCATCCGCGTAGCCTTGGTTCAGCAGAGTCGAGCATTCCGAAGCCACCAGCATGATTCGTGCATAAAGGTGAGCAC
>Ga0247742_10001361_pt1 | contig 17306 bp, 19 predicted proteins | sample UWRJL208509C2_FD_180944 | JGI IMG/M metagenome (GOLD analysis project Ga0247742, IMG submission 180944) | Plant litter microbial communities from Arlington Agricultural Research Station in Wisconsin, United States - UWRJ-L208-509C-2 | ecosystem: Environmental > Terrestrial > Plant litter >... | reverse complement strand
GAGACTTGCGCCAGCATGATCTCCGCTACGGACAGGGCGAGCCCGGCGCCGAGGGTGAGTAGTGCGCGCCAGCGCGCACGCTGCAGTGCCGTGGACCGCGTCATAGTTTGCGACCGGAAGCGCGCGATCTCTGCGGACGAATACGGGGCGAACGGCTCGGCCGGCCTCGGGACTCGAACACCGGACCGTGCGGGGTCGAAGGTCAGCAGGTCGGCCGCGATGCGCTCGAGTAGATAGCCAAGCCCTACACGACTTTCAGCGCCACGGGACGTGTAACCGCGCGCGACAAACCGCCGCCGATTGGCCGCACTGAAGATGATGGCGCGATCGAGGGGCAAGCCACCGGGTTCCACCGACCACATCGTGAGCCACGCGACGGCAGAGATGTATCGCGCGGCCTCGTCCTCATTGACAGGCGCGAAATCCGATAGCGCTGATCGAGTGAACCTCTGCACGTCCTCACTCCAAAGTGACTTCGGCGCATTTGGTGTGAAATTTGCTATCCGAAATACCACTTCATTAGGTAGGTGGTGATTAGAATAGGCACCGTGCCTCAGTGGGTCAACAGACCGGTCGACGCTCATGAGGTCACCGGTCCTCTGTCGTCTACGCTCGACCTATGCGACGAGGTAGGCCGGTTCGAAGTGCGCCGTGCGAGCGCACTGAGTCGTGGCCTGATATGCCTTCGGTAGATCCACAGGGCGAGGTGGCGCGTCGTTTCGCAGAAAACCTGCGGAAGGCTATGGATGGGCGAAGTCACCGAGCAATAGCGAAGCTCACTGGAGTCAGTTATTCCACTATCCAGTCGATCTTGAGCGGCCGCGCGTGGCCCGACCTGTACACGATCGCGAAACTCGAAGCCGGACTCGAGACTCCGCTCTGGCCGGGACTGCTGCGCTCCGACGAATGATTTCTGATTCACACGTATAAGACATGTGGTCGGAATGTGCGCTTAACTGGTACACGCTTTTTGGCAAGTGCACTAAAAGCGCACATGCATAGAGAGTGGGTGCCGCTGAGCTGGCCCCCCCCAAGTAGTTGATTGGTTACCGAGGCACGAACCAAAGAACCGAGTTGCAGGCCAATGAGATTACACCCAGGACCACTACCAACGTTGTTAGGGGAGCCACTCCTGCGATCCCGACGCCCAATCCAAGGAGTGCGCGACGGGTCTTTTCACGTTGTGGGTTCACTGATGTGATCACGATTGCAATCAGACCAGCAACGCAGGGAAGAACGAGGTTGATGACGGCGATCACATTGACCGGTCTAGTTGCCGAACTGGCCGGCGCGTCCTGGGACAGGACCACGAAGATGTAGGCGATGGATGCACTACCGAGTAGAGAGATGAAGATTCCGGTGCCCGCTACCGCTCGACCGATTTTGCCCGGATTGCCGGGCCGCGAACCAATGGTTCGTAGGAGGAAGACAGCGAGGGCAGCAGATAGAAGCGTGGCGCCGACGTTTGATAGGAGGTAGCCCGGGGCGGGCATCGCGACACACGACACTGCCCAGGGCAGCACATTCGTCCAGCTCCAAACCTGCCACCCGACGGAGAACGCCCAGCCTAGAGCGGCGAAAACCCCTAGCGCGCGCAGTCACTCTCGGTCCTCGCGCCAGGAGACATGTTCAGTAGTCACTCGACAGGTACCGCGCTCCTCACAGCATCGATCATGTCGACGAGTCGGTTCCAGTTCTCCGTCGTGTCCAGGTACTTCTCTTCGAGGATGGTGCGGAGAAGTACTGTGATGCCGGGGAAACGGAAGTTGGCGAGCGTGTCACTGTTGAAGTCGCTCGCACTGCCCCCGCGCTCGATGTACAGCTCAGGAAGCTCCCAAGCCTCAGCCCCCGACATCAGGAATACCTGCGGGGACGGGCTCAGGGGGTGAACGACGTAGCTCATGATGATGGGCTGGTGGCTGTACTGCTCCCAGACCTTGAACCCCTCCGTGGTGCCTTTCACTTGGATCGGGTACGCGACGAATGGATCGTGCCAGAAGGCGAGCATGTCGATGCCTAGGTCTACGTCGGGCATCGCCGGTGTGAAGTTAGTGCGAGCGAGCATGCTCTGCTTGGTGGCGGAGATCGCTCCGAGCTCCGTGCGTGTGTTGTTGAACCTGTTCACCCTGACCCCCCGCTGTATGATTACGGCTCATGTTATCTGAGATCACCTCCATCGCAGGGGCCGCATGCAGAACGACGATCTGGGCGTAGAGAATTCTGGAACACCGAACTGCGATGTGTGCCTGAAAATGCTCGAGCTCTCGGGCACCGATGAACGCCCTTACTGGTACTGCCCGTCGTGCAAGGTCGCACGCCTGACGTAGCCTGTACTGCGCAGCGGGCCGGCCTGCATCACGACAGGAGCATTGCTTGGCCAGCCGGAACTCTGACCGCCCGAAACCGATTCGGTTCGACGCAGACACGTGGATCGTAATCCGCGCCGACCCTGCGATCCCGGCAGCGATTATCACCCGTCAACGCACTGCTGACGGAGGTGAGTATTACCGGGCGGTGAGCTGGGACCTGGACCGGGACAAACGACTTCTCATTGGACGCAGCGCCACCCTCGGCGGCGCGGACAACCTCGTGCGATACCCAAACCCGGTGCCGCCCGTCCCAAGTCCCCATGACCTTATGGGTCGGTCGCGAAGCTCTGCGCGGTAGCCGTAAGAGCAGCTAGGAGTCGAACAATCCGACTTTTCCGGATTGTTCAACGCGAGCGGGATCTCTGTCTCGGCGCGAGTGTGCCTTTGATTCGCTCCGACGAATGACCCAACTTGCAACGATTTCCAGCGAGTTGGATTCGACCAGCGACACAACAGCAATCTCGGAAGAGATCCTGCCGAGTTCAATGCGAGTGAAACCCCGCATGTACGCTAAAGGCGCACATCAATTCCTGGGGGAATCTTGACCGACTCGCGTTACGTGCCGCGCTCCTTCGCGGTAACCCCAACCGAGTTCGGGCAGAAGAGCAACATCGAATGGGCGCCGGACTCAGACCTCTCGCACAAGCAGATCGATTGGCTGAAGGCGTCCCAGCTGCAACATAGCTTGGTTCGCCAGATCCGGATGGCAATTGGCAGAAGCTACGACTCCGTGCAAGAGTTCGCCGATGTGAACGAGGTGGACTATCGCAGGCTGTCTCGAGTGCTGAGAGGGGAGGCGATCATGCGGCTGGAGGATTTGGCGGCCGCGGAGAGGACGCTCTCGGTAGAGCTCCTTGCGGCGCTGAGGCGAGAGCGGTCATGATTCGAGTCCATGGCGCACCGCTCTTTCATCTGGTTCACGTACGCCACTCTCGAGGAGCCGAAATGTCGTGTCCGTATGGCAGCCTTTCGAAATGGCAGCAAATAAGAGCGGAAGTCGATTTCTAACCAACCCGGTCGGCGGATTGTTATTCGGGCCGACAGTTGTCTCGGTGTACCTCGCGTCTATCGTGAGCGGGGTTTGCATTCCCCTCGTCGGCGCACAGCATGTGTGGCAGGTAGTGGGCGCAGCGTGCAGCTCACTGGTCCCTGACGCAGCTTGGGTCGAACCGACGGCAATCGCTGTGATGCTCGGCTGTTATGCCGCCCTCTTGAGCGAGGGACTTGTTGGGGCACGAACGACAGAAGCGCGGTCCAACAGAGACTTCATCGTCATTCTCTGCACGGCGGTGGGCTCAATAGTCGCCATATACCTGACTGCGTGCGTCGTCGCGTCGGTCTACCAGCCGAGCGTTCTTCCCCACGCTTTATTGATATTCGCCGTCGGCCTCGTCGGAGTCGGCTTGAGCTTCAGAATAGGTACGTTCTGGATCGGCAACCCCGCCAAACTTCGCGATTCGCTGCTGGCGGGCGCGGCCTCCCTCGAGACAACAGTTGAGAGAATAGGCCCGGTTACGACACCGTCGATTGTGCGAGCTGCGACAGTCCCAGCCCTGTATCTAGTGGGCTGGTATCTGCTGCTTTTGGCCGCAGGAGCCGCTTCCGAGGGAGTGTCGTCAGCGGGCGATATTTTGCGCACTTTTTGGTTCATGCCACTGGTGATCGTAGGCGGGAGCAGTGCCTATTCCATCGTTAGCACCTCGACAACGCCGCCCGCGCTCGGAAAAGTCATTGGCTGGTTTCTGTTCGCAGTGGTCGCGTGGATACCCGTCGCGCTTACGGTCGTGCTCGTGCCGCATTTTCTACTCTTTACGCTGCTCGCAATCACCCTCCCCTCACTGCTGTGCACGGTTGTCTCCGTCATCCCTTTGCCCGCGAGGCTCCGTGGCTCACGCCTGACGATTAGCTCCGCCGGCAAGTCAATCGGTGTCAGGCTGTTAGAACGGCAGAAAGAGCGGATCCTGGCGCAGGCGATCGACGTGGATGCTCTTGCTCTGAACCACTTCGAGAAATTCGGGACCGCCCGCTGAGAATTTCATTGTGCGAAACCCACGGGTGCGCAGCTACGGGCGCGGAAAAATTTCGCGAAATCGCAAGTATGCCTCGGGGTCAGCTGCTAGTTCCATCGCGGCACGTTGAAGCCGAAGCGATTCGAGTTGAAGTTCGCGCCCCGCATCCCCGCTCCCCTCGATCGCTTCTTTCGCGCGTTTAGTGAGTGGTGCCCCGATTCCCTGTCGGAAATTAAAGCCGAGTAGCTGCAGCACATTGACTGTCTCGACGGATAGCAAGGGCTTCATCGACTGGATCTGACTTTTCAACTTGCCGCCCCCGTCGTCCATGCCATCGGCTAACTGTTCTAGAAGTGGAACAACCGTGTTGGCGATGTACATCACGTCTCCGGGAGTCAATTGTTGGGCAATCAGCTCCTGCTGGTACGACTGGGCAATCCTCGTCACTTCATTTTTGTCGGCGATGAGGTCTGACACGATCTGTTCTAACGCGGACACCTGCTCCTGAGCCGACTTCGATGCCCGCATAGCGCTGATTTTGTCCGTGATCGCGGACGCGGTGTTTCGGGTAGCACTCGCCGCGAGCTGCACTCCAAGGTCGACTAGCTGTGGTGAGATGTCGTTCATGAGGTCAGGATGCCACGGTTAGCAGACCTTGGCGAGGCGCATCGATGGCGCGTCGGGGGACCTCGGAAAGCTCTCCGCACACCGCCACATCCTGATCACACGGAAAGGCAGATATTGATCGACATTGACCTTGGGTCTGCATTGCGATCCCCTTCAGAACTCGTAGCCCTGGCCTCGGCGGTCATTTCCGCTAAGCCGGGCGATGAGAGTCACTTTCTCGAGTGGAAGTCGACTCTCGACTTGGAATCGAGCGCTGGCCAGTATGCCATCGCTCGAACCGTCATTGGAATGTTCAATAGGTCGGTGGAACTGGCAAGCTCGGCTTTCGAAGGCGTGGGCTACATTCTCGTGGGGGTTGAGCCGGGCACAGCGGCCGGAGTAGACATACCGGACTCAGCCAAGGTGACCGCGGGAATCGCCAAATATCTCGCGGGACCGCAAATCAGGTGGTATCACCTTTCCGTAAGTCTCGAAGACGTAACAGTCCTAGTCGTAGTGGTGGAAAGCCCAAAGCCAGGAGACCGGATAGCGTCCTTGGCAAAAACTTTCCAACCAGAAAAAGGGAAGGGCGCAGACGCTGGGACCATCTTCGTACGAACATCAGGGCAGACACTGCCGGCCACTTCTGCCGACATCCAAAGCCTCGAAAATAGACTGCTGGAGTCAATGCGGGCACCATCCCTTCGCGCCGCCTCTGGTCTCACGATCCCGTCATTCGGACTGACCATGCTGGAAGACGATCCGGCAGGGGTCCAAGCGTGGATTGAGCAGAAGCAGAACGGACTCCTTCTCTCAGAACAGGTACGGGTGCATCCAGCGTTTCAGCAGGACGGTCGCACGCCAGAACAGTTTCGTGATGACGTAGAGCGATATGGACGAGACCTCTCAGCTCAAGCTCCGCAGAAGGCTCGATCGCGTTTGTACTCGCTATACAAGAACGATGCGTGGGCGCTCACCGTCGACAACGAAGAACCCGAAGCTCTTAGGGATGTCGAACTAAGCCTGCTCTTACCGCCTGGGTTCGAGATACATACAACGGATCCGCGCTACAAGGAGGTGCGTGCACCAAGACCTTTCAATTCCGGAGTTTCGGCGGTGGACATTGCCTTCGCAGGGCTACCGCAGGCGCTCGACGTGCCGCGGTTCTCGCCCACCTCGCTCTCCGTTGACAAGCAGAACGGTGGGTGGAGCGTAACCGCCAGCTTCAAACTGATCCAGGCTCACAAGCGCGAGACGAGCGATCCCTTTGTCATCATCGGCCTCAGCTCCAAAGTGGATCGCGCGCTCGGCTTTATGGCGACCGCGACGATACGAGCTGCAAATCGACGCGGGAAGGTCGACACCGTCGTTTCGATTGCGTCCGAGCGAGTGAGAAGCGTTTCGATTCTGCAGCTAGTCGATCGATTCGAATAACTCGCCCACACATTGGCTCCAGCGGCGCGATGCGTCGGTGCCGCCGCGGGGCCTGCACAAGCAGATGGCGCTCGACTCTGGGCCTGCCTGAGCCCCGAATGCTACGGCTGATGACCACAACGATCGTCCGCTTATCGTTTCACCGGTTGGCGGCATCGCGCCATACGTGCCAGAGAATGGGACTGCGGCTAGCCCCGCATTGTCGACCGGCGCAAAGCCATAGGCGTGGATAGCGCGAATCTCGTATATCGGGTGAGAGCTTCCAACGATTCGACACCAGCGCCCTCCATCAGGGCCACAACCGGCGTGCCCGCATCAAGGTGATGCACAATCCACGTCGCCCGCAACCGCTGCGTCGTCAACCGAACACGCGTCGGGTGCCCGCGGTCGACGAAGTTCGAGACCAGGTTCGGATAGAACGTCGTGTGGTTCTCGCGGAACGCGTACCTCCCAGGATCCATCGACGCGACCCGTTCGATCAGCGCCGCCTCCCACTCGCGGAGCACCGGCACGCTCCTCGCCCTGCTCCCCGTCACGTTCACCAGCGCCCCCAGATCGTCCACCTGAATGTCTGCCACCCGCAGCTCACCGATTTCCGAGGCGGAGAGCCCGGCGCCCGCACCTAGCGCCAGCAGAACGGCGGCATTCGCTCGCCGGCCTGATGTGGACTGGCCACTCGCCCAGCTCCTCAGGCTGACGAGCTCTTCGGCGGAGTATGGCGCGGATGGGTCCGACGGAGGTAAGGCTTCGAGCCGCCGCGGTGCCGGTTGCGCGAGGATCTCGGACATCCGCAGCAACTGCGATCGGAGGTTCCCCCGCGACGCCGCCTTCAGCTCGGGACACCCGACGGAGATGAACCGGGCAATCGTGTCGCGGTGAAACACGATGTGACGCTCGAGCGGGAGCCCGGCAGTCTCCCAACACCAGGCGACGAGGCGGGTGGCTGCGGAGTTGAGGTCGGCCGTGTTGTAGGGCAGAGCGTCGACCGTGTCGGCAACCGAGGAGAGCGTGAAGTCGGCGATCGCTGTCCAAACTTTCGCATCCAGTGCCGGCGAGCAGTCGGCTAGCGGCTCGCCTGCAGAGTGATCATTGCCAGACGTCATTGGTCATTACTATAGTCAATTTCGAAGTATGTGAAGGTCGCACCCCGATCGATAGAGCAGTGAGGCGTGATGCCGGATGGCAAGGGACTACTTGAGAGGCCGTGCAATCCTCAAGCCGACGGGGTTACGGGCCACCGCTGAAGGACCGCGTATCCCGGGCTCTGGCCAAGTACCCGACGTGGACCGCGGTCTACGCATCGCCCCCTTCCCCCAGCACGATGCATTTGTTCGTTTCGGGCTAGCTGCGGTCGACAACCGGAGAGTTTTCGAGCTGTCTGCTGATGGTGGGCGATGAGCAGGATCGGTCGCGCGTGTCGGCCGCTCGTCACCCCCTTCACGCACCGAGAACCCACGATCTTCGAAGGGGTCGCCCCAGTTCTTCAGATTCTCGACTCGGCCCACGGCAGATTTTTGATCTCCACCGAGCACCGGGTCTACGCCTTAGACATGACTCGACGCTTGATCGTGGAGGCGCCCATCGACCCGGACGGCCCAGACGGCACGAGTGCGACCGTGAGTCCACAATTCAACCGACCCATCCCACATCCGCGGTCCATCTCGCGCGTTCACCAGTGCGTAAAAGGCCGCCTCGTTTACCTGGACCTGCGCAGCGAGGATGGGGCCAGGGACGAGGTCTACTTCGCGCCGCACGTCACGATGATCCTGTCGATCCCGTACATCCCTGCGGAGTGGATGCCGTGACCAGGGGGCCAGCTTCAACTGCGACGTTGCAGACCGTGGACCGCATCGGGATCCTCGGCGATCTCCACGGCGACCTTGAGCACCTGGTAGTCGTCTCGCGCACGATGGAAGCACGCGGAATCCACGTCCTTCTGCAGCTTGGGGACTTCGGTTTCATATGGCCGGGCACTAACTGGGGCCATGCGTTGGATCGGATCGAGAATCGACTTCGGAAATCAGGCCAGGTGCTCTACTTCGTGGACGGGAACCACGAAGACTTCACCACACTCAACGCCTTCCCGATCAGCGCAAACGGTCTGCGCCGTGTACGCCCGTCCATCATTCACATCCCTCGAGGCTGGCGGACAACGCTTGCTCACGCCCGAACTTTCGCTGCGATGGGTGGCGCCAACAGCATAGACCGCGGGCTCCGCGAAGAGGGCGTTTCGTGGTGGCCGGAGGAATCAATCACTGACGCTGACCTCGAGCAGCTGGGAACGGAGCCGGTCGACATCCTGGTCGGGCACGACGCACCAGCGCCGTGGCCGAAACTCGATAACCGGCTAAGCCAATCACCGTCCTGGTGGAGCGAGGAAGATCAGCACTACGCGGACGACGGCCGGTGGATGCTGACCCGAGCATTTACCGCGGTGCAGCCGAAGCTCTACCTCGGCGGCCACTTCCACCTCTATCTTGCCGACTCCTTGGCGTTCCCCGCCGGATTCACCACAACCATGGTGACCCTGGACATGAACGGCGGAGACCGGGCATTCGGTCAAGGAATTCTCGATCTCCAGGCATTCGAGTTTGATCCCCACGACCGCGACGACGTTGGTTAAGTGGCGGCTGAACGTAGCTCAAGGTCGCTGGTCGACTGCGTTGTGTCGTGCTTTGATGAATGTCAGTTCTAGCCGCGCGCGGGCCTAGTGAAGAGGACAAAAAGGCGAGGGACTTTGACCCTAAGTAGATGGTCCTCCCGTGAGCGGCGGATCTATAGGGTATGTGCGACCGTAGCCAGGTGATGGCTGATCTGTTGTTGCTTCGACTTTTCCAGGTTGGTGCGGTGGCCAGAGGTGAAGTAACCCTCCAACGTTCTGTAGCCGACGGTCGGTAGGAAACGGCCTGGAGTCGACGCCTGCTGTCTTCTCATTTTCTCGATTGCCTGGAACAGCTTCAGCGAGTTGGGCGGCGTACCCTGGACCTGATCAGTAGAAAGGAAGTGCTGAATCTTCAGTTCCTTCGTGGCTGCATCCTGATAGGTCATGTGCAGGGTTACCGCGCCGGCCCCTGCACCACCACCTCCAAGACGAGGTGGCTTTGGATCGATCAGAGAGAAATCACTGAAGCCTGCGGAACCGTAAGACTTCGGATCCAACGAAAATGCGGTTTCGGTCGGGTAGCTAGCATTCACCATTACTGGGAATCTCACGACCAGAGGGATGACATCCATTGTGGGCATCACCGTTGCATAGTCAGCGACTGCGGCCTGCGGCCCGACGAACACTCGGACTTTGCGTGTACCGACGGCTGCTGCGACAGACATTGGTGAGAGCCCACCCTGCAGCACGACGAGGGCGACATCGCGGCTGGGATATGCGGCGAGGAACGAGGCGATGTCCGGTCCGGACGTGTAGCCGAAAACATGCAGGACCGGGGTGATCAGAGCTGGCTGGGCGACGTAACCGGCAACGGCAGCAGTCCACGCGGCTCGTTCCGATCCTGTCTGAAGGGCACCACGTGTCGGGTTTATCACCATGTGTAGCTTGGTCCCAGCCGATCGATATGTGTCTAGCAACTTGGTGAGGTCGTCGGCGGCCGAGTACGGCTCAATGATCGGGTGAACCTTCTGCAATGGACCCAGGTCGTTGACGACGTCGATTAGTGCGTTGCGTTCTGCCCGCCGCCCGTAAAGATAGGGAAAATACAAGGGTTCTTCCTCCATTGGTGTGAATCCTCAGGATGAAGCAACTGTGAGTTGAACTCAATGACCCCAAGCAGGGGGTAGGGGCTGCAAGAAACGATTGACTAGCCGGCGCTTTGCGATGTTCGAAAGCGCTGCTGAGTATGCCAACGCACGTGCTGATTTAGGGAGGGCAGGGTGGCTCGCAATGTCGGCCGCGCCGAGACCTCTCGTGCGCAGGGTCCGCACTGCACCCTCGTGCGCGTCGTCGACGCTCAGATCCGAAAAGAGAGTTCGCAGCTGGTGCCAATGCTGCACTGGGTCCGCCGCGTTCACGTGGCGCCCAAGAGCAGCCAAGATGTCTTCCACTTCGCGCGTTCGTAAGATGCCGAAGATGTGGTCGGATCGCATATGAGCGAGGTTAGAGCCCGCGGGACGAATAACACCCAGTGCGCCGTTTCGGCGCAAGGCCAACAGGCCGATCCGCTCAGGGATATGACGCTCAGCAGTCGCAGCTCGGCGATCTGAGACAACTACGTTCACCCGTTCGATTCGTGTGGTGTAGTCGCGCATTTGTGACGCGAGGCGACCGAAAGAATCCAAGTCAGTCTTGATTTCGTACACGGTGGACGTGCCGTTGAAGACCGCTACATCGGCAATTGACTCTCCGAGAGGAAGTTCCAGAATCGCAGAAGCTGTGGTGGGGCGATGTCGACCAAAGACAATCTTGGACACAATCGCGTTCTTGAACACATACTCATTCCGGTAACCGCGAAGAAGTGTGCTGTATGCGGCATCGAACACGTCGGCGATCGATTCGGCGCCACTCGCCCGCGCCAGCGGCGCGACCCTAGCCAGCCGCTCCAACGCATCTAGCGGTCTAGATGACGCAAGGTTTCGGTATGTGGCCGAGGAGAACAGAGCGGAAACATCCGCGAAGGCGGGCTGCAACTTCGTCTCCACTTGCACGGCTGAAGCATACGACGAAAACGAGGCAGAATCGGACTCCCACCATCGAGCGCTGCCTAGCGCGCTACTTCCTTGAGCGAGGTCAAGGTTGCCAATAGTGCTCTTACGGATCTTCACATCTCTTTCATGCGCGGCGGCACGGAAGCGGATGCAATGACCGGATCAGGAGTCTTCCGTCGGCCCTGAATCTTGAGTGCGCCCATCGGCTTCGATGCGATAAGTGCGAGGGTGGTTGCCCGCCCCTAGCCAATCTCGGAGCGCTGCCGCGTCGACGAGGGTGAGGCCGCTGTCGTGGACACGGTTTTCACCGTCTTCACCGACGCTAACGACGGACCAGCCCGACCGGTCGCCATTGTCCGAGGCAACACCCGAAAGGCCAACTTCCGGTTCGCCGTACACCTTCTGAGAGAACAAGCCGAGGGCATTTCGCGGGTGCTCGTGTGAGTCGAATCTCGTCATGAGGCATACGTGTGCGGCGTTCCTCTCCAGCCATTCGGCGCGGGAGTCAGGAAAGTCAGTCGCTGACGGTACCGTCAATTTATGAGGTCTGCGTCGTGAACAAAACACCGTCCAACAAGTTTGGCAAGATCAGTGATCTGAGCAGCGAGGCGACCGTAGAGCAGTTTTTCGTGAACAGGCTGCTGGCCGATCTCGGATACTCCGACTCCCAGATCAAGCCGAAGGCTTCGCTGACTGAATTGACCATCTCGCGCGGGCGCAAGAAGGAGAAATGGCGTCCCGATTACGCAGTCCAGACAAATTCAAGAGTGCGCTGGATCTGCGAGGCGAAAGGGGTGGACGAAGATCTCGACGACTGGGCCGGGCAGGCCGCGAGCTATTGCCTCGCGTTAAACAGTCAGCAGAAAGACAACCCGGTCGAATTCTTCATGCTCACCAACGGAGTGACCACGAGGGTGTATCGATGGGACGACAGCAAACCCGTTGCCTCAGCCCAGTTCCACGACTTCGTCGACGGCAACGAAAGCTATGCCGTCATCCGAGAGCTGCTGGCGCCAGCGGCATTCAGGAAAATAACGCAGCCCGTCGCCCCAACCGGGCAACACATTCTGCGTAAACACGGGGTGTCCGATTTGAACGCGGACTTCGCGTGGGCCCACCGCGTCATCTACCGTCGCGAGAACTTGAGCTACACGGCGGCGTTCATGGAGTTCGTGAAGGTCATCTTCCTGAAGCTCTATTCGGACCGACTTGTGCACCAAGACCCGAAGCTCGTTGAGCTCGACGACAGATCGGTGAGCGTCCCGTCTGAGTCCGTAAGGTTCTCCACAGCGTGGATCAAAGCGCGCGAGGACGAGACACCGAGTCCGCTGGACGCAATCCTGTTTCAGAAACTCGTGTCCGATTTCGAGACTGAAATCACTCAGAAGCGGAAGAAGAGGATCTTCCCCAAAGATGAGCACCTGCTGCTGTCACCCGAGACGCTGAAGGTAATCGTCGAGCGCTTGGAAAGCGTCGACCTGATCAGTATCGACGCTGATCTCAACGGACGCATGTTCGAGACGTTCCTGAATTCCACTCTTCGGGGCAAAGCCCTGGGGCAGTACTTCACACCGAGAAGCGTGGTCAAGCTCGCAACGGGTCTTGCGCAGCTGCGAGCCGACAACGACAAGGTCGACCGGGTGATCGATGCCTGCTCAGGCACCGGCGGCTTCCTCATCGAGTCGCTAGCGGACATGTCGTCCAAGGTCGAAGGTAACAAGTCCCTCTCCCAGGTTCGCAAAGACGAGCTCTACCTTCAAATTGCCGAGCAGTCGCTGATCGGCGTTGATGTCGCCCGCGACCCCGCGCTTGCCAGAATTGCCCGAATCAATATGTACCTTCACGGGGACGGCGGAAGCAGCATCTACCAGTTGGACTCCCTCGATAAGCAGGTCACCGTCGGCGCGAACGAGGATCCCGAACTTGCTGCAGAGAAGGCGGAGTTCCGTGCTCGCGTCAAAGCCGCCGGCTCGGCGGGTATTGCCGATGTGGCCCTGACGAACCCTCCGTTCGCGAAGGAATACAGCCGCGAGCAGGAGTTCGAGGCAAAACTCCTGGACGAATACGAGCTTTCATTCGACACCGCGGGCGGTGCCATGCGGAAACTACCCGCGTTGAGCTCCATGGTTATGTTCCTCGAGCGGTACTACGACTTGCTGGGCCCGAGTGGCCGGCTGATAACCGTCGTTGATGACAGCATTCTGGGCGCGCCCAAGCATGCTCGCGTACGCGACTGGATACGTCAGAAATGGATCGTGAAAGGTGTTGTATCACTCCCGGGCGATGCCTTCCAGCGTTCCCAGGCACGCGTGAAGACCTCTCTGCTCTTGCTCGAGAAGAAGGTGTCCGAAGACGAGGTGCAGCCTGATGTTTTCATGTACTACTGCTCGCACGTCGGGATTGACGACCCATCCAGGCAACGCATCCTTCCTGTCGACGAACAAAACCGGCAGCTTGCGATTGACGAAATAGCCGATGTCACAGCGCTGTACCGGTCCTTCCAACTCGGCGAGCCCAGCGCAGGCAAGTGGACCGTTCCAGCGACCGCCATCGCTGACAGATTCGACGTCAAGGCCTGCCTACCGGAACCCGCAGCGCGGGTAGGGGACTGGGAGGCGGCCGGGTTCGATGTAGTCGAGTTGAGAAGCCTCGTCGATCTGGCTGTCACCGAAACTAACCTCGCGGATCGCGAGCTTCGGACGGACGAGACCGACGAGCTGGTCACCTACCTTCGCGTTCGTTACGACGGGTTCTGTGAGGCGGGCGAAGAAGTCTCTACAGGCGACCTCGGCAAGAAGACACTCACCAGGGTGGAGGCCGGTGATTTGGTGTTCAGCCACATCAACGCCATTCACGGGGCCGTTGGGATAGTGCCATCGGACTTGGCAGGTTGCGTCGTGACGAGCGAGTACACCGTGTGCCGATCGAATGGGACTCTGCCCACGAATGTTCTCTGGACTTTGATCCGCTCGTTTGAAGCGCGTGCGGAATTGCTCCTCCTCGCGACCGGCATTGGTCGCACGCGCGTCAAGTGGGAGGCGTTTGGAAAACTCAGGCTTCCAGTCCCTCCCAAAGCTCTTCAGAAAAGGATCACGTCAGCACTCGATAAGGCGGACGAAGCGGAAGCGCTCGTTGCGAAACTGCGAGAGGATGCCAGCACGCTGGCCGCCGCTGAGATGCTTCTCGAAAGCGAACGGGCACGGACGATCGTTGCAGCCTTCCGTCCGCCGAGATAATCGATGAAAACAAACGTGGAGTCCTTCCTGCGGGCTGCGGCTGCAGCTGCAGGCACCGATCGAGACAGCGTGCTTATCCGCGCGTTTCACTTAAATGGGGACCACCTGGATGCGCTGCTTCCGGACTTGCACCACGAGATGCGTATTCTGTTTGCAGAGCTAGACGACAAGGTTCGTGTCATGAATCCGGGTCTCCACTACGTCCGACGGAAAACGTACGTTGGGTATAGGAGAGAGGCACTCGTTGACGATGCACGAGCCGAGCGCTCACAAGTTTTCCTGAGCGTGTTGCGGAACTCGCGGACGTTGGAATTGGTTCTGCCTTTAAACCCGACGCCCCATGAACACATGACTTCCGTTCGGGACCTCAGGGGCCAGGGCCATCACGGCATTGGAGATCTTCAGTTCACTGTGTCGACAGCCGCCGACCTCGAGACCTTCATGATGACGTTCGACAGTTGGCTGCGTCTACCAGGCTGAGGGAAGTCCCGGTGGGAACCTCCGAGTCCAACGAAACTGGGCATTTGATGAGGTGGACATCGGAGGCGTCGCTGACCACATCCGCGACGACCACGAGCTGATCTTTCCGAGCCCCGTCAAGAAGCATGCCGAAGGCACCGCGAACGGTGCCTTCGGCATGCTTGATCGGATCATTATGGGCCGCCCTAGAGGAGGCTCAGACTCTGGTGACGCTCAAACTTGGGAAAAACGAACCAGGCCACGACGGCGACGACGATCGATAGAGCTGCGAACGGCAAAGCGCTCTTCAATTCCTGTGATGGTGTGTTCAGAAAATACAACAGCCATACGGGCGCGCTGCCGAACGACGCTGCGATCGAGTATGCGACCCTGCGCTGTCTCGTTGACTGCCAGGGCGGAAGCTGACTTATTTTGGCCAAGAGGCCGGAAAGTGCTCCGACTCCCACCCCGAGGGCGGAGCCCCACACCGCGGAGACCACGAGAAGGAAGGCGAGGTTGGGGCCCCTTTGATCAGCTCCCAGAAGGACATTGAACATCCCGAACATCGCTCCGCTTGCCAGCCCAAGAACCAGAGCAAAAGCTATCTGGCCCACCAACCTGGACGGGCCAGACTTGCGGCTTCGGAGGTTTGATCGTCTTGTCACTCCGGAACCTCGCCTTCCTCAATCTCATTGTCTTCGCGTCGAAGTTGTCTCGATCAGGAAAGCGATCCGTTGAGGTTATTGGCAAATGATTGCCAGGTCTGTTTCGCCCCCGCGACGTATGCCCCATTCAGGGATCCCCACGGCCCAAAGTCATTCGTGACGTAAGCGTCCACGTACATGTGTTTGCTTCCCCCGCCGCTGTAGAACGTGAAACTGATCGCCGATCCAGGTCCATCGATATGGCCGGATGCTGAAAGAAACTGGAACATGAACGCATTAGTGTCTCGCGCGACAATGTCCATTGTGCAATGGAAGTTCGCGTTGACCCCCAAAAACCCGACGGTAAGCGGCAAGTCCTGACCGTAGCTCGGGAAATTGTAAGGAGCTCCTGCGACCGGGAAGTAGCAGTTGAAGCACGCATGGAGCAGATAGTCGACTTGCGATGCTGTTTTGTTCAAGTCGTAGGCCGCCGAATAGTTCCAGTATGGATCGATCAGAATGGGGAAAGTGATACCCGGGGTTTTCAGGTCGACATGCTGGGTAAGAGTCTTGCCTTCCCAGCTATAGGACGACTTCAACGGATGCCCTGCGCTGTCTCGAGCCCACGCCTCCTGAATCGTGCCGATTGCCGGTCCCTCGGGCGGCTGCAGGCGGTAAACGCTGCCCGTGTGTACAAGTGTGGTTCCGTCAGGGACGTCGAATGAGTAGCTGTACGAATCTGATGCTCTGCTTGACGCGATAGCCGTCAATATTCGAACCCCAGCTGGTGTCGGCTGAACATAAGCAGTCGACTCGCTGGAGTCGGAAGAAGGTATGACGGTGAAATCGCCCGATTTTGATTGGTTCCCTGAGGCGTAGTCGACCGTGAAGGAGATGCCGGCGGCTACCTCGTCGAGTGGGGCAACGGTGACCTCAGTGGGCTTGTTCGAAGCTTGGGCTTGGCCTCGGCTCTGTGGATCTGCGGCAGAGGAAGTAGAACCGCCAAGCTCCACATCAGCTGGTGTCCCGGTTGTGAGAACTCCGGGAGCAATGCTGGCGACAAGCGATTGAGCATCGAAGAGGTCCGTCGGACTGGCGTGTGAAGGTGGTGCTGAGACCGGTGAGATTGAGAGGAAGAGAGCAGCGACCGCTGCTGCCGCAATTCCCGCGAACCTTGAGATCAAATTATCCCCGCAATTTCGTAGTGAAGCTTCCAGACAGGAAGCTGCGAAGGGCCGAGCTGAACCACCTGAGACAGGGGCTCAAAACGAGACTTCGTCGTAGACGAACTCAATCACACGTCGGGCACGCCGGCAGTCCTCCTATATGCGGACTTTGATAAATAGTCACCAAGGCCATCTTGCACGAGACACTCTCGGTTCCCATGCGGGATGCCATCTGACGCACTAGCCGGCAGGCGAGAGTCTGCTTTGCGCCGCCTCGAACGCGGAGTAAGTCACGCCGCAACATACCGAGGTTTGACTCACAATGAGCAGCTCGCTGGGCCCGACCGCTTTGGTCGTGAGGGCGTCGTACCTTCAAGCTGCGAAATACGGGTAGCGATTTGCTGATGAATGGGATGGTCGTCTACGAAAACTGATCCATCCGAAACCTCCTTCGGTTCAGGCTTCGATCGGGCTGCTACGGCTTTGCACCCGTGAGTCGGACCGATCTCTGCGCCGGATCCGGTTGCGCTCATCAACCACACAGTGCGACTCAGCGACCGTGAGGCCCGACAACGAGTTCAACTACCAGCTCGTTTGGACCATCCCGAGCTGCATCGCTGCCTGGGCGTCGCAACAGTCACCCGGCGCCGTCGGGCGATCTGTCGGGGTCATCGGGAGGTCGGCACGTTGGTTTCCCCCAACCTCATTTTGTGAATATTGGCTGGCCCAT
>Ga0247742_10001359_pt1 | contig 17320 bp, 16 predicted proteins | sample UWRJL208509C2_FD_180944 | JGI IMG/M metagenome (GOLD analysis project Ga0247742, IMG submission 180944) | Plant litter microbial communities from Arlington Agricultural Research Station in Wisconsin, United States - UWRJ-L208-509C-2 | ecosystem: Environmental > Terrestrial > Plant litter >... | reverse complement strand
AGGTCGATTGAGGCGAAGATTGTCTCCAGGTCTAAAAGCGAGTAAGTAAAGGAAGTGAGTAGAAAGAAATGATACGCACGTCATCACGCTGCCATTTCCGACTACGTTCTCCTTCTGATCCGTCGAGGCTTTCCCAGTACTTCGTTTCGACCATCCAAGAGCCGTCCTGCGCGCGGTAGATACCACACGAGGTCTGACGTTGGGTGCAAGTCCGAACGCATTCTCGCGCTTGGGTTCGATATCAACGGCCAGGGGCGAGAAGGGCTTGAGAGCGTCGATAGATGGCGCGACAGACAACGTGTTGACATTGACGGGAACTTGTCGCAAGACTGGTGTGGTAGTCGGAACCTTGACCTCCGTCACAGGTGCGGTTGTCTTCTCTGGTGAGATAGTAGTAATTTTGAAGAACCTATTCGGTGGATACGGCGATGGACGAGAGGAGGTACGAGACCGTACACGACGGGGGTGAAGTTCGGAAGGGAGTGGACTGTAGTTTTGTACAGAGTGCTCCAACAGGGCTTGCATGCCTGCCGGGTGGTTTGGAGCTTGGAATGCTGATAATTCGTTAGTATGGCGAATGGGAATAGGTAGAGAACACGCACATTGAACTGCAAAGAGTGAGAAAGGGGTGTCCATCCACATGCGCTTGCTCTCAGAGACAATCACGACGGCCTCATCTCGCAGGGCATAAAATTTCCTAAGCGCGACAATACCATGTTCATCATCCCACGTCACTTCACCGGACCTAGGGTGAACGGATGCCGTGTCGGAGTCAATGATGAAGACTTGTTGACAGGTTGGGCTCTCATTCAAGGACTGGGCAGAGCTGGACGACGTTGAGCTTGACAGTTCCTCTTCGATCGTCTCATACACAGAGGTACGGGACATGTGAGCCTTCGAGTAACGGCGACGGTGGCCAGCTCCGCGGGTTCTCGCTCTCGTGCGACATTGGAAAGCGGGTGAGTGACGTTGGATAGTGCGATATTGATCTGCGAAAGGTCAATGCTGGACTGAGAGCCTTCTGATATGGAGGAGCCGTCGGAGGCTGAAAGAGGAGGAGTGTCTCCACTAGAACTGGAGGTACACGTGCTAGAACGAAAACGAGATGCTGGGCCTGGTCTTGTGAAAACGGGTGCAGGGCAATCTACAAGGAGTTTAGATGCAGAATTCGGCGATGGGCTACGGCTTATATAGGTTGTAGATGTCCTCCCCATCCGCAATGAGGCAACTCTCCTCCAGGCTCTGTCGTTCCAATAAACCATGTTGGGCCCTGATCATGCGTTCTCCGCCAAATTGGAATGAAGAAGTGATTCAGTCGATGGTTTTTCTACCAGTCTGGCCTTGTGCAGAGATTCATATCGACCGACATGTTGAATTCCAGAGTGCTTTCGCTTCTTGACGCGGACACAAGGTGAAGCCTCAATGATAGAGCCAACTGAACGACGCCGAACGTGGCCACCTCCAAGCATCTAGAACGAATTCAGCAACGTACACACTGAGGCTTAAACGAACTTACGCTGATCATTGTGACATCGTCATCAGCTAGGCTATAGACGCTACCAGTACTAAGAACAGAGAGCGGGCGGAATTGATGTGGAGGTAAAGGTCCCGATCGGTAGAGTGTGAGTAGCATTGAGAATCTCTGCTCCTCGTCCATGATGGAGTCGAATGAGTTTCGACGTCCAAACCGCCTTTGGGAGGCATCGCTTTCGGGTGGAGAAGCGGAGATAGACGTGAGGGGTCCATGATCCGCAGCGTTGTCGAACATCTTGTCTCCAAGTCCAGGTCGGCCAAAGTGCACTGCGGAGAAGTCGCTCATGACAGAATCCATGGAGAGGTCTTTACATGACGCGCCCAAGTCGATATCTCGCTGTTGGCTCCGTATTTAGCATATGACATGGCGACTGAGCTTGCGCTGGCGGTTGAATCATTTCTGCGATGCTGACCAAAGCTGCGGTTGTGCAGACTAATTAGAGGAGCTTGGGAAGACACAGACATGTTGGATTCATGGCGACGACGACCACACGCACCAGGAGCAGGAGCAGATGGGCGAAAATAGAAGCTTGAGGTATCACCATCAACACGACGACGAGGCTGGTTACGGATGAACGCAAAGGTGTCATCGACATCGAGATGTTCGACATATCTTCTGATGACGGGCGCTCACGAAGACTGGGCAAGCCATAGTCGAAAGGATCAGTAGAGCCACTGTTGATGACGTGGCCGTAGGACGAGACGGAAGCAATGCTGAAGACTGATTCACGCCTGCGATGAGGAACGCGTCTTGAGTTGCTGGCAGGAGGATCACTGCTAAACTCGAAACCCCGACGGACTTCATCAAAAGAGCCAAGTCCAGCAAAGCTGATACCCGATGTAGGACGCGACATATCCTTATACGTACTTCCACGGTTCCGTTGATGGACGCTAGATCCTGACTCGAACACGAGTGGTAGGCGCATCGTGACCGAGGAGCTTCGCATAGATCGACTTCAGGACAGATTCGTCCTCTAAGTCGTCGAGTATCATGGAGGATTCAGAAATCGATCGGGCTTGCTCTGGAGGAGGAATGATATCGGAAAGCGTTAACGGCTGCTCCTGACACGATCGAGCCATGCTTCGGTAGCCCGCCAAATTTGAAAGAGTCGTTGAGCTGTCCATCCGATGTCTTCGATGCGGTTGATCGGACGAGTTCTACACTCGACGAGATTGCATCACCACTGAACAAGATATCGTGCGTTTCGGTGGTGCTGTTGATACTATCCGATCCTTGCAGCAATGTAGGCTCTTTCATATCGACGATCCTCGATGTGGAAAACATATCGAAGCGGGAGTTAGTCTTGCTTTCCTGCGAAAGAGCATCCTCCTGAGACATCTCAATCATAGTTGGCCTTCGCATGTTGAGGAGCTGCGACTGGCTGTTGGAGGAGTCAAGGGTCTCCATTGTGGATGTACCAGCGCTGCTGTCGGCGTCAACTGCCATGCGTAAGTCAACAGGGATGCTGGGTACGGGTGGAACCTCGACTCGAAGGTGACCACCAAAGTCGTAACAGAGATCCACTTCGGCTGGCGTGCGGAATACGTTTTCCAACTGTTCGACGAATGACCTGCGATCAGAGGCGCCCGACTCATTGAGTTTCTTCAGTCCCCCGGTGAAATCGAAAGATTTCTTTGTGTCCTCATCAGAGGTAGCACCCCCATCATCGATGTTGGGGTGGTTATCTTCTTCGTCAATGAGCGAAGCGCGGAATGTTGGGAGCTGCAGGATAGGCGCCACGTCGGGAACTCGAGGAGAGGCGGTACGGGCAACCGACATTTCAACATCAAGAGTAGGCTTTGCTGTCGCAAGGCCCTCATCCTCATCTCCGGGTGACAACGACTCCACTACTGAGCCACGATTGGAGTGAGTAGCAAGGAGGAACCTAAGCTCATCCGGAACGTCGGAGTCGGGATCAGACTCATCGGACTCCGGACCAGTAGTTCCGCCCATGGTGCCAGACATGCCTAACGCCCTCCTCCGTTTGCGAGTGATTGGGACGCTGTAAGATTCTGCGTACGAGTCGGCCAAGGGATTGCCGTAGGAGCTGGTACTGGACCAATCACTTCGCGTACTTTGCTTGCTGGTGTTGGTGGACTTGCGATGGTCTGGTGGGATGAGAGATGAACACTTGTGACCCTCCTCCTTTTCGGAATTGTGGATGCCCTTGAAGACTGGCGTTAGGGAGCCACTGCTACTCGGTCCGAGCTCATCGAGCATCATGAAGCGCTGGTACGTCAGTACCCTTCTTGACATCGACTGTGAGCCCTGCCCTAGACCTGGACGCTCGAATCGTTGCAGCGGTGGCTGCAGCACCAGGTGCAAGCGAGATTGGAGCCCGCAACCTTGCAGGTTTAAGTAGTTGGAATACGGGTTCAGGTTCAGGCTCCGGAGCAGGCGTCATGGTCCGCTTATGACCTGGTTTGAAAGTGTCCGACGATGATGGGGGCGTGCTCACTGCGGCGATCGAAGTGTTTGCCTTCTCCTTCACGGGTGAGAGACCTTGGATAAGTGTATGCCAGGGGGCAATTTGCTGCCCGATGAGGTCGGTGTTCGACTTGATGACAGATGCCTTAGGTCGAAGAGGAGCAGTGACAGCGGTAGTCTTGGCCTTCAATGGCAAGGACGTCGAGGAGGACGTCGAGAAATAGCCACAAGACTGAGCATACGGCCGCAGAGAGCTGATGGAGGAGATGTCATTCCTCAGCATTTTCTTCAGGGGACTTTCAGCAAGGCGGAGTGTACCAGAGGTGTGCGCGATAGCAATCTATGTCGCGTCGGGCGTGAAAGAGCCTTTTTCCTACTAACGAAAAGGTCGGCGAACAATGGAGTCGTAATACAGATATGACATACCTCGCATAATTCCTCCTCATAGGTCACTCGTCGCAATACTACCGTATGCCTTCCTGCTGGCCAACATCTTTATGGTGGAACGGGTTGTCACCGGGTTTAGTTCTAGATCGTCATTAAGTTATCACAATATCCCAACAGGTACATTACTCACTTTATTCTCGCATCATATCGCGATGGGGAAGTAGGATGGTTGTGGTTTGAGAGAAAAGATCGATGACACAAACCATTGTTGATGGCGATTTCGGCGTCTGCCGCTGAGCGCTCAGCGCTCAGTTTGAAGTCCATTGAAATCACCATCAAGGCTGTGCAGCTTTGCTCCACCGCTCCTCTAACCCCTATCGCGATACGACATCCAGACCAACCGAGATCAGGTAAGTATTGTTTGAGTATTGTTATAATCCAATCACCTACCCTCTCAATCTGTCACCTATACATATTCTTTGGGTACAGCAGCGATGATTCGCAGGTGCTAACGCGACTCTTATCGAGCTTGCGGTCATAGCAGCCAACGCACCACCGTTGACAACACGCGTGCCCTTTCGCTGTTATAAGTATGAGGGCCGGGATTCCTTTACGCTGAGAGGGAATTCGGTCACTAGGTATGTTTCTGTGCCCGCTACAACTTTGTCGCTAACCCACCTATCTTGGTATCAACAGATAAGCTCGTTACGCGGCTTAGCTCGCCATTTTGCTGTTCGGACATGAACAGTCCAGCTCGACACACCATTGCCTCGTTTGCCACTGTTTGCCACCTGCAACGTCCGCCGCCCACTTTCGAGCTTTGATTTCACATTCCTATGGATGTGCAAGGTCATCTAACCCAACTCTCAAAACCCCAACGTGACCATTCACTGACTCCAGCGAGGTGGGCCGCTGCTTATCATTGGCCCTTATCGCCAGCCATTTACCACATTTTGGCTTTTTATAATTATATTTTCAGCTCAAGTAGGCGCAGTGTTACCGATAAAGTCTCCTATGACTCGTTCCATAGGACTGGACGCCGTGATAATATAAAGAGGCACCCGCTTTGGTGTATTTTGTTGTAATTGTCGAAAGTCCCTTCCTGTTGTCAATCTACAGGGAGCTTCAGCACCCCATAGCATGCCCCGCTGTCCTCGCAATGGCACCAGATCTGACCGCCTTGCCAGGCACTTCTACGAGAAAGCAACCAATATTTCTAACGTCTTCCCTAGGGCCTTTGATCGAGACAGAGGGTCTTATCTTTGTCAATCTCGGTCGCGATAACGCTCACGTCAAGCATAGTTTCATCACTATCGTGCCTAAAAAACCTGTGCGACCCGGTCCACAGGCCTTCATCGACTCCAAGAACGGAAGCCCATAAACCATTTAATGCCACCCGTCGGCACCGGTCCCTTCTGCAATGACTTCTTTTCTCCGTTGACACCTTCCCGCCCAATCCGATTCAACTTCCTCTGCATAGCCGTCAGTCTTGTTTTGTCTCCTCACTCCGTTCAAGTTCCTCGATCTCATCACCATTTTCACTCTAGATTTTGAGATATCAACACCACTCACTCGTTCCGCGCATCGGTCCATTATTCCCTTCTCAAGTTGCATTACAACGTTTGGTTTCTCTTGGTATTGCGGACCCTAGTAATCTTGCTTGGTCCTCCTCTGTGCGGTACGTCTTCAGCTTATAGGCGCCTGGTACTTTATTTAATATCCTCACTGCTTCCATTCGCAGGTATGCAAAGTACTGTTTAGTCGTACCTACCTCTTATCAACCTCCTTGGAGTCCCATATGGGTGAGCTTAGCCCACATCCACCGCTGAAACACAGTGGAGAACACCCAAGACTTTAGTCGAATTTGAAGGTGACTTGTACTCCAATCGAGAGTATCCAACGCCATACTAATTGGTGCACCAAGAAGCTCGCCCTAGTATCGACTGAACATGTTCCCAATCAACCTATAGGCAAAGGTTGTCGAAGTCTGAGACGTTCATGGTGCGTTATTTCTCTCCTTCTTTTCTTCATTTTGAGGATCAACCCTAAGCCATCATTGCCACGGCGGCCGCGCCACCCGATTCGAGGCCGCAACTATGAGCGTTACTCCGGCGAGGGTCAGCGAATCGGTGACGACGGGTGTAAATTGATTCGGCCCACCTCCAACCTCTCTATGTTTCATCCATGGCTATCGTTCAGGCTGTGGACCCTTCTGCCACGACTAGTTAATCTCACCGTGACTGTTGCAGCGTCAACCTCCTCGTAAATTTTGTTCATGTTAACTGCAGCCATCGCTGCTGCTGCTGCCACTGCACACGTGAAGCTTCCAACTTTCCGAGGCCGCATCCATGAGTGTTGCTCCGGCAATGGTCAGCTAAACATTGACAGGTGGATCAGATTACGCCTACAGAGCCGCAAGCGAAACTCCAGACGTGGATGTGCAACCGTACAACGCCAAGGCCAAGATGCGGAAGAGTCAGACTGAGTCAGACCAGAATGATGACTTTGCCACATATGTGGTTCGTTGCAGGCATGGCTCTGGTCGCTAACCCGCAGCACATGGGGTTTCAAGAGTCGAAAATGCCAAGCGCTGTGATGGCGCGCATGTCTGAGGTGCGACAATGATTACAACCAACGGCGCAAATATGGTCCAAGGACAATAGTGCGCGTCAAGTTTGACTAGAGTGCACCAAGCTGAGTGCGAGGACTTTGAGTTCGTCCAAGTGACGAACTGAGACACCCACTAGAAACACATGGTGTATTTGGCGACTAGTCTGCCATCGGATGAAGACATGGGTATGAAGTGCAACCCACCGCTCGTTTTGGTTCCCATTCGTGTTGGCTTTAAAAGATGTATTGCACTTTCCGCTTGTGTTCCAAGTGGCTTGCATGCTCTTGCCCAATGCATTACTTACTGGTTTTACTCGCAGCATGTATCAGAGAGCATTGTAAGTAGTTCGAAACATTATCGATTACATTCGTCTTAAATTCATCACCTTTTTCCATCTACAAAATCTGGTGGCAGCAGGCGATGAAGGCCGCGAGGTGGTGGAATGTGGAGACGTTTTCACGAAGGACTGGAAATAATCAAAGCTAGCGAAGGAGGTGTCACATCGTCAATGACGTTAAAGATACTGCAGGCGTCAAGAGAACAGATGAATCCGACTCATCTGAAAAGCCGAACTGGTGAACTGATGAGGCGACATGGCTCCTGAGCTCGATAGAGAGCAGCGTGCTCCCTCCCGTCGACCGGTCAAACGTAGTACCCAAAGGGCTTGTGGCGATTTGACACCCGCCAGAGTAGCCAATGACGAAAAACTCATGGCACTCGCTAGGTTTTGATGATCACGTGATAAATGCACCGAAGATGCAATTGTGGACGGGGGTTGCGACACTTCATTGATCTGTTTCTCTATATATATCACAAGGGAACAACAAGGACTGCCCACCAAAAGTTGTTTCATGAAATTTGGTGAAGCAGAAGGTCGGTCATTTAACTGCACGCTCAAGCATGCTTCCATTGGCCATTGGCCCAGGCCTGTACTTGTGAGGCGTGTGCATTGCGTTGATAATGGCACGACTGCATAAGACGGCATACACTTAAGCACTCACAAATTGGGGTATCTATTCAACTCAGTTGTCAGATCAGAAAATTTTATTCTACTGATCTTTAAATTCGTACACGGAATAAATTTAATCATGAACTCCCCTCATGGCATAGTATTTGCATGCGGTCTTTGTCAAACTTACAACCTTTGCAAGCATCATCCGAACCTTGGTGCTTGACGAACACTACCCTCTCGATGCCAATATCACATTTTTGGAGCAGATTCGCGAACATCAAGCCAACATACCTTCTTTGAACACACTCACCTGCCTCATGGCCTTTTTCCGCCAGACAATTCATGCATACGTCCACCAATATCAAATGAGTTGACTCTCCCTAGTATCGATCCGCGGAACACCTTGATGTCGTGCTACGGATATAAAATCCTACAGGCGACATCCCATTTGTGGAACTCGGGTCTAGACTTGGGTAAGCTGTACGTTATGTCCTGGGTCCGTGGACAACATCAAGGGTATCCTTTGTATTTTTCTGTGCCATCCTATTTGCTACGAGGCTCTTCTCAGGAAAATCTATCTCTGCCAGTGCTGGAAAACCCCCCATTCCTGTGACTGACCCCACCCTTCCTCGAGGAACTGCTCTCATTGAACCGTTGCGATATATTTTCATCCTCGGCGACAATTCACTCTAGTCTCGACGGTTCTGATACAAGGAGGAACTCCGTTAGCGCTGGTAATCTCCGTACCCTTGATACCGGCATCTGTATTCTTCACAGTTCCCCTTATCAATTTCCTCACGGATCGCACGCATGCACTCGGAATCTACTTTCTGGTAAGCGCCTGGACAGGCACTTGTAGCGCACTATAGATTCTCTGTGTTAGCTAAATTGGAAGCTACGGACAGACCTTCTGAGCTTCAATATCGTAGTATGGCTAACAACATATAAGCCATAGAATAATAGTGGAAGCCCATTCGAGCAAGCCTTCTTGCTCCTCAAGCTGTTCCATTGATTTCGTTCTCAGGTATGTCTTCCTCATTCTATCATGGCATCTACTCGCTTTGACAATCCTCGCACACTCACGGAAATTCTATCGGCACAAACTCCCAACCAAATGAACACGGTACCGAAAGGACTATGACAACAATATTTTCTGGGAGAAGATGAAGGAGACTTTCCAGGCTGGCCTGCAATTTCTGCTGTTTTTCCTTCAAGAATCTGAACCCGGCCGTAATCTTATTGAATACCTCGAAAAGAATTAACTCGAATCTGTCCGAGCGAAGGAGTTTCCGCATATTTCTGGATTCAGGGTTTCGGACTTTCTGAAATTCCATCTGGCAATGTAGCGAGATGGGCGCAGAAGTGTGGAAGTCAATCCTTAGCCACATTCCATTCCGAACGGAACACATAGTAATGGCCGAGGGACCTTTGTAGTACTTAATATTGCTAAATTATGTACCATCATTACACCCTATCGCAGGGACATGACACAAAACTCACACAAATTGACTTATAACGCCACCAGTGGCAGCCGGTTACTGCCCAGTTATAGTGGTACCAACGACGCTCCGATTCATTTTAGGCGCTCAGTGCATACCTTAGTTTATGTACCTTAACTAGGCCTGAAATTACGATGTTTCGTCCAAAATGTGCAAATAGTAAGAGTTTTGTGCTCATTTATGAAATCGGCAGAGCATACTGTAATGTAGTGAGGTAGTCGAGAATCGGATAGACCGAATATCTCTCGTACGCAAGTTGGTGCGAAGGGCGGCGCGAGTACAGCAGCGGTCGTCTGCCGTAGGCGTGAGAGCGAGTCCAAAAGTAGACGGTGAAACGGGGTGAGGAAGTGAGTGGCAAGGAGGGTCCGATCGTCGAGCGGCTACGTTCAAAAGGGGGAATAAGGCGTCAGGGAGGCGTCAGGGCGTCAAATCGTGCGTTCGAGGTGCGTTCGTTGAGTTCTTGTCGTAAGAACTTGGTTTAACTTCTTAGTTCGTCGTGCTTCGGGCTGGTGAGTGAAGGTCGTGGGATTCACTGAAGCTATCCTACGATACAAGGTAGTTTTTATACCTACTCGTAGCTAGTATTCAGGGGTATAAAGTATCAGAGGATAGAGGTGAAAGGGGTCCGCAAACGATAGATATAGTAGAAATATAATCCTCGTGATAAAATGAGTCGGAAAATCAGAGAAAGGTCAAAATAAAAGATCATAACCAGGAAACCAACGCGGATCGCGTCGTGAATAAGGGGAAAAGATAGATAGAAATGGAAAAACAGTTGGTCGAGAGGGTCTGGGCTCGTAGGGGCTGCTGATTGTGAGGTTGTCGGTGAATCCGTGCGCGATTTTGATGCATGTATCCGAATTGGGGTGCTGGGCGCTAATTGTGTTCGCTTTCGAGTCGAATTCCGTGCGTAGGCAGGTACCTTACAATACTACATCAGGGGTATTAAACATCTCATTAATCACCATTAATTTGATAAGATAATTAGATCCTAATAAATATAACTTCTGACTACATATCTGTGCACCTGTGAGCCCCCTTTACATTAATATGTGCTCAGATGTCATTCATTTAACAACGCGCAGAAAATCGACGGCCTTCTGCAAATGTTGTGCGCATGTGGCTGTGCACTGCTCAGCTTTACTTATGTATCATTGTATGGCGCCAGAAACCGAAACTCCTGCACGCACTCGGACATGATAACCCATACCGCTCGAGCTGTATTTCTAACCCGACGGATAATATCTCTAGGACTACATGGACGTACGTATACTTGTTAGGTGCTCTGACACCGTTGACATACCGCAGTACCTGATCTCAACCCCAGGTTTTTTCGTTGATGTTCTTCTTGGTCTGGTCTCCTAGCGTCACAGACTTGTCATGCGTTGAATTCAGCCATGTGAGCCTTTCGATTGAAATGGCGTCATAGTTGGTGGGGTTGGCAAGTCCCCATCGTTGGTTTTCATTGCTAGCGCTGATGTAGATAGGTGGCTGATGGGTCTCAAATATAAACCAAGCGGTGTGATTCTACCAGAGAGAATGGCACCACAGGCAATCTATTTTTGCTTGCGGATTGTATCGCTTCAGCGTTATGATGCCTCCTCATCAGGTGGAGGGACCGGAAACCAAGCGTCGCGGCGCAATCGAAAAATTCAGGCCAGGCCACTACCCTCCACGCGTTAGGGTCCTTCCTTTCTGCAGAATGACACGCTTGTGACCCAGACAGATGGCACAAAACAGATTGACCATAAGTTTGTGTGATTGTACCGGATTGTACCTGGTTCCCAATAGAATAGAAAATATATACATAAAAACGAGTGTGCTGAATCTAATTACGCCTTAGAATTCTTCGTTTGGTGCGATATGTTGGCAATATGGCCAACCGTCATACACTACCATTTGTACTTCTTGGTTTCGAGTCTGCAAAAGATATGACACTTGTATCAAAAGAAATTTCGAAATGGCAAGTGAGCTGTACAAACCCAGGTCAGTATTGAATTCTTGCTGCGAGGGTATAGAAGTTGAGGTCATTCCGAGACCAGTGATATGGAACGATGCATCAGCATAGTTTTCCCGCAGGTCTCTTCTTGCTATCAGCCTTGAATTCAGAGAGTTGAGCCTGTCAGAGACAGCCTTCCAGAGACATCATGCTGGGTACGCACATGCTGGCAGCTGAAATCAGATAGACTTCAAAGCGTGATTTAGTTAAGATAAACACTTGGTATATAGATAAAAGACGTACGGTGGGTGCTTGTGACTTGGGCAATAATGCTGGAAGAAGACTCAAAATCAGTACGTTACGAGTATGTTGGGCAAATGATTTGACTCACAAATAATAGGTGCCATAGCAAAAGTAATACTTGTACCAAGACGGTCACGATGAATAGCAGTCAGTCAGGGAGAATGAGAAAACCTACTGTTCCGATGGATGCGGCAGCGCAGAAACTTTGGGTGCGTTAGTTGGAACAAATAGAGAAGTAAGAAGACGAAACCTACCATGTCGCAACGGCACGATTAATTGCATATATGATCAGCTTGTTGATTAGAGTGTTCGTCCTTTAAACACATTATTTAGTGCATTGTAAGTCATTTATCACGGGAAAATGCTTACCTCTTATTGAGTGTGCGATGCCGAATAAAGATATAGCATAGCGTCCCCGATATTATAATATCTGAGAATGTCACGCTGAACCCCTGGACGATGGCTGAGATCTGGAAATGAGAGACTGGATGAGGCATATACGACACAGTAAGGCAGTTGGAAAACTTACGTTATTCAAAACAGCTCTCGTTATGAGTACTGAGTAGGTTTTGCTCTGTAACCTGATGAAGTGTTATTCGAGAAAGCAGATGGTTATGTACATAATAGAACTTGCTGGATTCCTGCTAACACTAGACGGTATGAGGACATGAGTTATGACTCGAGATGAAAATTGAGAGAGCGCACTAAGCCCAGCAACTATAATTGAAGCTTGATCAATATTTCAAGACTCAGGTTACGGATTGAACAGACTTACTTAGTCCCACTAGGCCGAGGAAAAGCTAGAATACGACATAAATCGCCTGAAAGCATGATGAAAGTTGTTACTCACTGCAGGGAAGACAAGGAAATGAGCTCGAGACCGTGTGCCCCTCCCAACTGCAGCACCATAAACAAAATCAGTGTCTAAATAGAGTCAAAAATAAGAGATTCTAATGACGCACCAAGCCAAATCCGACTACAAAAAAACCTGCGGTTCAATACTGATTAGCCGAAATCTCACAAAGTGCGAAGCATGTTTACACTTGAGCAACAAATGCAGAAGTGTACTGCAAATGAACCGGTCAGTAGCCACGTTGAGAAAACCGAGAAAAGACTCACAGCGGTGAAGTTTCTGCCCTATAGGTTGGGATGAGGTTCAGCCGATCAACAATATTGCAGGAGGTGATAAAGCCACTGACAGGAGTTGAACTACGGATTCGAAGTGGGGCATGTGAGTTGTTGGATGTAGCGAAGAAGGTAAAACATACAACAGGATCTGATCTAAATTTTTTGGGTTTCCAGAGTTTGTGATCAAGCTAATGTAGGTCTGGTGGGCGAGAAATATGCTCTGGAGCGTTGAGAGAACCCTATGATGTGATTTGTGCGGAAATGAGCTTCGTCCAGAGGTATATCAAGGCCACGTACAGTAGAAGGAGGATTGTTGCTATCACCGTTGATGGGTCACGCGTCGCATATTTCAAAAAATAATGCATACTCATGAGCTGTTCGATTGAAGTTTATTAGAAGCTTTGAAAAAGGCGTGAAGACTTACCAGAGCGATGCCATAAATTCTGCACTCCGTTCGTGATTAGAGAAGAAGACAGAATATGGATGAAGACTCGAACACGTACGGCATGCTAACAATTTGCGCTATGAGGAGCGCTCCATATCGTCCCGCAATAGTTATGGGAAGTCTGGGAGGCAAGCTGACCCGGACATCGTTATAAGCCATAGTGTATAGAGGAGGAATGGGGGAGACTTTCGTGTGGAGAAGCATCGTATGAAATATGAAATAATTTGACAGGTTGTCACGGACCTCAAGCGCTATTACAGCAACAATTCGCGACTTTCTCACAGAGACCCACAGTGTGGACGCTAGTGCGTCTGGCACCTGGCATTTACCGTAAAGTTTACCCAGTCCTGCTGTAACCGTCATCGTCATCGTTGGCTTTCACTACCAATTCACTACCCGCAGCGGGCACGAGACCAGCAAGAAATTACTTATTGGAGAGAGGAAAAGCCATCGAGTCGAGCTTCATTTGTTGGTTTCGGATCCCTCAGGCACTTTATATCAGGAAATCACTACTTTCATAAATCCAGCGTCCCTAAGGATTGGGCGAATACCTTGTCGTTTAAGCTAACTTGAGAGAGTCGGGCGCCGCACATTCAGATTCTGTCAAACTCATCACATGTCACATTTGCGTCCAGTAAACAGTGTGCAGGGTGACCTTAACAAGGTACCCGTCTGTCCCCAGTCTTTACGTTTAGCGCTCAGCGACCTGACTGGTGAGGAGCAGAGCTTCGAGAAAATTGGCCAATCTATCTCGGCAGCGGTCTCAGACGACTCCGTTTTCGGTGACAACTGATCTCGGTCATTTCGTGGCCGATTCTATTGAATTAAGTAAACTGCGCTGCATACAGAGACGCGCTTAATTGAATTATTTTAGATCCGAGAAATAGGCCCAGTAAGTACCTCAAAGTATGCAAACTTTCATATTGTACGGCCAACGTGGGGCGTATATCCGCAAAAGAAATGACATTAGACAATATAATGGATACAGTAACAGCGATGGTGGTTCATACACATACGACAATTACTCTAATGGTACGCTACTCGAAAGGTGGGACAGGCCTGGGCATTACACGATGGACATGAACCCTCAATGCGTCGACTGGCGGTAGGCTTGCGGTTGTACTACCTCAGTGAGTAATGATGCATGTAACGATAACTCCTTTGCCACAAGATGTCCCCACAGAGTCGGTCTCTTGTTCTTGAAACGCACGCAAGAGTGTGGCATGCACGTCGAACATTCGGGTAAGTTGGACTCAGGAATCCAAGAAGTATAGCGGGTTAGACTAGGCGACGAAACGAAATATAAAGGCCTGCGTCCAAACCAAGCATGTAGTACGGGCATTGAGCAAAACAAACCCACTTGGGGCATCCTGGACCCATTGACGCGATGTGTTGCATGGAAGACGACAGGGGAAAGCAGCGCAAAAATGGTATGCACTCAAAGTATCGATACGCCAGGAAAGTGTTTGTGTTTGTCACTATTCGCGGAGCGAATAATCGGAATGACGAAGTGAACATGAAGGGAAGTTACCTACTAGTTTGGCTTTGTTCAGGAAATCGTATTGAACAATGTGTTGAATTCCAAGGTACTTCTGGGTCTCTCTGTTTACAATTTGGTTCGCAAAAAGTAAAATACATACATTCAATTACACTAGCGATAACATTATAGAGATAAGGTAATGACCTGCAGAAAGCGAAGAGAATGAACAAAGTAATAAAGCGCGATGGGTAAACACCCTAGAATGTCAGGAAATGGCCAACCCCACCCATGCCCACCACTCTAGGTCTCGGAGGCCCACGACAACACCTCTGTGGGTCCCAGTCTGGTCTTTCTCGTTCACGGTCGCAGTCTCAATACCTATCGGCCAAGGGTCCTCGTGGGACGTAAGACGAGCATTGGAAGTTGGATGAGGAGGTTAATGTGGCCGTGATAGCAGCGGCGGTCCACTGGGAGGTCTATTCGACAATAAAAATGACGGAGAGCGTGAGGAGCACTCGGGGGTAGTGATCTGTTTCCAGACTGGCGAGGGGGAACCGTAGGGAATGGTTGGGATTGAACGGCCTAGGACCTAGGTCTGGTTGCCAGTGCTTGGGACTGCGGACTGATGCTTGGCGCTTGAGGTTGGAAGATGAGATTGTATTTGTGTGGAGGTGGATATCGAAGTAGAGGTGAGGCTTCGTGAACGTGGTCTCAAGGCTGATCGGAGACATAGACTGATCGAACCTGGAAACACATTGCAGCAGAGATGGTGGCGGGGTTGAGGATGCAACTCGATTGGGAATGGAATGTTCAATTAGCTCTTGCTTCACCTTCCGGGGGTGGTGTTGAAATGGTTGGAAGCCAGCTATGGGCGAAGGGGAAGTAGCAGAGGTGGTCGAGATGACAGCATCAACAGTGCAGTGATAGAAGGCGTCACAGGAGGTTTTGCAGATGCATCAGCAACACCGGATCGCCCACGTGGTTGCTTAGAATCGGTTTCACTGACAGTGATTCTGTCGATAGATCCTCAGTTGATGGGTTTGTTGTTCTATCCAATGTAGCCCTCACCTGACACTCTTCATCCTCTATGTGTACCAGAGGAGATATGATTGTCCTTTCGGAGACATCTGGAGCCGCGAGGTCCTTCTCCAAAGTATTGACTTCCCCAAGAACAGAGGTCGTACTCATCGGCGATGCTTGCATGCTCATGAAGAGTTCCATTTCTTCGCGTTGTTTCTTCTTTTGTGGAGCGAAATCACATGCCGACATCTTGACCTTGGGCGGCGGAGGGGGTGAAGACATTCGCATAGGCTCCGGTGGAAGTTCAGGCTCGGACTACGAGATTGCGATTGCTTGACCGCTTGTGAGTTGCTCAGTAGTCTGATTTCCGTTGTTATCAGGGTGCTGAATAACTTCCAGCGATGAAGGAGATGTCGGGGATACTAGGTCGACAGTGATAGTGGTATGTTCCTCGACGTCGCCTGTAGATGGAGACAGAGGTAAAGCCCTTCGACTTGAGAGACCAATACGATGCTCGGCTATAGCCGAGGGCACTCGTAAGTTGCTAGATACGAGGGTGGGCTCGAACAATGGTATCGAAACCGCTGGGTTAGAGCTTGTACTAGTGGCTTCCCAGCACTAACAGTAGGCGGAGAAGCAGACCTGGGTGAAGGAGTAGAGGGCTTGGGCGGTTGGGCTGTGTAGTCGACCATATCGTGCAGATCTAGCTCCGACGAGCGAGGTTGAAGATGGGACATAGCGATCGAGGATAACTGCTCCGCGTGGCAATGATGTAGCATGAAACTACTAGAACACATATGCATTAGTTGAAAGTAGGCGAGAAAGAGAAGGAACCGTACATGTATGCATATGTAGGCTATTAGAGCGTATCCATCAATGCCCACTACGGACCACTAGTGTCTAAATCTCCAGGAATGGGCCATCAGAAAATATTTGGCAGCGTTTGAATTCACGTCCGTCGTTGGGGAGAAAATGGGGGGAAAAGAATGCAGTGCATGGCGTGTGGACTGTTCTTGTTGTCGGTGGGTGTAACCGTCCTCGACATTGGGATGCACATTCCGCGAAAATGCATGAGAGCGTGACGCTTCTAGCGTTGGATGAAACATGACAATGTCTTGAAGAGCTAATAGTCGCTTCGTTCTTCGACCTTCAAAGAGCTAGCAACGGTCGTACCCCATAGGCGTAAGGTTAGACTTGTATTCGCGCCCTCAGTGCGTACAATCCCACACAGGCACTGAACCCTTCATGAACACGGCCTGAACGACGGACATCATGGCCATCGGAGTTGGTGCTCTGGTCGAACTGAAACTACGGTCGTCGGAGCTGTTGCGGTAGTTGACTCTCCCAGCAAAGATTCCGGCTGAACAGGCGTGAGCAAGTCCTACGAGAACCTGCGGACAAGAAGAGTTCACCAACGCTATAGGTAAACATGTGATCAATCGAGGCATCTCTAGAGTCTCAATGAAGGTGTTGATACTTTACAGTTGATTTGCCACCAGCGCCACTTTCTTCATGGATCAAGGCAACTGACCCTCTTGCCTTCGCGATAGAAGCAACAAGCTCCCTATCACCTAACATAAAGGTAGGTGTTGTCG
>Ga0247742_10001358_pt1 | contig 17329 bp, 19 predicted proteins | sample UWRJL208509C2_FD_180944 | JGI IMG/M metagenome (GOLD analysis project Ga0247742, IMG submission 180944) | Plant litter microbial communities from Arlington Agricultural Research Station in Wisconsin, United States - UWRJ-L208-509C-2 | ecosystem: Environmental > Terrestrial > Plant litter >... | reverse complement strand
GTGTCGCGCCGCGTTGTCGATGACCCGTACACCACCGCGATCCTCTGGCCGAATTTCCACTCGGGCGCCAACGGCGACTTCCAGGAGATCGAGCCGGTGGGCGACGTTCATCCGATTCTCGCCGACCCCGACTCGCCGGGATGCGCCTTGCGCTACCTGCCATCCCATCCGCACGAGGGCGACGTGACGGCGCCGGCTGGCGATGCCAGTGCTCGCGTGATCGCGACGGGCAAGAGCGAGGTGACCGGTGCGCCGTTCGCGATTGCAGTTGCCTTCGAGCCGCAACCTGATGGTATGGGCCCCGCTGTGGCGCAATCGACCTTTCATCACTTCGCCGACTACAACTGGGATCCCGATCATGGGAAGCCGAGTTTTGTCAGTGAGGCGCCGGGTGGGACATTGCGTGTGACGCCTGATGCGAAGCGGTCGACGGAGCTTTATGTGGCGAATCTGGCGCGGTGGTTGGGGACGGGGGCTCGGTAGTGACAAGCACCTGAAGTGCCGCCGATCAATCGATCAAAAGAAAATTGCAGGACTGACCGAAAAGCGCTTGCTGAGTGCTGCTATGTGATCTCTTGTCAGGTTACGGCTCCGACCGTTGAGAATCTTAGAGACTAGTGACTTACTACCAATCTCCGGCAGGTCGGCAATACCAAGCCCATGCTGCTCCATCAACAACCGCAATACGTCGACGCCGCCTAACTTCGCGATGCGCGCATTGAACTCCGCGAACTCATCAGACTCGTCTTCCCATATCTCGATGGAATGCGCCAGAATGTCGATCAGCGGACGGTTTGCCTCGTAGTCCTCAATCAGATCACCCATCAGGGCCAGAGCCTGAGCGTAGTCGGACTCGTCGGCGATGTGCGCGATGAACCCCGCTTCTTCGAAGAGCGCATGGGCCTTGCCCTTGATGCCTTCAAATCCCATCCCAGTCACCTTCCGTTTGCATAGCGCTTGCATAGCTTGTCGTACTCGGCATGGCTCGTAATGTGCTTGACGTACATGCGGCCGCAGCGGAATTCAATTAAAGCAATCAGCCGAAGATTGTTGCCGCCAATGTTCAGCACCCACCACTTGTCCTTGTACCTGAAGTTATCCAGTGATGGAAAAACCTGCCGCAGGGCCTCTGGTGTATCGAACTCGCCAGACCGTAGCACCCGATAGGTCCGATCGAGCGCGCCGGCGTCGTTAGGGTGAACTCTCGCCGCGTCTGCGAAAGGCTTCCTCGATATAACGTGCATGTCGTTCGATGCTCGCTGGGGAAAATAAGCGCCGGTTGACATTTTGTCAACCGGCGCCTGAATTCGCCCAGCATCTCCTTTGTCGACGGCCGTGTGTAGCGGATTACGGAGCAATGTGGCGTCAGCGGGCATCTTGATCTGCGAAAGGATCCGCCTCTAATACCTGCCCGCCGAATTAGGCAAGCCTGAGCGCTTTCTCAAGATCGTCGTGTTCGAACGCGCTCTCCATGCGCCGGATCTCCGCTTCGCGACCACCCACCTCACGAGCAACGTCCCGCCACGTTTTGGTCACCTCAGCCACTGCACGAATGATCTTGCGAGCAACTGATATCTGAAGACCAAAGAAGGCCGCGGCGCTTTCAAGAAGATCAATGGAGCACGTCGCCTCGTCGAGGTCGATGTTCGTGGCAAGCACACGCGCCTTCACGTCAACCGGCGTCGGATTCAGATCGTAGGCAGGCGACAAGGTCCAACCGTCTTTCCCCTTCCACAGGAACCCATGGTTACGAAGATGATCGTCGACGTTTGAGATCAGGACACTGAAGACCACGCGGCGATACAGCTGCTCAGCGTCTGCCCGCGCGCTCGCGCCGTGCGCCGCCAGTGCATCCGCCAACTCCGGATAACTACCACGCTCACCATCCCGCGCTCCTAGCATCGACATGGCGGATAAGAAAGGCATTCGAATAGAACCCTGGCGATCAAATCGACGGGACAACAAGACCGCTTTCCCGGCGATCTGAACCAGTTCGTGATGCGGTGTCTCGATGCCTGCCCGCTGGGCAAGGCGAAGCGCCACCTCCTCCCAGGTCTCGATGCTGTAGTCATCGCTGTCTTTCGGAAACTTGGCTATCGATAGATGGCCATGTTGATCAAGCACGGACGCCTTTGGCCTGGCGCCGCCCAGTGAAGACCCTGGCGCAAAAATCAGCATCAGGTCCTCTTCCGTTTCCTCGTCCCGCAAAAGTCGTTCAGTCACTTGAAGCAGGCGACCAAGCTCTACGATAGGCGGTACACCTCGGTCGGGCGCCTGGAAAGCGTTCTCGCCGACCCGTCGGAATCTCATCGCACCAAGCCGCGCTTCATCGGAAACACCCAGCAGGTAGTCCAACTCGCCAAGCGTGCGAACACGACGTCCTTCGCGATCAGCGCTCCGCCTTTCGGCTCGTTGCATCAGACGACGACCCCAGGTGTCCGGCGCCGAGTCGCCAAGCGAGCCAAACAGAGTCAAGCCTGGTGGAGGAGCAAACAAGCCTTTCGTCAATCGAAGAGCAGGTTCGATGGAGAAGCAGGCGTTGCTACCGAGCCATTCGTCGGCGTACTCGAAGGTGGCGGTTTCGCCACGGCCGGAAGAGTGGTGACGAAGAAGACCTACTGGCCTGGTTACTCCATGAAGCTCGATGTGCACTTCAACGTCAGACATCTTCCTTCCCTTTGCGGGCGAGCCGTACTCGCTTGGGGAGCTGTCCTGCCCCCAGGATCTGCCCCTGCGTGTCGGCGCTGACGTCGGCCATGGTCGCGAGCCCATCCAGCAGACCAAGCGCATGCAGGACGGCAGCGTAAATGCCCATTCCTACGGAGGGGTCGCCATCCTCGACGCGCTGCAGGGTAGCGCGCGTCGTGAACGCACGATCCGCGACGACGGACATAGTCAGCTGGCGACGGCGACGTGCGTCATGAATGTCGGCGCCGAGCTTTCGAAGAGCTCGGCGAACGGCCGCTGGCGGGGCATGCGGGGTGGGCATATGTACGCTTCGTAGGACGTTAACTGATCTTAAGGTATCACGAAGCGTACATGGCTTGTCATGTTGGCCTAAACAACGGCATCCGGCATAACCGGAACCACTTCAATTAGCTTCGCTCCAGGCGCGACCTTCAACACATCCGTCATTGCGCTGTGGACCGCGACACCAGCGCTTTCGGCGTTGCGGGCAAACGTCAGCGCTAAGCGCCCCGTACGGCCCGTGCCCACCAAGACATCAGTACATCCAGCTTCTCCCAGCAGTTCGACGAGGGCATTCGGATCCTCCGCATCGCCGGCAAGCAGATACCTCGAGGTGAAAATGTGCTCCATTAACTACTACTCCGTCCGATCTCGTCAGCGATGCCTGGTGCAGCTGGAAACTCGACACCACACCGTCATGTCACATGTGACGTGAGAAATAGCACCTAATCCATTGATAATAAGACTATAAAGTAATTATGTAAGTCAGCGAATAGCCCGCGCAGTGTCATCCTTGATCGGGCTCGAGCGATCCTCTGTACGACACGATCAACCCAGCGATCGGCGCCGAAATCTCCACGTCGAAGTGAAAACGACCAGCCTCTTCGTATTCGAAACTCGCACCTCGCGGCAGCAGAAAGCCAGGCATGGGCATTCCCAGCACCGACCATCGCCGGGGAACCAGGGATAGCCGCCCACCATCAAGCACGAGCGCAAGCGCGAACGAGGCGACACCGAAGCGTTCGACCAGCAGGTGCTCGTTCCTGCCTGTCCCGAGCGACTGGAGCGATGAGAAATCCTTGCCGTTGAAGCTCCGTACCCAGCGCTCCGCTCCGTTTTCCGAAGTGAAGGTCACCGTGACGGGCACACTCGAAGCAGCCCGCGGAAATCCAACGAGCCCGCGAATCACCCGTGCCAGTGCCCCGCTCCCATGGCGGACTCAGCGTGGCCGTGCCACCGCCGCTCTGCCGGGCTGCCGTGCAGTTCCCTCAGACGGAGCGGAAGCGCATCGAACGCGGAACCGAGTACCTGCCGATAAAGGGGCGCCAAAGCCTCGTCGTTCTCCACGTCCGTCACGTCCAACCGTTCATCCGCATTACCAGACACCCTTCTTCGGCGTGATCGCGGAATCTCCTGACCGGCTACGTTGCTGCGCCTGTCGCGCCTGTCCTGCCTCGCGTATAACCAGCGAGCCCTGGAGGGCCGAAAGAAGCTTCAGCAGTTGCTCGACGCTGACTACCCCCGGATTGCTTTCGATCTCCGCAATCCGGGCCTGGCTGACGCCCACCAACTCACCGAGCGCTGCTTGCGTCAGCCCCTGCTTTTTCTGGAGTGCGCGGAGATACTCACGCAACTCACCAGGCAATCGGATCGGATAGTCCATTGGCATCTCCGGTTCGGTGCCGACATACAACCTAGAGCCGATATTCTCCAGATATTGGCCCTAAGCTATATTTTCCATTTATAAGCTTTAGTACATCTCCACTATCGGGTGCTCAACGACGAACCCTCACTCCCACTCCATCATCAACAGGCCGCCCAAACCCGCGTGGTTAAAGGACTTGGCTGTGATTGACATGGGTCTTTACCGTCGTTTTTACCGTCAGAAGCGCACATCTTTTGCTGGCGCGGGAGATGGAGCGATTTGCGGGGCGGCGACTCCTGCGAAACCATTGTCAATCACAAAGCATGTTACCCTCCGCAAGCCTCCAGGGTAACGTCGCCGGTACCGACCTCCGTGCCATACAGAATGAATCGCCTAGCTTCTGGACGGGCCGTGAAAGTGAGTGGCGAAATAGTCGATCACCTCTGCGGCCTGCGTGCCTTTGCGGAACTGGTGCTGCTCCTCGAAATCGATCGACGGCACCATATGAATGAACTGGTGGTCGGCATAAAGACCCATCACCGCTTCGGCATCCAGCCCTGAAGCACGCTGACCAGTCAGCGTGTTGGCCGCTTCGATGGCGGCGCCGATCATCACGTCGGCCAACTGCACCGCCGGGCTTGTTTTCGAGTCGACCTGCGTCACCGACACGAGCTTGAGCGGAAACTTGATGCGTGCGATCTCGGACTGGCGGAACTCGATAGTCTGGTCGTGCCTGATGTAACGCTGCAGCAGATCGTGGTAAGTGAGCAGGTTCTTGGACTGATCGTGTTCGACAGAGTAAGGCCCGGCGGCCAATTCCTCCATGCGGCTGACTAGCGACTGCAGCACCACGAAAGCCGCGTCAGTGCTGACACCGGGCGTCGCGATCGCATTAAGGCACTCCGGCGAGGCATACTGTGCCAACGGCTCTAACGCCTCCGGAAGTGCTTGCCACTTGGTCTTGCGCGCCGCGGTGACCAGATCGTCAAGGGCCTCCAGCGTCTTTTCCTTGACGGCGCGCTGGAAGGCGGCTTGCAGGCCATCGAAGGCTGCCTTACCCAAGAGCGTGGGGCCGACGGTGTACAGCAGCGACGCCATTTCGTAGTTCTGTCCATCCTCGTAAAAGTTCAGACCCCGCTCGTAGTAGAACGGCTCGACCGCGTAGTCTAGGAACATCAGCAACAGCAGGTAGCGCTTGTCGCAGACGTAAGTCACACACTTGTAGTTGGTCAGGATGTCCCGCTGCAGGCCCAACAGACGGGGATGGTTGCCGGGTCTGCGCGCGAGTGACCGGTACTTGAGCTCAGAGGCTTGCAGCTTCGGAAAGTACTCCTTGATCAGGCGCGCGGCGTCCTCGTCGCTGATGGCGACGGCCGTGGCCCCTTGGAAGCGCTGCTCGGCGTTCAGTAGGTCGAACCCCGTGTAGCCGCTCTCGTCGATTCGGAAGCATTCCATTCGATTCTTCCCCTGCAGCAATGTTTGCGCCGGTTCGGCCTGTGCAAGTGACGGATTGGTGGAGGACGCCTCGCACTTGTTTCTACACTGTTGACGAGCATAGCCAAAACTATCCGACTAGCGCGCTCCCTGCATGGGAATCAGTGCACCTGAATCGCCGGAGGCGCCCCTATGAAATCCCAGAAGCTATACGTGATCGGGAATGGCTTCGACCTATGGCACGGCATCCCGTCCAGCTTGGCCCGGTTCAAACAATACGTCCAAGCCACTGACCGTGACGTTTACCGAGAAGTCGAGGACTACCTCCCCACCCAACAAGACTGGAGCGACCTGGAGCGGGCCTTGGCTGACATGGACGTAGATGCACTGATCGACGACCTGGGGCATTTCATGGGCTCGTACGGAGCCGAAGACTGGAGTGATGCAGGGCATCACGATTTCCAGTACGAGGTGCAGAACGCCGTCGAACGCCTTTCCACCGGCCTACGGCTGAGATTTTCTGAGTGGGTTCGTAAGCTGCCGATCCCCAGCCCTGCAACAGCTCGAAAGCGGCTCGCAACGCTGGATACCGATGCGGTGTTCTTCACATTCAACTACACCAGTACGCTTGGCTCACTGTACGGGATACCTCCCGAGCGCATCCTGTTCATCCACGGATGCGCCGATCTGGCGGACGATGACCTTGTGCTGGGTCACGCTTGGCATCCGCAAACCCGAAAGTCGCTCAACGATCGCTCCGACATCGAGGATATCGACGCGCGCCTGATGGAGGCCAACGACACCATCGACGGCTACTTCTCTACGACGTTCAAGCGCTCGGCCGACCTCATCGCGCAGCACCGGGGCTTCTTTGAAGCCTTGACCGATATCAAGCAAGTGATCGTGCTGGGTCACTCGCTGTCAGATGTCGATGCAGCCTATTTCATGGCCCTGCTTGAGCAGCGCAGCGTCGCGGAAGCCGCTTGGTTCATCGCATGCCGCTCCCCAGCCGATTGGCCCGAAAAGCAATCGCTGCTTACGCACCTCGGTGTCGATTCCAACATGGCTTTCCCCGTTGCCTGGGACAACCTGTAGGCAAATCGATCACCATGCTTCGGCCAGAAGGCGTGATGTGTGCGAACGACCGCCCTTGCCCATGCCCCGTCGTCAGCCATTGGCTAAGTCTCGACGCCGACCATGCAAACCATCTCGCTGAACTGAAGCAGGGAGCTACGGCTTGGAGCAGTTGGTCTTATTCACAACTTTTCGGCAAGTGTCTTCAGCCTCTTGCTCGCCCGCGCTACCTTGATCTGCGCCTTCCCGTCTTTACTCACTCGAATCGAGGTTGCATATTGAATGATGGCGTCATATGCCTCCTTATTCTTCGCCTCATACCAGCCGGATTTATAGGACAACCTTCCCACTGCAACCATGCCTTCCAGGTCAGGGTAGTTGTCTGCTCGATCTTTGATCAGCTTCTTCAGGTCTGCTATCTCTTTTTCTGTGAGTGGCATGGTCGCTATCCTCGTCCTTGGTTAGAGTGTCGGTGAGAGAAAGTGGCTGAGTGATGGAATCTGGCCCTCTACAGGCCCCTCGGGGGTATCCGTTCGCCGTGTTCTAGCAAGCTGCGCAAGTTACTCCGTACGGTCGCTGCGACCGTGGCCGAGGGAACGTTGTGCAACCTGCCCAGCGCTTCAACAACCACCGCAACATCTGCGGGCTTCGAAGGCCTCGACCCGGTCTTGGTAAAAGGCCCATCCGTCTCCGTCAGCAACCTGTCGATTGGGATGGTTGCGACCATGGCCGAGTGTCGCTGGTTGTCCAGCATCGCCGCATTGATCGAGAAATAGCACCCCAGCTCGAGCGCGCGCGTTGCCTCGGCCTTCGTACCTGTAAACCAGTGGAGGACAATTTTTCCCCGTGTCGGTGGAAGATAGGACTCGATGTGATCGAGCACGATCTTGGCAGCACGGATGCTATGGACCGTGATGATCTTGTCCCCCGCTTCCGCGCAACGCTGAAGGACATGCTGAAAGACTCGCTTCTGCAGGTCGATCGACTTGTAGAAGCGTGGTCCCGCGTCGAGGCCCACTTCGCCGACATATCGTGTTTCTGGCAGGTGTCGATCCCACAGATCGAGTTCGCCTGCCCGCTCCGCGACCAACTGCGGATGCAGTCCGAGCGCCGCGCGAACGTGGCGCGTGCTTTGAGCTAGTTCATGGTTGCGAGGCCACGCCCTCGGAGTTGTCGTCACCGCCAGCGTGAAGACACCCGCATCCTCCGACTCTTGAACCGCGACCTGATGATCGGGATACAGATCCAGATGGCAGTGAAAGTCTACGAGGCCTGCTGTGGTAGCCATGTTCGATCCTGGCATCAACTTGGCCTTGTTTCGACGCCATCGATCAGGCCCGCAACTTCGGCAAGGCCGCGGCGGTAAACATCTGCGAGCTGATCGAGGTGCGTAACCTCATCGGCAAGCGAGCCAGGTTTGTGGATCAGGAGGTTTGCGAGCTGCGGCCGACCACGCAGACGTTCGATCGCGTATTGAAAGGATCGCACCTGCTTGCCCGTAGATTCTCGCGTGTCCAGCGCTTTGGCGCGAAGATCGGGCACTGTATAGGTTGTCTTGTCCTCTCCCGCACCCCATGCTCTGTCCAACGCGGCACGTCGAATTAGGCACGGTAAGCAGTATCCGCAATGCTCGATGCCGAGCCCCTGCCACCGCCCCTTTGTCGGCGATGAACACGACAGCGAATCCGGAGCAAGTCTGGTCAGCAGAGCCTGATTCCCGCAGCTTAGCGCCATTTCCCCTTTCGTCTTATCCCAATACGGGTTCTCGATGCACCCATTGATGCCCAGTTCTGCAAGCAGTTCGTTCCAGCGCGCCATGTAGTATGGGTGTGTGGTGCGTGTGCTGTTCGAACCAAGGCGCAACGGATCCAAGGGAACGTTCAACGCGATCAGCCCATTCTCGGGCACCCGCAGGATGAAGGCCTTGTCCAGCCCGGTTCCTGCGAACACGCCGAGTGCAAAGAACAAGAACGAGCGACCCCGTGTGCTGTTCTCCGACCCCACATCCTCGATCAGCCCATCGACGAATGTCATGCCCACGCGCAGACGCTCGAATGGTGACTTTTCGTAGTGCTTCTTCAAAGCGACGAAGAGTTTGCCTTGGGCATCGCTGGTTGCGCCTTCTCCAAAGTGACTGATCAGCAGGGGCGTCGATCCGACCTCCAGCAGATCAATGGCACCAATCAAACTGTCCAGACCACCTGAAAACAGGCTCACGGAATCAAACGGCGGCGCAATCAAGGTGGGGGGGGGCTTCTTGAGCGATGGTCGCGAACCTGGGTGGCCGCGCCCGAAACCCAATCGTCCAGCGATCGCCGGTTAAGAAATTCAAGGCTTTCACCAGGGTTAGGACTGCACCCGCCCAGCGCGCCGGGTCGCTGACTGGAATGACTAAGCGGATCTCCCGCGTCCAGGAGTCTTGTGACTGTTCCGCGCGGGAAATACGAGTATCCGCAGCATGCACGTGCGCAGCGACCACCAGCAGGTCAATGCCAATTTCCGATGGGAAGACACCCAGCTTCTTTAAGCTCGTCAGCGCACCGCCAATGCCATGGTCGAGCGACTTTTCCCCCGCGACCAGCTGCAGCAAGGTAAGCTGTTCGTCCGCGGCCGTGGGAATTTCGGTGTGATCGTCAGGGCCGAAACGGCCGGCCAGGAGTTGTCGTTTCATAGGTCGGCCTCCGCTTGACCGAGCGATTGAAGGATCGCAAACGCGGATTCATAGACGGTGTCCACGAACGACTGGATGCGCTTCGAGGTTAGGTTCGGAGATTCGGCGCGCGCGCTCGTGAGCGCATCACTTACTCCACCACGAATGAAATCGCGCAATTGCGCCTCCACCCGATGCGCCGCCTGTGCGTCTGTCGGCATCGTCACGGCCTTGGTACCGATGTCGTTGCAGATTCGAGCTTCAATCGCATGCGTTGCATACAACTCGAAGACTGTTTGCATCTGGTCCGGCGTGAAGGTCGCAAGGTCAGTCAAGCCCTCGGTGGTCAACTCGATGATCGTTTCAATATAGGCCTCGCGCGCGATACCTTCATCGACGGTGCCCGCCCCAGGGCAGATGTAGTCAGCCAGGCCGATAAAGATCTCGGCGATCGGACGTCCCGCGAGTGACTCAAGGTCCAACGAGCGCAGTGCTTCTCGAAGACCACGGGTTTGCGCATCCGCCAGGAAACCGAGCAATCTCGTACCGGAGCCGCGTGAGGCACCCATGCGTTGAGCTGCCTGGCGTGCACCTCCTGCGGATGTGGAGACGTACCGCGAGACAGCGCGTCCGAGGCTGGCCCGGTCAGTGCCCCCCGAGCCAGCAAATCGCGTGAAACTGCTGCGAGCGCCGGAAAAGCGCTGAGGATCAGCCACTGCCGGAATGGCCGGCCGGTTCGGCGCGGCAGGGGGCGCGGAGCCATCACCCGGTGCAGCGCCATCGCCGTTCGCCCCATCGCCCGAGGCGGGCGATGCCGGCGGCGGGCCACCGCCGTCCGCATCTCCAAGCCACGAAGGCACCAGTGGCGTGCCGCCGCCCGGACCGCCATACGCTGTCGACGTTCCCATCAGCGCACCCCTTTCGTATCTTTCAGCGTCAACTCGGAGGCCGTTTTGAGCGCAAGGTTGTTGGTCAGTTTGCTCCATTCCGTCAGCAGCGTCGTCAGGCGCCCGACACACTCCGCGTCATTGATGACCCCCTGCCAGCCGCGCACGGCCCATGGCCCGCACCTGCTGCCCGGCAACGCCTCCAGGAAGTCCAGCAGTTTGCTTTGCAGCCCAGGCTGCGCCTTCACCAGCACGATGAGGCCGTCAACACCGGCCGGCATGGTTTCAAAGGCGCCGGTGCTCATGATCTTGGTTCGCACTGCCTCGAACACCTTATCCGCTTCGGGCTGCACAAGCAGCTTCAGTTCGGCTTCGTAGCCCTGAACCATCATCTTTCCGCCGAAGAGCTTCTCCACCACGCTGGCCAAGTGCCCCAAGACCGACACCGGACCGAAGTAGTCCTTCTTGTCCTTCGTCACAAAGAGGTACGGGCGAAGATCGATACCAGACAACAAGGGCTGTACGCGCGCCCAGTCTTGAACCGTCTCCGACGATTTCCACTCCGCAAGGACGGCGTTCTCCGATGCGGGTGTAGCGGCTTCCATCGCCTTAGAGCTTTTGCGCGCATCTGCTGCAACCGCCTTGCCGTCACTCTTGGCACTGGCTCCATCGCCGACGAGACCCTTCTCCAGCATCTCAAGATCCTCGCAGATGCCCTTTGGGTGGACGGCGGCGACGAAGGCGATCTGCTCGAAGAGCCGTGGGATGAAACGCTCGGCGAGCATCAGCTTCGCCAGCACAGGCAAGGTGATGTCAGCGCCGAATCCACGCGCGGTCGCCGTACGCTCTCGCAACAACAATGTATTGAGGAAGCGCTTGATCTGACGCGGATTGCCCTTGGCACCACTCGCCAGAATCGGACCGATCTGATCGCTGAGCGCGAGCGCGTTGTTGGCCTTCCGCCTTTGTTCCGAGTGCGGCCTTGACGGTCGCAGCATCGAGGCCGGCGTTTTCCCACGGCCGCTTGAGGCGCTCCCGCGCAGCGGCAATGAGCTTTGCGTAATCGGCATCTTCGTCGCCGATCTCAGCACCTGTCAGCAACAGCGTCACGTAGATGCGCGTCTCAGTCTCGCCCAAGGCCGGGATGCGAAACGGAACCTGGATCAATTTCTCCAGGTAATTTCGAGCATAGTCGCGGGGCCCCGTGGTCTCCGGCAGATCAGGGAAGTGCTTACGCACCGCGTATTCGATCATCGCCTCGTCCGCTGCGACGACGAACGCCGTGCGGGCGGTAAACACGAACAGACGGATTGCTTCGAGCGTCTCTATGGCCGTATCCGGCAAGCAGCGGTCAAGGTCATCAATCAACACAATGAGCTGCTTGATGCCAGCATCTTTCAGGAGTTTGTCGAACGCCTTGCGAAAGGCTTCAACCTCCTCCGGAACGTTCTTTGTTTCTGCCGGCTTCAATATCGACTTCACGCCTTCAATGGCGGACGTAAGGCTCTCTTTCGTCGCCAGTTTTCCGGGGTCCGCGAACATTCCTTCAAGCGTCCCCACGATGGCACTGATCTGGTCCGGCGTCGGGATGCCGGTGAATGCAGTGACCGCTAAGCCACCTGCGCGCTTCGCGACCTTCAACCAATCAATGCGATTGAAGACATCCTTGACCGCGCCCGCGGCCTTCGTCATTGCCGGGCGCTTTTCGACCAAGCCGGTAACGATGCCCTCGATCAATGCGATCTTGGCATCCTCGAAACCTTGGAAGCGCCAGCCATTGAACTTCAGGCACAGCACATCGTCGTTGCCTGAGAATCCTGACTCAATCATCTCAAGGACACTGGACTTTCCGGCACCCCAGTCGCCGTGAACTCCAATCGTGACGGGACGGTCCGGCTTCTCTCGCAACAGTTCAATGATCGTCTTCGCGATCGCTTCGTTGTTGAGCAGGTCAACTTTAGTCTCGTTATCGGTCAGAATCATTCGAGTTACCCTCCCTAGGCAAGTAAATCGGCGCCGCCAGCAACACCGCCCGAACGGCGGCGGAAATCGCATCGCGCGGCCCTTGACGCCTTAGCGCCATCGTCATCTCGATCTGGACGCCGACTCCGCGGCGTCCACGGTTGCAGATGTTTCTTGGTTCGATTGCGGGGAACTGGTGACCTTGCAATAGTGTGTCGACACCAAGTTCGGCAATGGCTTGCGCCACGCAGGCCTTCAGTGGCCCATCCAAGCCGCCAACTAGCGCCTGTTGCTCCTCCCCACGGCATCCGTGTATCGCAACCACATGATCGCAGTTGGATAGCAGTTCCAAGCATCGTGGTTCATCGAACTTGTGGCTGGTCAGATGAAGCGCGGCATAGTTTCCGGCAAGACGTATTCCCTCGAACAGGTACAGATTGAAGTCAGCGCCGGCGATTGCGCGGGCGATGTCGGAGGTGTATTGCTCGATACCACCCCCATGCGGCGCTATCACGGCGATGGACGAATCCGCATTCGGATGCACGTGAACCCTGTAATCAACGCCTTCGACCTGGGCCATGGCGAGATCTCGGAAGCCCATATAGCCATCCGCGGGATTGTTCATAGCTCAGGCCGGCTCAGCGACTGCCATTGCGACACCGGCTTCTTGAAAGCCACGGGCGAGCAACGCTGGCCTGAGTTCCGCGAGCGCATTGGCGGGCACGCCCAGCCATAGGAGATTTCTGGCGCGCGTGGCAGCGACGTAGCCAATACGGCCAACCTCGGAGTCCACACCGGCCAATAGCGCGGAAACATGTTCCTTGGTTGCAAGGTAGAGCACCGCATCCAGGCTTTCGCCTTTCGCTTGGTGCACAGTGTCCACCCGCATACGCGCGTCCTTTTCGGCAGCCAGATCGCCGCCGGCCATCAACGGAGCACTGGGCAGAGCCTTTTTCGAAAGTTTGTTTCCCAGGTTATCGGCCGCTTTCAGGCCGAAATTCTGATCGAGAACAGCCAGCAGACTCTTCGTTCTGCCAAGCAACTGCGGATGCCACTGCGTATCTGCCGTCAATCCAGCGGCGGGCAAGCCAGTATCTGGATTGCGGGTGAAGCCCCAAATAAGGCGGCGCAAAGGCCTCATCTCGGGGTAACGTGCTGGCTGGGTAATCCGTGCCACCAAACCTTGCGGCGGATCACCAAGCAGGCCAACGATGCCCGCAGCAACCGACTTGAATGCGCCCAGGTAGTCCTGCCGCTTGTCTCTGAGGATTGCTGCCAGCGCAAAGATTTTCACTATTCCCTGACCTGCAGGCGCATCGTTTCCGGCCAGCTTGTCTGCCAGATCGCGGCCTCGGCAGAGCACCGCTGACCGCTCCGTCTTCAAGCTGGCTGAGACGACCGCCGCATGAAACGCGGTGATGACTTGTTCGCGTTCGGCGTTCTTGTAAGCAATGAAGTACGCACCGTGAGGGGTGTCAGGCGCGGGTCGGTCCGCTATGTCAGTACGGATCGATAGCTTGTTGGCCAGCGCCAGAATCGCAGGAACGGACCGATAGTTCCGTGTCAGCCCATAGCCATTCACCCCCGGACGCTGCCCGTATTGCGTAAGGAACTTTCCGTTTGCGCCAGCAAATTCATAGATGCCTTGGTTCGGATCGCCGATCAACGAGATCTGTGCTCCAGCCTTGATAAGCTCCTCAAGGATTGCCTGATGGAGCGTGCCGATGTCTTGCGCTTCATCAATCAGTATGTGCGGGTAGCGCCGAACCAGTGCCCGCAGTACGCCCGGTTGCCCCAACAATGCGCGATAGCACCAGTATCGCCCGAGGTTATGGGTATACGCCCCCACCTCCGCTAGGCGAGCGGCAACCGTCGGACCATTGTTGATCGGCAGCAAGGCATTGTGCTGTTGATAGTGAAACAGAGCAGCCCCGGCCTGAAGGTTCACCACCACCTTTCGCATGTCGATGGGCTGTACGGGAAAGACCTCAGTGGCCGACGACTGCACCCAGAACCTTAAATCCTGGTTCCGGAGAAAAGGTTCCGTTCCAGCAATAAGGAATGGCGTCCGGTCACAACCCATCGTCCGATGGCCGTGTGGGCGCAGAACATTGCTGGTGATGAACCCATCCAGCGTGTCGATCTCCACCCTATCGCGACCAATGCCTGGGGACAGATCCTGCACTAGAGATTGGTAGCTCTTGCGGAAAGTATCTACGGCCACATTGGAGAATGACAGCAACGCGACTCGGCCACGGTGATCGCCGAGTCGCTTGCGGATTTCTGCAAGCCGGCGCACTGCGGTGCGTGTCTTCCCGCTGCCTGCGCATGCGACGACTGACATCGGCTCAAGGGGCGCATCGATGACGGCCAACTGTTCGGCTGACAACTCCGTCATGGCTGCGCCGGCGCCGTTTGGCATGCGTGCACGATTGCATCCCGAATGTAGTCAGGCACCTTGCAAGCAGCGCCGTCCGATAGCACCTGCGCCAGCGCCTGACCGAAGCGTCCCTTCTGCACGTTGTTCTGTTTGCGCTCGAACATGCCACTGAACAGGACACGCGCCTTCGCTGCATCATCTACGGCGACATTGACCGCTGCTTCGACTGTATCGGCAATCTTCGGGTGGAGTTCCCTGAGGACCTTCAGCATCGCGGTGCGATTGTCGGCATGCAGTGCCAAGTCGTATTCAAGGGTCTTCAATCCATGAAAGACCCTTACGAAGGTATCTTCCTTGCCCTTCATCTTGGCGGTGTTGTCGGAGACTTTGACAACATCGCCAAGCGCCGGATACAACGCCTGCGGTTCACTGTCGTCGATGGGCTCGTCCACGGGGTCGGCATCCGTGATCAGTGCCACCGGGATTTTCAGCGCTGTCTCGCCGAACAACGGCAGGAACGAGTCGAAGTTCAAGCCTTCGACGCTGATCAGGCTGACCCCGTGTTCGCGCAGCTTGAATCCGGCTTTCTCGGCCAGCACGCTCACCAACATCAGTTCGGATGCGCCTTCGACGAAGATCACCCGACGCGCGAAAAACAGTTCCGCGCGAGTAACGTCCAGATAGCGTTCCAGCTTTTCGCGCTTACCCTTTTCGAAGGCAATCGTTCGCGGGAAGAAGGTCTCTACCGTCGCCCCCGTATCCACTAAGCAGGTCAAGCTTTTGAGATCGGCAATGCTGGCGAAGTTGGGAGAGTGGCTGGTCACGAAAAGCTGGACTGGATTTTCACCCTCGACGGCCTTGATCGTCTCCAGATAGCTGAGCAGAATTGCTTGGAGCTGGGGATGCAGGTGCGCTTCGGGTTCTTCGACGATCAGGCCGCGGTAGCTTGCTTCCGGGTTCTTGGCGAGCTCGCTGAGTACCACCGCCATGAAGATCAGATTGTTGAAGCCTAATCCGTTCTGTTCGATCTCGAAGGCGTCCACCAGCAATGACAGGCGCGACGCCAGGCGCTGGAAATCGCTTCCGCTCAGGCCCATCTCCAGCGCCTGAGCCAACTGCGGGCCGAGCATGCTGCCGTGGCGTGTCTTGATCTCAGTATGAGTGTTGACGATGGGCTGATGCTTCTTCAGCTCATCGTCGAGCGTCTTCAGCGCCGCGTTGATTCCATCACGCCCAGCGTCGTCAGCGAGAAGCTGGAACAACCTGGACAGCTGGCTGGTGCGGCTCGGTCTCAGGCTATGAGAGGCATCACGTAGAGGCCGCAGATAGACCCCGCGCAAGTTCTCCATCATGTCGGCGGTAAGGCCCACGTCCTCGTAGTCGCCGCACCAGCGCTTGGCATGCAATCGGCCAGTCTTGTCCGCCTCGGTGTAGCGGATGGTGATGTGTGCTTCCAGCTTGCCCGCCGCGTCTGGTTTCAGCGCTGCGAGGAAATCGGCCTCATCTTCCTCGTCAAGCCCTCGGAAGATGTACTGGAAAACGATGTCCCCTGCTGGCTTGCCGCCCTTCGGGTGGTGCACATCGTCGGTGTCGAGCCTCGGGTAAGGTTCCTCATGGCCCGCCAGCAATGCGCGCAGCGCATCGACAACCGCGGTTTTACCCACGTTGTTTGCTCCGACCAGGATGTTCAATCCAGGTTGGAAACTCAGCTCGGCCTTTTGCAGCTTCCGGAAGTTCGAGATGATCAACTGAGCCAGATACACAAGGTGTCCCTCCCATCGCATTTCCGGCGATGCTTCAAGTACTTATGGTTACATCGTAGCGTATGGATTGAGAGTTGAGGCAGCGGGAGCCCATGTAGCGTCCCGGCGTGTCACCGTCGGGCTCGCGGGCTACGCCCGGCCCTTCGTGCCGAATCACGGCCATCCGGCTTTGATCCCTGACGCCTTCGGCCCCGGCGGGCCTGCACGCTGCGCTTGCCTCCAGGGGATCGGCTGGTAGCCCATCCCCGCCGCGCGTTGCTTGACGCCCCTGGAAGGCCGCCGACCAGGCTACGCCTGATCGGCCTGGAACCGAAGTCCCTGTTCTTGACGGCTCTTACCGTCAGGGGTCAGGAGACCTGCTGATGCCTGGAAAGCCGCATAAAACAAGCTTTCCAGAGGAGACATTTACCGTCAAAGACCGGTTTGGTCTCAGTAGTAAACGGGAGGGTCTTAATCCGACCTCCAGTTCTTACCGTCAGTTCTACCGCCAACCTGTCTTGCTGGTCAGCGATAGCCACCGATAGCTTCCGTGACGTATTTTCTTTAAATCAATACGTTACGTAAGTTTTTCGATAGTTGGCGATAGTCCCTGAAGGACGTCAATTCACTCCCACTCAATCGTCGCGGGTGGCTTCCCCGAAATGTCATAAACCACACGAGAAATACCACGCAACTCATTGATAATTCGCGTTGAACACGTATCAAGGAAGTCGTACGGCAAGTGCGCCCAGTGCGCCGTCATGAAGTCGATCGTCTCGACTGCACGCAGCGCGATCACCCACTCGTAAGCCCGGCCATCGCCGACCACGCCCACCGACTTCACCGGCAGGAACACGGCGAACGCCT
>Ga0247742_10001356_pt1 | contig 17336 bp, 14 predicted proteins | sample UWRJL208509C2_FD_180944 | JGI IMG/M metagenome (GOLD analysis project Ga0247742, IMG submission 180944) | Plant litter microbial communities from Arlington Agricultural Research Station in Wisconsin, United States - UWRJ-L208-509C-2 | ecosystem: Environmental > Terrestrial > Plant litter >... | reverse complement strand
AAGCCTGGATCAACGGCTGGCGAGAAGGACGCGGCGACAACTGGGACGGTATGACTGGCACTGCGGGAATCCACAGACTCAACGAACTTCACGCCGTCGGCTAATCAAGGGCATTTAATTCCGACACCAGCACGAATACGCAACCACTTAACCACGCACGCCCCATCCGGGCGGCGGGCTTCGGCCCAGGGGCTCCTTCAAGGAGCCCTTTTTATTGCCTGTTGTCAGCCGCGCGGCAATGCCGCAATCGCATCCACCGCCTGGCGAATCAACGCCGGGCCCTTGTAGATAAAGCCGGAATACAACTGCACCAGGCTCGCGCCGGCGGCGATTTTTTCGGCCGCGTGCTTGCCCTCGGTGATGCCACCCACGGCAATGATCGGCAAGCGCCCTGCCAACTCGGCCGCCAGCACCTTGACGATGTGGGTGCTCTGGTCGCGTACCGGCGCACCGGACAGGCCGCCCGCTTCGTCACCATACGCCAGGCCTTCGACACCGACGCGGCTCAGGGTGGTGTTGGTAGCGATCACCGCATCCATGCCCGAATCCACCAGGGCCTGGGCCACCAGTACGGTCTCTTCGTCGTTCATGTCCGGGGCAATCTTGATTGCCAGGGGCACACGCTTGCCGTGGCGCACAGCCAAATCTTCCTGGCGCTGGCGCAAGGCTTCGAGCAGTTGCTTGAGGGAGTCGCCAAACTGCAGGCTGCGCAGGCCCGGGGTGTTCGGTGAGCTGACGTTGACCGTGACGTAGCTGGCGTGGGCGTAGACCTTGTCCAGGCAAATCAGATAGTCATCCACCGCACGCTCCACCGGCGTGTCGAAGTTCTTGCCGATATTGATCCCGAGGATACCGGTGTACTTCGCCGCCTGAACCCGTGACAGCAGGTTATCCACACCCAGGTTGTTGAAGCCCATGCGATTGATGATCGCCTCGGCTTCCGGCAGGCGGAAGATCCGCGGCTTCGGGTTGCCCGGCTGCGGCCGTGGGGTCACGGTGCCGATTTCGACAAAGCCAAAACCCAGCTGCGCAAAACCGTCGATGGCCGCACCGTTTTTGTCCAAACCCGCAGCCAGGCCTACCGGGTTGGGGAAATCGAGCCCCATCACCGACACCGGCATTTTCGCCGGGGCCTTGCACACCAGGCCATTGAGCCCCAGGCGGCCACCGGCACCGATCAAGTCCAGGGACAGATCGTGGGAAGTTTCCGGAGAGAGTTTGAACAACAGCTGGCGGGCCAGGGTATACATGGGCGGGCTTGACTCGGATGGCGGCGAAAGGTGGCGGCGATTATAGCCGGGGTGACGGGCTGCATGCGAGGCGTGCCGTCCAATCGTCAGTTACGGTGCGTCATCAGTTCCTCATAGCGGACCCAGATTTTTTGCGCATAGCGAAGACGCAGGGCCTCACGCTGAGGCCCGGGCCCGCCGCCCACATTGTAGGAACCGATCGCTGTCCAGTTGTAGCCGAACTGTTTGACGAAGTCGGCAAGGATCGACGCCCCCACCTCCACCGACAGGCAAGGCTCATCCAGCAAGCGCTGCTCGGTAATGCCCTCCTTGAGCAGGCGCGGCAGGTGAATGCTGTTGATCTGCATCAGCCCGATATCACGGGTGCCGTTGTTGTTGGCGTAATTCATGGCCTTGGCGCGGTAGCCCGACTCCACCGCGGCGATGGCCTGCAACAATTCCGGCTCCATGCCGTATCGGCTGGCAGCCTCGGCCCAGCAATACGCCCGGGCTTCATTGCCGAAGCCGAGCGTGAGCATCAGCAGCAGCGCCCCCTTGCACCGGGCGCTGCTCATGCCTGCCCCCGACCGCAGGTGGAACAGACAGCGCCCACCGTCAGGCTGGTCACCCTGACCGCACAGGTCACCCGGTACCCTTTGCCGTATACCGTCTTGATCAGGCCCTTGCCGCCCATCAAATATTTGCGCAGCGAACAGATGCAACGGGTCAGGGACTCTTCCGTGGCCTCGTTATGGGGCCATGCCTGTTCCAGCAAGTGGTCCTTGGTCACCAGCACTCCGGCCGAGGACAGCAACAGGCGCAACACCTGCCACTCCTTGGGCGGGAGTTGAATATCCGAGTCTTCACTGGTCAATCTACCGTCGCCGTGCAACGTCCAGCGCTCAAAGACCATGGGGGTAGCCAGTACCCCATCGTTCACCACGGCCATTCGTACCTCCGCACCCAACTCACCTTCATTTCCAACACGGGTTCCTGAAGGTCGCGACTATAAAAAGCCCACTCGCTGTATAGGAGAGGAAAAAACCCCATAGGCACTGATTTTTTCAGACTGGGCACGTAGGACCTTTCGGCGATGCCCGCCCAGGGGCGCCACCAACGTTCTTATCCTTCGGTCACCCGGTTAAATGCCCGCTTCACCTGCTCATGCTGGGAGCGCGTCAACGGCGGCGCCTGCCCCGGCTCGGCAGCGGTATGCAGCGCATTTGCGACCGCCGTCGCCTGAATCACAAACAATCGCACACTGTTGGCCATGGGCCCGTTGTAGCGTCCGAGCAAGGCTGTGCCGGTATCGCGCTGAAAATTCCCCACCAGCAATCGCCTGCCCGGAGCCACACGCACCACCGTGTTGATCCCCATCCGCTCCACCCCCGCCGAGGGTTTGTCGCGACTGGCAGCCTTGCCCATCTGGCGGCCATCCTCGACGGTGAGCAGCATCTCGATTTCATTCGCCTCGGCGAAGCGCGGCAGAACACTGACCTGCGTACCAAAGACCACCGGTTGCCATTCGTCGTGGTCTTCACCCGGCCGGGGCAGATAGAACGTCTGGTTGTCGTTGAAAACCGCGGGCACATTCTCCTGGGTGAGAATCACCGGCAACGTCGTGACCCTCGCTCGCCTGCGCAACTCCAAGGCGGTGATCCGCTGCATGAATGCTTCGTCCTCGATGGGTGCCATGACCCGGGTCGCTGAAGGCTTGTCAGCCCCCTTGTGCATGGTCGCGCCGATCTTCTTGAGCTCATCGCGGTCCACATCCACCAGCCACATCGAAACCTCCACCGCGCGCTTCGGTACGTCCAGTTCTGCCACCAGACCTTCGATAAAGCTCACCTGCGCGGGCTTGCCCTTGATCAGCAGGCTGTTGGTGTCCGGGTACGCCAGCACCGAGATATTCTTGTCGGCCAGTAATCCGGGTTGCCGCGGGGACGCACTCTCCTGCTCGACGGCCAGCAGTTTTTCGATCATGGATGCCATGCCCGGCACCGTGACGGTTCTGTCGCCCATGTTGTACTCGCGGTCTGCAACGCGGGTGTTGAGCACCTGCACCACCCCGATCCGCTGCGGCCCCAGGCGCAGTTCCGCACGCTGGCGGTCCATCAGTTGGGCCAGGCGCAGCACATGGTCGACATAGTTCGGCGGCCCGGACACGTAGAACACCCGCGCCCCACTCGCACGCAGCGGGTAGCGCGCCTCTTCGAGCCCCGAACGGCGCATGAACCCGCGCAGGAGGTCGACCGAGATATGCCGCAGGGTCACTACCGAGCTTTTCGCCTCGTCGGCGTCATAGAGGTAAAGCACCTGGCCATCGGTGTACCAGATCAGGCCTTGCTGCTGGGCGACCGACTCCAGCAGCGGTTGGGGCGAGTCGAAATCGAACGCCCCGCTGATGCGCTTGCGAGCTGCCGCCTGACTGACAACGATCGGCTGCCCCAGCGGCAGGGACAACGCGGTAAAAAAAGTGTGCAGGCTTTCATCACGGGCCTGGTAGGAGCCCCCGAACGCGCCGGGGCTGCCCAGCAGCACCAGGCCGAAAAGCAGCGTCGAGAAACGGTGAAGGTGGCTGAACATGCCTGCATGGCCCGGGCTGAAAGAGCGGCCATACTGCGAGGCAGGCCAATTTGAATCCTGATGGAAAGCTGACGCCCAGCCCATCCTGTGCGCATCGTGGCATGTGCCTTGCTTTGCCTTGTCTATCGCAGCTCGCGCCAACGGCGGAACGGGCTCAAGAACACAGACGTCGTTACCCCGGGCTCTTCCTCTGAGTACCCGACGGAACGGCGTTTTTTTATGAAAGGTACGTATTGATGAGTGATCCCCTGGCTTGGGTCAACGGCAGCGATGCCCCGGAAAAGAGCAGCCTCAACCTGGGTTTCATGGCCCTGAGCGATTGCGCCTCGGTGGTGGTCGCCGCCACCCAGGGCTTCGCCCAGCCCTATGGCCTGACCTTGAATCTCAGGCGCCAGTCATCATGGGCCAGCCTGCGGGACAACCTGGTCAGCGGCGAACTGGACGCCGCCCACAGCCTGTACGGCCTGATCTACGCCGTGCACCTGGGCATCGGCGGCGTGGCACCCACCGATATGGCGGTGCTGATGGGCCTGAACCAGAACGGCCAGAGCATCAACCTGTCCCGTGGCCTGCAACAGCTGGGGGTGACCAGTCCTGAGGCACTGGACCGCCACGTGCACCAAAGCCGAACAAAACTCACCTTCGCCCAGACCTTTCCCACAGGTACCCACGCCATGTGGTTGTATTACTGGCTGGCCAGCCAGGGCATCCATCCCCTGCAGGATGTGGACAGTGTGGTGGTGCCGCCGCCGCAGATGGTTGCGCACCTGCAAGCCGGGCGCATCGACGGCTTTTGTGTGGGCGAGCCCTGGTGCGCCAGTGCGGTGAAGCAGAACCAGGGTTTTACCCTGGCCACCACCCAGGCACTGTGGCCGGACCATCCGGAAAAAGTCCTCGGCTGCACCCAGGCATTTGTCGAGCAATACCCCAATACCGCCCGGGTACTGGTGATGGCGATCCTGCAGGCCAGCCGTTTTATCGAACAGAGCACGGAAAACCGCCGCTCCACTGCACAGTTGCTGAGCGCCCCGCAGTACCTCGACGCCCCGCTCGATTGCATCGAACCGCGCCTGCTCGGCGACTACGATGACGGCCTCGGCAACCACTGGCAGGATCCCCACGCGCTGCGTTTTTATGGCGACGGCGAGGTGAACCTGCCCTACCTGTCTGATGGCATGTGGTTCATGACCCAGTTCCGCCGCTGGGGCCTGCTGCGGGAGGACCCGGACTACCTCGGCGTTGCCCGGCGTGTGCAACAACTGGACATCTATCGCCAGGCGGCCAGCGCCGTGGGCGTGCCTGCCGGTGGCGAGGCCATGCGCAGCAGCCAGTTGATCGACGGAAAAATCTGGGACGGTTCGGACCCGGCCGGGTATGCCCGCAGCTTTCGCCTGCATGCCATGGCAGATGTTGCCAGCCGCCAGGCCTTGCGCTGACAGGAGGAACCCATGCTACGAATCCTGTTGATCAATGACACACCGCGCAAGGTCGGGCGGCTCAAGGCTGCGTTGACCGAGGCCGGGTTTGAGGTGATCGATGAGTCGGGGTTGACGATCGACTTGCCGGCGCGGGTCGAAGCGGTGCGCCCGGACGTGATTTTGATCGATACCGAGTCGCCGGGACGCGATGTGATGGAGCAGGTGGTGCTGGTGAGTCGCGACCAGCCACGGCCGATTGTGATGTTTACCGATGAGCATGATCCGGGGGTGATGCGTCAGGCGATCAAGTCCGGGGTGAGTGCCTACATTGTCGAGGGGATTCAGGCGCAGCGGTTGCAGCCGATTCTGGATGTGGCGATGGCGCGGTTCGAGAGTGACCAGGCGCTGCGCGCGCAGTTGCAGGCGCGGGATCAGCAGTTGGCCGAACGCAAGCGGATCGAAACGGCCAAGGGGTTGTTGATGAAAATGAAGGGGTGTAATGAGGAAGAGGCCTACACGCTGATGCGGCGTCAGGCGATGAGTCGGCAGCAGAAGCTGATTCAGGTGGCGGAGCAGATTATTGCGATGAGTGAGTTGTTGGGGTGAGAGGGGGGCGGGGTGTATATCCGTTATTTAGGTAACGGCCGCTTATGGTTCCGCTCTTACAGCGGCTCACTTTTGAACAGCGCAAAAGTAAGCAAAACGCTCTTGCCCCACCACTCGGCACCTCGCTTAGGCTCGGTGTGCCCTCACTCCGGCTTTGGACCGTGGGCCGCCGTCATGGGCCATCCTTGGCCCAGGACGGCTAACCCGGCGTCCTGCCGGGTTACCCACGCTCCAAAGCCTGCGTTCGGCCAGCGTGGTTTAACGGGGCGCCTGAGATCAAGATCAAGATCAAAAGCAAGAGCACAGCGGCCTACCGGCCGGCTTGAGTGTTGAAGAGCAAAAGCCAAATCAAAATCTAAAGCGGGCACGGTCAAAAATGTGGGAGCGGGCTTGCTCGCGAAGGTCGTTAACGATGACGCGGGCATTCTGGATGAACGCGGCGCTCTCAGGTTTTTCGCGAGCAAGCCCGCTCCCACAGAAAAGCAGATCTGTTTTCGCTCTGGTCTTTGCTTTTGCTTTTAACACTCAAGCCGGCCGGGAGGCCGCTGTGCTCTTGCTTTTGATTTTGATCTGCAGGCCCCGTCAACCACGATGGCCGCAAGTAGGCACGGTGGAGCGGGTAAACCGGCAGGACGCCGGTTTAGCCGCGCCGGGCCATGGATGGCCCGTCGCGGCGGCCCGCGGAGCCGTGCCGGAGTGCGGGCATGCCGAGCCTAAGCGAGGCACCGAGTGGTGGGGCAAAGACCTTTTGGTTACTTTTGGGGCGTTTGCCAAAAGTGACCCGCTGTAAGAGCGGAACCCTAAGCCGCCGTTACCGCAGCAACGGATATGTACACCACACCACACCACAACGCCCCCACCCCCTGTTGGCCCACCTCTTGCTAAAGAATCCCCACAGGTAGCCAACGGCGGTTGCCCCCTCCACGACAAAGACGTCGCACACCCGGTTTGCCCCAGCGAACCCGGTGGCGGCGTTTTTTCGTTTTGGCCCCATAGCCCGGGGCCGATGGAGCGGCCACAGCCGTTCCATCACCAGGCCTTCTCATAAGACCCCTTACCGCTGAGGTGCGTGATGAAATCAAGCTTCTGGAAATCCGGTCACACCCCGACCCTGTTCGCCGCGTTCCTGTATTTCGACCTGAGCTTCATGGTCTGGTACCTGTTGGGCCCATTGGCGGTACAAATCGCCGCCGACCTGCACCTCACCACCCAACAACGCGGCCTGGTGGTCGCCACCCCCATCCTGGCCGGCGCAGTGCTGCGGTTCCTGATGGGCATGCTCGCCGACAAACTCTCCCCCAAGACCGCCGGCCTGATCGGCCAGGTGATTGTCATCGGCGCCTTGTTCGTCGCCTGGAAACTCGGAATCCACAGCTACGAGCAAGCCCTGCTGCTGGGCATGTTCCTCGGCATGGCGGGAGCCTCGTTCGCCGTCGCCCTGCCCCTGGCCTCCCAGTGGTACCCCGCCGAGCACCAGGGCAAGGCCATGGGCATCGCCGGCGCCGGCAACTCCGGGACGGTGTTCGCGGCCCTGCTGGCACCGGTACTCGCCGCCGCGTTTGGCTGGAGCAATGTGTTCGGCTTCGCACTGATCCCGCTGATCCTGACGCTGATCGTCTTCGCCTGGCTCGCCCGCAACGCCCCGCAACGACCCAAGGCCAAGTCCATGGCCGACTACTTCAAAGCCCTGGGCGACCGCGACAGTTGGTGGTTCATGTTCTTCTACAGTGTGACCTTCGGTGGTTTCATCGGCCTGGCCAGCGCCCTGCCCGGCTATTTCAACGACCAATACGGCCTGAGCCCGGTCACTGCCGGCTACTACACCGCCGCCTGCGTATTCGGCGGCAGCCTGATGCGGCCTTTGGGCGGCGCCCTGGCCGACCGTTTCGGCGGGATTCGCACCCTGCTCGGCATGTACGGCGTGGCAGCGATCTGCATCGCGGCGGTGGGGTTCAACCTGCCAAGCTCCTACGCAGCACTGGCGCTTTTTGTGTGCACCATGCTCGGTTTGGGTGCCGGTAACGGTGCAGTCTTCCAACTGGTGCCCCAACGCTTTCACCGCGAGATTGGTGTGATGACCGGCCTGATCGGCATGGCCGGCGGCATCGGCGGTTTCGCCCTGGCGGCGGGCATGGGCGCGATCAAGCAAAGCACCGGCAGCTATCAGTTGGCGCTGTGGCTGTTCGCCAGCCTGGGCGTGCTGGCCTGGTTCGGCCTGTACGGCGTCAAGCGTCGCTGGAGAACCACCTGGGGCTCGGCTGCGGTGACGGCTGCACGGGTCTGATGAGCCTGCAACTGAGCTTCGCCCAAGCCAGCGCCACCGGCCCACGGCAGGAAAACCAGGACGCCTTGCGCCTGGTCACCCCCGCCCCGGAGCTGGCCGCCAGCAAAGGCTACCTGTGTGCCATTGCCGATGGCGTCAGCCAATGCGCCGATGGCGGACTGGCTGCACGCTCGACCTTGCAAGCGCTGGCCCTGGACTATTACGCCACGCCGCAAACCTGGGGCGTGGCCCAGGCCCTGGAACGCTTGCTGGTGGCCCAGAATCGCTGGCTGCAAGCCAACGGCGGCGGCCAGCCGTTGCTGACCACCCTCAGCGTCCTGGTGTTTCGCGGCCAGCGTTTCACCCTGGCCCATGTGGGTGATTGCCGGGTGTACCGCTGGCTCGATGGCCAGTTGCAGCGCCTGAGCCAGGAGCATGTGTGGGAGCAACCGGGCATGCAGCATGTGCTCAAGCGCGCCATGGGCCTGGATCAGCATCTGGTGCTGGATTTCCTCGACGGCGAGTTGCGGGCAGGCGAGTGTTTCCTGCTGCTCAGCGACGGCGTGTGGGCGACCCTGGATGACAACAACATCAGCGCAATCCTGCGGGAACAGTCGGACCTGGACCTCGCGGTAAACACCCTGATCAGCGCCGCGCACCTGGCTGGTAGCCAGGACAACGCCAGCGCCCTGCTGGTCCGCGTCGACCAGCTTGGCGCCGCCACCCTCGGCGATGCGCTGGTGCAGTTGCAGCAATGGCCCCTGCCGCCCCCCCTGAAACCCGGCCAGCGCTTCGAAGGCTGGCAGGTAGAGTCGCTGTTGGGGCAAAGCCGCCAGTCCTTGCTCTATCGGGTGCGCGATGGCCATCAACAGGCGTGGCTGCTGAAGACCTTGCCGCTCAGCCACGACGATGACGTGTTCGCCGCCCAGGCATTGCTGTCAGAGGAATGGTTCCTGCGCCGGGTCGCCGGCCGCGCGTTCCCTGAAGTCCATCCAGCCAGTGGCCGTCAACATTTGTACTACGTGATGCGTGAATACTCCGGCCAAACCCTGGCCGAACTGTTCAAGCACCAGGGCCCATTGCCCCTGGCGCAGTGGCAAACCCTGGCTGAGCGCCTGTTGCGTGCCGTCGGGCTGCTGCACCGCCGGCAGATCCTGCACCGCGACATCAAGCCGGAAAACCTGCTGCTGGGAGAGGATGGCGACTTGCGTGTGCTGGACTTCGGCCTGGCCTACTGCCCCGGGCTTTCGGAGGATCGCGCGCACCTGTTGCCTGGCACGCCAAGCTTTATCGCCCCGGAAGCCTTCAACGGCGAACGCCCTACCCCGCAACAGGACTTGTATAGCGTCGGTGTGACCTTGTATTACCTGCTCACCGGGCATTACCCCTACGGCGAAATCGAAGCTTTCCAGCGTCCTAGGTTCACTACGCTTGTCGGCGCCAGCCGCTACCGCCCCGACCTGCCCGACTGGCTGCAACAGAGCCTGGAGCGCGCAGTCGCCGCGCAACCCGAGCAACGTTATGAAACTGCCGAGGAATGGTTGCTGGTACTGGAGCAGGCGGATCGCCGCGAGTTGAGCACGCGACCAATACCGCTGCTGGAGCGCGAACCGCTGAAGGTCTGGCAAACGTTGGCCGTGCTGTCGTTGCTGATCAATCTGGTGCTGTTGTACTGGCTGTTGCACCACTAAGAGGCGAAATTTCTCGATACATCGCCGCGCCACTTAACAAAACCGGCCAAAATCCTACTTGGCACAACCGCTGCATTAGCTTTCCCATCAACACACATATAGCCGCACCTTCAACGTCGAAGGTCGGGCTTCCCGAGAGAACGGGACCAGGACAAAGGCGTCCTCGCTACTTACATAGCGGGGACGCCTTTTTTTGTTGCGCACGATTTGTCGAGCCACTGCGGAGAACGACATGAAGAAACTCAAACTGGTGATGATCGGCAACGGCATGGCCGGGGTTCGCACCCTTGAAGAATTGCTCAAGCTGAGCAGCGACCTGTACGACATCACCGTTTTCGGCGCCGAGCCCCACACCAATTACAACCGCATTTTGCTGTCGCCGGTGCTGGCCGGTGAGCAGACCTTCGAAGAGATCGTGCTCAATGACTTGAGCTGGTACCTCGATAACAACATCAAGCTGTTGCTTAACCGCAAAGTGGTGCAGATCGACCGGGTCAAACGCAAAGTCATCGCCGAAGACGGCAGCGAGGCCGAGTACGATCGCCTGCTGATCGCCACCGGCTCCACGCCGTTTATCCTGCCGATCCCGGGCAATACGTTGCAGGGTGTGATCGGCTACCGCGACATCGCCGACACCCAGGCCATGATCGACACCGCCAAGACCCACAAGCACGCGGTCGTCATCGGCGGCGGCCTGCTGGGCCTGGAGGCCGCCAACGGCCTGATGCTGCGTGGCATGCACGTGACCGTGGTGCATATCGGCGAGTGGCTGCTGGAACGGCAGCTGGACAAGACCAGCGGCCAGTTGCTGCAAACCGAACTGGAAAGCCGTGGCCTGGTGTTTCGCTTGAAGGAGCAGACCGAGGCGCTGCATGACGCCGGCAACGGCCGCGTCGGCTCGGTGCAATTCAAGAATGGCGATGTGATCCCCGCCGACCTGGTGGTGATGGCTGCGGGCATCCGCCCCAACACCGAACTCGCGGAAAAATCCGGCATCCCGTGCAACCGCGGGATTCTGGTCAACGACACCCTGCAAACCTACGACCCGCGCATCTATGCCATCGGCGAATGCGCCAGCCATCGCGGGATTGCCTACGGCCTGGTGGCACCGCTGTTCGAGCAGGCCAAGGTCTGCGCCAACCACCTCGCCCAACTGGGTTTCGCGCGCTATCAAGGCTCGGTGACTTCGACCAAATTGAAAGTCACCGGCATCGACCTGTTCTCCGCCGGGGACTTCATGGGCGGCGAAGGCACCGAAACCATCACCCTTTCCGACCCGATTGGCGGCGTCTACAAGAAGCTGGTGATCAAGGACGACATCCTCGTCGGCGCCTGCCTGTACGGCGATACGGCTGACGGCGGTTGGTATTTCCGGCAGATCCGTGAGAACCATGCCATTGGCGAGATCCGCGATCACCTGATGTTCGGTGAAAATGCTTTGGGCGATGTAGGCCACCAAGGCCAGGACAAAGCCATGAGCATGGCCGACACCGCCGAAGTCTGCGGCTGCAACGGCGTGTGCAAGGGCACCATCGTCAAGGCGATTCAGGAACACGGGCTGTTCAGCGTCGACGATGTGAAGAAGCACACCAAGGCTGCCAGTTCCTGCGGTTCCTGCGCCGGGCTGGTGGAACAGATCCTGATCAACACCGTGGGCGGCGCGGCGGACGTCAAACCGAAAAGCGAAAAAGCCATCTGCGGCTGCAGCGACCTCAACCACGGGCAAATCCGCCAGGCCATCCGCGACCAGCACCTGCTGACCATCGCCGGCACCATGAGCTACCTGAACTGGCGCACCCCGAACGGCTGTGCCACCTGCCGCCCGGCACTCAACTACTACCTGATCTCCACTTGGCCCGGCGAGGCAAAAGACGATCCGCAATCGCGCCTGATCAACGAACGCGCCCACGCCAATATTCAGAAAGACGGCACCTACTCGGTAGTCCCAAGGATGTGGGGTGGTGTGACCAATCCGTCGGAACTGCGGCGCATCGCTGATGTGGCGGACAAGTACAACGTGCCGATGGTCAAGGTTACCGGCGGGCAGCGCATCGATTTGCTGGGCATCAAGAAGCAGGACTTGCCCGGCGTATGGAAAGACCTCGATATGCCATCCGGCCATGCCTACGGCAAATCCATCCGCACCGTGAAGACCTGCGTCGGCAGCGAGTTCTGCCGCTTTGGTACGCAGAACTCGACGCAACTGGGGATTGAGCTGGAACATGACCTGTTCAATATGTGGTCGCCCCACAAGGTCAAGCTGGCAGTGTCCGGCTGCCCGCGCAACTGCTCGGAAGCGGGGATCAAGGACGTGGGAATCATCGGCGTCGATTCCGGCTGGGAGATGTACATCGGCGGTAACGGCGGGATCAAGACCGAGGTCGCCGAGTTCTTCGTCAAGCTGAAAACCGCCGAAGAAGTGCGCGAATACAACGGCGCTTTCCTACAGCTCTACCGGGAAGAAGCCTTCTACCTGGAGCGCACCGTGCACTACCTGCAACGGGTCGGCATGGAGCACATCAAGAAGGCTGTACTGGAAGACCCGGCGCGGCGCCAGGCACTGAATGAACGCCTGCAATTCTCCCTGTCGTTCGAGCAGGACCCGTGGAAAGAACGCCTGGAACAGCCGCTGCTGAAAAAGGAATTCGACACCATCCCCGTCAAACTGCTGGAGGTGCCGGCATGAACTGGCTGGATATCTGCGCCCTCGAAGAAATCAACGCCCTGGGCTCGCGCATCATCAGCGGGCCAAAAGGCGACATCGCGATTTTTCGTACCAGTGACGACGAGGTTTTCGCCCTCGACGACCGCTGCCCGCACAAGGGTGGCCCGCTGTCCCAAGGCTTGATCTACGGCAAGCGCGTGGCCTGCCCGCTGCACAACTGGCAGATCGACCTGGAGTCCGGGGAGGCCCAGGCACCGGACGTCGGCTGCGCCCATCACCACCCGGCCCGTGTGGAAAACGGCCGGGTGATGTTGGCGCTGCGGGACGCCGGTTGATGAACCGCCAGACCACCGCGTCCACCTGCTGCTACTGCGGGGTCGGTTGCGGCGTACTGATCGAGCATGATGGCTCGCAGATCCTCGGCGTCAGTGGCGATCCGAGTCATCCGGCCAACTTCGGAAAATTGTGCAGCAAGGGCTCCAGCCTGCACCTCACCGGAGACCTCGCGGCCCGCGCGTTGTACCCGGAACTGCGGCTGGGCAAAGGCCTGGCCCGCAGCCGCACCGACTGGGATACCGCCCTGGAGCACGCGGCGAACGTGTTTGCCGAAACCATCGCTGAACACGGGCCGGACAGCGTCGCGTTCTATATTTCCGGGCAGTTGCTGACCGAGGATTACTACAGCTTCAACAAACTGGCGCGGGCGCTGGTGGGCACCAACAATATCGACAGCAACTCGCGGCTGTGCATGTCTTCGGCGGTGGTCGGCTACAAGCGCAGCCTGGGGGCCGACGCGCCACCGTGCAGCTACGAGGACCTGGAGTCGAGCGACTGCGTGATGATCGTCGGCAGCAATATGGCCTACGCGCATCCGGTGTTGTTCCGACGCCTGGAGGAAGCCAAGGCCCGCCGGCCACAGATGAAAGTGCTGGTAATTGATCCCCGGCGCACCGACACCTGCGACTTGGCGGACCTGCATCTGGCGATTTTGCCGGGTACGGATGTCGCATTGTTCCATGGGATCCTGCACTTGCTGTTGTGGGAAGACTGGATCGACCGCGACTTTATCCAGGCCCATACCGACGGCCTGGTCGAACTCAAACGCCTGGTTCACGACTACACACCGCAAATGGTCACGCAGTTGTGCGGGATCAGTGTCGAGCAACTGCGTCTGTGTGCGGAGTGGGTCGGCACCTCGGCGAGTTTTCTGTCGTTGTGGTGCATGGGGCTCAATCAGTCCACCGCCGGCAGCGCGAAGAACAGCGCCTTGATTAACCTGCATTTGGCGACCGGCACCATCGGCCGCCCTGGCTGCGGACCTTTCTCCCTGACGGGTCAGCCGAATGCCATGGGTGGGCGGGAAACCGGCAGTTTGTCGAATTTACTGCCTGGCCATCGTGAGGCTGCCAACCCCGAACATCGGGCAGAAGTAGCCGCGTATTGGGGGGTCGACCAACTGCCGGCCAGCACCGGGCTGACCGCCATCGAATTGTTTGAACAGATGCAGGCCGGCAAGATCAAGGCCTTGTGGATCGCGTGCACCAACCCCGCCCAATCCCTGCCCGACCAGAACACCGTGCGCCAGGCCCTGGAAGCGTGTCCGTTCGTGGTGCTACAGGAAGCCTTTCGTACAACCGAGACGGCGCGTTACGCCGACCTGTTGCTGCCAGCCGCGAGCTGGGGCGAGAAGGAAGGCACAGTGACCAACTCTGAGCGGCGCATTTCCCACGTTCGCCGAGCCATCGCCCCACCTGGGGAAGCGCGGCCGGACTGGGCAATCACCGTGGATTTTGCCCAACGCCTGGAGCAGCGTCTTTGTCCCGGAAAACCGGGGCTTTTTGCCTTTGAGCAACCGGCGCAGATCTTTGATGAATACAAGCTGCTGACCCGTGGGCGGGACCTGGACCTGTCGGGTATCAGCCACGCGCTGCTGGACCGGATAGGCCCGCAGCAATGGCCATTCCCGGCCGATGCGGTGGGCGGAACACCAAGGCTGTACACCGACGGATTTTTCCCTACGGAGACTGGCCGCGCGCACTTTGTCGCCGACCCTTATCGCGCCGCCAAGGAGCAGCGTGACGCGCGCTTCCCACTCACCCTGATCACCGGCCGCCTGCGGGACCAATGGCATGGCATGAGCCGCACCGGTACCGCTGCGCAGCTGTTCGGCCATGTCAGTGAAGCAGTGCTCAGCCTGCACCCGGACGAACTGCGTCGCCATCGCTTGAAGGAAGGGGATCTGGTCAGCCTGAAAAGCCGGCGCGGCAGCGTGATTGTGGCCGTCGGCAGCGATGACAGCGTGCGTCCCGGCCAGGCTTTCCTGCCGATGCACTGGGGCGACCGTTTTCTTAAAGGCGGCGTAAATGCGCTGACCCAGCCGGCATTCGACCCGCTGTCCAAACAGCCGGAACTCAAGCACAGCGGCGTGCGCCTGGAGGCGGTGCGGCTGCCCTGGCACCTGTTTGCGCTGATTGAAGGCGATGTGCAGCAACACTTCGAAGCGTTGCGACCGCTGTGTGACGGCTTTGCCTACGTCAGCCTGAGCCTGACCGGACGCGAGCGGCCTGCCCTGCTGATTCGTGCGGCGCATCACGAGGCGCCCGCCCTTGAACTGCTCAAGCAGATCGACCAACTGCTGGGCCTCAACGACGGCCCCGTGATGGCGTACGACGACCCGCGGCGCTCCATTGGCAAGCGGGTAAAGATTGAAAAAGGCCGTATCACCGCGATCCGCCTGGCTGGCGAAACCCTGGCTCGCCACTGGCTGCAAAGCCTGTGGCTGGAAGGTCGCACCGATGAGCAGTTACGCCGCTGGTTGTTGGCGCCATTGAGTGCGCCACCGGGGGGCGGCTCAAGCAGCAACAAGACGCTGTGCAACTGCAAGAACGTCAGCGAAAGCGCGGTCTGCGCCGGCATTGCCCGGGGCCTGGACCTGAACGGGCTGAAGCAGGAACTGGGTTGCGGCACGCAATGCGGCTCCTGTGTGCCGGAAATCAAACGGTTATTGGCGAGTGGCAAGCAGCCAATCGCGATCAGAGTGTGAGGCAAGCATATGAGCGCAAAAGTCTGGCTGGTGGGCGCAGGCCCCGGCGATCCGGAACTGCTGACACTCAAGGCGGTGAGAGCCCTGCGGGAAGCCGATGTGGTGCTGATCGATGATCTGGTCAACCCGGCGCTGCTGGAGCATTGCCCCGCTGCACGGCTGATCACTGTGGGCAAACGCGGTGGCTGCCGTTCCACCCCACAGGCGTTTATCCATCGCCTGATGTTGCGTTATGCCCGGCAGGGTAAGTGCGTGGTGCGGCTCAAGGGCGGCGACCCGTGCATTTTTGGTCGCGGCGGCGAAGAGGCGGCGTGGCTCAGGCAGCAAGGGGTGGAAGTGGAGTTGGTCAACGGCATTACGGCAGGGCTGGCCGGGGCAACGAACTGCGATATCTCGCTGACGTTGCGCGGTGTCAGCCGTGGCGTCACGTTGGTCACGGCCCATACCCAGGACGACAGCAGCCTCAATTGGCGGGCCCTGGCCGAGGGCGGCACGACGCTGGTGATCTATATGGGGGTGGCGAAACTGGGGGAAATCCGCCGGCAATTGCTGGAAGGTGGCATGAGCGATGACATGCCGGTGGCGATGATTGAAAACGCTTCACTGCCACAACAGCGCGAATGCCTCAGCAGCCTCGCCCGGATGCAGGATGATGCGCACGAATTCGCGCTCAAGAGCCCGGCTATCCTGGTGATTGGCCGGGTTGCGCAAGCGACGCAGGCGCTTGCGGCCCTGGCCAGCGCCACGGCCTGAGGCAAATTACAGGCGAAAAAAAGCCCGGCCTAAGCCGGGCTTTTTTCTACAACTCAGTAATTACTGAGCTGCTTGCGCTTCTACCGAGGCTTCTACGCGACGGTTGATAGCACGGCCAGCTTCAGTTGCGTTGTCAGCAACTGGGCGGGATTTGCCATAACCAACCGAGCTTACACGGTTAGGAGCAATACCGTCTTTGACCAGGACTTGCTTAACAGCGTCAGCACGACGCTGGGACAGCTTCTGGTTGTAAGCGTCAGGACCGACGGAGTCAGTGTGACCTTCAACAACGGTGGTGGTTTGTGGGTACTGTTTCATGAAGTCAGCGAGGTTTTTCACGTCGCCGTAGCTGTTAGGCTTAACAACCGACTTGTCGAAGTCGAACTTCACGTCCAGCTCAACACGAACAACCTGAGCAACCGGAGCTTCTGGCTCTGGGGTTGGCTCTGGAGCTGGTGCTGGGGTAGGAGCTGGAGCAGTTTTGCCAGCGTTGCCGCCGAAGTTTACGCCCAGGCCAACCAGTGCGGAGTAGTCCCACTTGCCGTTGTCGATAGCGTAGTCAGCTTCAACACCAGCACGTGCGAACAGGTTGTCGGTGAAGTAGTACTTCACACCAGCGCCAGCGATAGCCAGGGTCGATTGATCGCGACCTTTGTGACCATCAGCTTCAACGTTGGTACGGCTCTGGTGGCCGAAACCGCCCTCTACGTATGGACGCAGGGAGTCGACGCCAGCTTGACCGAAGTGGTACTGGGCAGTAACGCTGCCGGTATCACCTTTGATCTTCTGGTTGCCAGTACCGTCGTTCGAACGGGTGTGGTTGGTAGTGTCGTAGTTCAGGTTGATCGACACGTCGTCGGTCAGGAAGTAACCGATGCTGGCGCCAGGATTGAAGCCGTCTTCGATATGTTTGACGCTATCGTTGAACTGCTTTTTGTAAAACAGCTGGCCTTCAACTGCGCCTTGGCCTTGTGCCAGAGCGCCGACAGAAGTGGCAGCAATAAGAGTACCAATGGCCAAGCCCAAGGTGTTTTTCAGTTTCATCCGTTAAATCCCCATCTGGTGATTGTAAAGCAGTCCCA
>Ga0247742_10001355_pt1 | contig 17353 bp, 20 predicted proteins | sample UWRJL208509C2_FD_180944 | JGI IMG/M metagenome (GOLD analysis project Ga0247742, IMG submission 180944) | Plant litter microbial communities from Arlington Agricultural Research Station in Wisconsin, United States - UWRJ-L208-509C-2 | ecosystem: Environmental > Terrestrial > Plant litter >... | reverse complement strand
CCGACTACCCGGAGACGCCGTCGTCGCCCCACCGCTCGCGCGACCTGCCCGCGATCCGAGCGCTCTGGGAGGACTGCCGGCTCTACGGGGCACTCGACGGCAACCGCCTGGTAGCCGTCGCGGCGATCAGCCGCGACGGCGAGCGCGCCGAGGTCGAATTCGCGTCGGTTCTTTCCGACTATCGCGGCCAGGGAGTGGGCGCTGCCATCGTGGCGTTCGCGATCACCCAGGAGGCGGGTCGCGGGGCCGCCGAATTCCGTACCGGCGGCGCGGTGGGCAACACCGCGAGCCTGTCCACGGCGCGCTCGATCGGGTTCGTGATCGACGAGCGCTGGTTGACCTACTCGCGCTGAAGCTGCTCGGCGAGATCGATCAGTGCCAGGTCGCCGAACCGCGGGCCCACCAGGCACAGGCCCACGGGGGCGGGCAGCGGTGAGCCGGGCTGCGGCACCGCCAGCAACGGCACGCTGAGGGCGGGCCGGCCGGAGAGACCCGCGATGCAGGTGAGCCGCAGCGTGCCCTGCCGGGTGCGCTCGATCAGGTCGGCGTCGGCGAAGATCGACGGCGCGATCGACGAGGCGCTGGGCACCAGCAGCACCCGGTCGCCGAGCACCTCGGCGATGCGGATCCGGGCGGCCGCGAGGGCCACGCGACCTTCCGCCTCCTGGCGCGAGGTGATTGTCGAGGCGAACTCGAACCGGGCGGCGACGTCGTCGGCGAGGGCGCCGGGGTGGGCCGTGATCCACTCGCCGTGGGTGCGCCACGCCTCCGCAGCCTGCACGGTACGGAAGGTCAGGAACAGCTCGTCGATATCGCCGAAGTCCACCTCGTCGACGTCCGCCTCGTCGAAGTGTCGGAAGGCGTCGAACGCCGCCCTGACATCCGGCTCGGCGTGGGCGGTCAGCCCCGGCGCGACTACGAACTCGGGCGCAACCGCCACTTGCCGCGCCGGGTCGAGGGTCGCCTCCGCGGCGCCCCGCAGCTCCCGGGCCGTTCGGGTCAGCCAGCCCACCGCGTCGAAGGTGGGCGCCAGCGGCAGCAGCCGGTCCGCGCTGACCGCGCCATGTGTGGTCCGAAGCCCCCACAGCCCCTGGTACGAGGCGGGTACGCGGATCGAGCCCGCCGTGTCGGTGCCGAGACCGATGGATGCCTGCCCGAGGGCCACCGCGGAGGCCGGTCCGCTGGATGAACCCCCCGGCACGCCGCCCGGCACCGCCACATTGGGCGGGGTGCCGTAGTGGGAGTTGCGGCCGGCGATGCTGTACGCGAACTCGTCGGTGCGCGCGATGCCGGTGATGTCGGCACCCGCCGCCAGCAGCGCCGCGACCGCCGGCGCCGTTCCGGTGGCGGGCGCACTCTCCGCGAGATAGGCGGGAATGCCGGCGCCGACCGGCAAGCCCTCGATGTCGAAGAGGTCCTTCACGGCGACCGTCTCACCGGAGAGCAGGCCCGACTCGATGCCGGCGACCAGCGGCGTGCCGACGATCCGCCAGACGGTGGGGTTCACCGCGGGCGCCGGCAGCGAGACGTGCGCGGCCGCCACTAACCAGGTGCTGTCGATGCGCTGCCACAGCTGGGTCTGCTGCCCGCGGCCACCGGTGAGCGGCGCGGTCACCGCGATCACGAGCGCCGCATCATCCCCCAGCTCGCGCACCTCGACGTGCAGGATCTCGCGCTTGCCCGCGCCGCCGCGCCCCTTGCGGAAGTCGCTGATCGCGTCGTGCCCGATCAGGATGCCGGCGGCGTCGCCGCGCACGGTGTCGGCACCGGGGGCGAACAGGGCGTCGAGGGCGACCAGGTCGTTGGCCATCAGGGCGCGCTCGTACTCCCAGAACGCCTGCAGCAGCTCACTCAAAGTCGGCCTTCCTGATGCGGGCGTGCACGCCCTTGACCAGGTCGACGACCTGGGAGATGTTGAAGTCGGTCGCGGCGCTCAGGTACGCGTAGGCGTGAGCGGCGTCCATGCGGTATCGGGCGCGGAGCAGGGCGATCGCGGCGCGCACGCAGTCTTGCATCGCGCGATCGAGATTCTCGTCGAGCCCGGTCGGCACCAGAAAATCGGTGGTCTCCGCGAGCGGTCCGACGAGCATCCCGAACTCGGCGATCGCGTCTTCGTGGGCGACCACCTCGAGGCGCAGCGTCGCGCGCAGCGACGCCTCCATCGCGGTGAGCGCGACCTCACCGTCGCCCTGCGCGAAATGCGGGTCGCCCACGTAGGCGAGCGCGCCGGCAACCTGCACCGGGAGGTAGAGCGAGGCGCCCACGGTGAGCAGGTTGATGTCGATGTTGCCGCCGTGCCGACCCGGCGGCACCGAGTGCGGGCGCACCGAGCCGGCGACTGCGACACCCATCACCCCGAGGAACGGGCGCAGCGGGAAACGCACCGTGTGCGGCCCGCCGAGCACGCGGGGCATGGTGCCGTGATCCCCGTCGACGGCCGCGAAGATGCTCACGGTGCCGTCGGCCTCGGGGTACTCGCCGGGCAGCGCGCCGCGGCCGTGCCGGTTGGAGATGACCCCGTACGGCACCCGCGGCAGGGTCTCGAGCACGGTCATCCTGAGCAGGTCGCCGGGTCGTGCGCCGGTGACGTGGATGGGCCCGGTGATGACGTGCGGGCCGCCGTCGCCGCGGTCGTAGTCCGAGGCGGCGAGCGCCACGGCGTCGTCGAGCACCTCGGTGGCACCGAAGCCGCCGAAGAACGCGCGCGGATCGCGACCCTGGTCTTCCAGGATGCCCTCGTGGCTGATCGTGTCGATCGTCACCTCGGTGCCGGAGTCGATGGTCAGCACCGGCGCATCATCCGCACACGGCAGCCTGCCCCAGAGCACGGCGGCGGGGTCGGCGGGCAGGTAGGTGCCCGCGCGGATCGGGCCGAGGCCGGGCTGCAGGGCATCCATACTGCTGCCCAGACTACCGAGCAGTCGACTACCGAGCAGTCGACCAGCGATCAGTCGACCAGCGATCAGTCGTCGGACCAGGATGAGACGAGCCGGGCGACATACGCGGTGGCGGGCTCGCGCACCAGGTCGCGCACGGTACCGCGTTGGGTCACCCGACCGCGCTCGAGCACGACCACGTCGTCGGCGAGCGCGGCCACGTCGTCAAAGCTGTGGGTCACCACGACGGTCGGCAGGTCGCTGCTCCGGAGGAATCGCGCGAGCTCCTCCCGAACATCCGCACGAACCTCGACGTCGAGCGCCGCAAGCGGCTCGTCGAGCAGCAGCGCCTCCGGAGAAGCGCACAGGGCTCGGGCGAGAGCGACGCGCTGGGCCTGCCCGCCGGAGAGTTCGGCGGGGCGACGCGTCGCGAGATCGGCCACCCCGAGCCGCTCGAGCCACTCCGCCGCGCTGGCCCGCGCAGCGGCGGCGGGCGTGCCCTGAGCTCTCGGCCCGAACGCGACGTTCTCGATGACGCTCAGGTGAGGGAAGAGCAGGTAGTCCTGGAACAGGTAGCCGACGCGACGGTGTTCCGGTTCGAGGCCGTCCAGGGTGCGCCCCGCGAGCGTGACCGCGCCGGTGTACTCGACGAGGCCGGCGATCGCCTGCAGCGTCGAGGACTTGCCGGCGCCGTTCGGGCCGAGGAGGGCCAGCGTGCGGCCGGGGGTGACCGTCAGGTCGATTTCGAGCCCCCGCTCGGCGACTGCGATCTCGGCGACGAGGGTCACGACAGCACTCCGGGCACCCAGCGGTCGCGGAGGCTCACGAGCACGGCAACAGAAACGAGCATCAGCACGAGCGACAACGCGATCGCCGCGTTCGGGTCAGTCTGCAGCAGCAGGTAGGTCGAGATCGGCAGGGTCTGCGTGGTGCCGGGGAAGCTGCCGGCGAACGTGATCGTCGCGCCGAACTCGCCGAGCGAGCGGGTGAAGCACAGCAGCGCTCCGGACGCGATGCCCGGGGCGACCAGCGGCAGGGTGATGCGGCGCAGCACCGTCGACCGCGACGCGCCGAGCGTGGCTGCGGCAAGATCGAACCGGCGGTCCGAGCTCCGCAGCGCGCCCTCGACCGCGATCACCAGGAACGGCATCGACACGAAGACCTGCGCGATCACGACCGCGCCCGGCGTGAACGGAATGGAGAAGGGCAGGAACTGCCCGATCAAGCCGCGTCGCCCGAGCAGCAGCAGCAGCGCCACACCCCCAACGACCGGCGGCAGCACGAGCGGAACGGTGACCAGCGACCGCAGCAGCCGGCGCGGCACCGCGTGCCACTGCGCCGACCCCGCGAGCACGAGCGCCAACGGGATGCCCAGCAGAAGGCACACGATGGTCGATGCCGTCGCGGTCGCGAGCGAGAGACCGAGCGCCTGCGCCACGGTCGGCTGCGCGAGCAGCGCCGGCAGCGACGCCCACGGCGCCCGCACCACGAGAGCGACCAGCGGCAGCAGAAGCAGGGCGAGCGCGAGCCCGGCCGGCAGCCACAGGCCCGCCGGCAGTGTCAACCTACGGCGCGCCAAAACCGGCCTCCCTCAGGATCGCTTGCCCCACATCCGAGAGCACGAACGCGACGAATGCTGCCGCGGCCGCCGGGTGCTCTGAGGCGGAGAGCGCGGCGATCGGGTACTCCACGGGTGCGGAGTCGACGGCGATGCCCTCAACGCCCGATCCCGCGTCGAGCACATCCGTCGCGTAGACCAGGCCCGCATCCACCTCGCCTAGTTCGACCTTGGTGAGCACCGCCCGCACGTCCTGCTCGTAGCTGTCCACCGACGCGACGACCCCGGCGTCGGCCAGCAGCTCTGCCGAGGCCGACCCGCACGGCACCTCGACGGCGCACAGCGCGATGGTGGCATCCGGGTCAGCGAAGTCGCGCAGGTCGGTGATCCCGCCCGGGTTTCCCGCTGCGACCGCGATTGCCAGCACGTTGCTCGCGAATGTGACCGGCTCGCCGTCGGTGAGGCCGGCCTCGACGACGGCCTGCATGGTCGACGGGTTGGCCGCGGCGAAGACATCCGCCGGCGCGGCCTGCACGATCTGACTGGCGAGAGCCGAACTGCCGCCGAACGAGAGCACGACGTCGACGTCCGGGTGCTCGGCCGTGAAGGCGTCGGCAATCACGCCGAACGACCCGGTGAGGGATGCCGCGGCGAATACCGTCACCCGCCCGCTCGGGCCGTTGTCCCGGCCATCATCCGGTCCGGTCGACGCGTCGTCGGGGGCGGTCGAGCATCCCGCCAGCAGGAGCACCGCGACGGCGCCCCATGCCGCTGCCCTCACTGCAGCTCCACCACGACGGTCGTCGCCTTCACACTCGCGGTGGCCAGCACGCCCGGCGCGAGCCCGAGTTCATCGGCGGCCTCCCGGCTCATCAGCGACACGATGCGGAACGGCCCCGCCTGCAGCTCCACCTGCGCCATCACCCCGTCCTTCGTCACTTTGGTGACCAGGCCCGTGAGCCGGTTGCGCGCCGACGCACGTGACGCGGGGAACGCTTCGGCGAGGGATGACTGTGCCGCAAGCTCCTGCGCGAGCGTGGCCAGTTGCTCCCCCGACACCAGGGAACGCCCGTTCTCACCGGCCGCGAGGGTCAGGCGTCCGGCCTCCGCCCAGCGCCGCACTGTGTCGTCGCTCACTGCGAGCAGGGCCGCGGCCTCTTTGACGGTGAACTGGGTAACCGCATCCGCGCTCATACCGGCTAACTCTAGCCGCAAGCGCGGTTCGCAACGCCATTCAATGCCGCTTCGAGATCGTCAGTTGTCACGAAATGCTCTTCCCGGGTCGCCCAGAGACATCCATTGACAAGTCAGCGAGAGAGTGACGCCGGGTCGAAACGCGGGACAATCGAGGGATGGATGCCCGCTACTCCCGCCAACTCGCGCTGCCGGGTTTCGGTGACACCGCGCAGCAGCGTCTCGCCGCAGCCCGGGTTCTCGTCATCGGTGCGGGCGGTCTCGGCAGCTCCGTCATCCCGGCGCTCGCGGCCGCAGGGGTCGGCACGATCGGCATCGTCGACGACGACCGGGTGGAGCTCAGCAACCTGCACCGCCAGCACATCCACGGCGTCGGCGACATCGGCCACGCCAAGGTGCAGTCCGCGGCCGAGAGCGTCGCCGCGATCAACCCCGACACCACGGTGATTCCGATCGAGTTCCGGCTGGCGGCGGCGACCGCGCTCGCGTTGTTCGCCGACTACGACCTCGTGGTCGACGGCAGCGACAACTTCCCGACCCGGTATCTCGCGAGCGACGCGGCGGTGCTCACCGGCATCCCGCTGGTGTGGGGGGCCGTCTCGCAGTACGGCGGACAGGCCGGGGTCAGCTCGGGCAGCACCGCGAGCCCGGGCATCACCTACCGCGACCTGTTCCCCGCTCCCCCGCCGCCCGGATCCGTGCTGTCGTGCGAGGTGGGGGGTGTGCTGCCGACCATCGTCGGCGTCATCGGGTCGATCATGGCCACCGAGGCGATCAAGCTCATCACCGGCGTGGGGAAGCCGCTCATCGGCCGGGTGACCGTGTTCGACGGGCTCACCGGGTCGTTCCGCGAACTCGCCTACGAGCACGATCCCGACGCGGAACCGGTGACCGGCCTGATCGACTACGAGCTGTTCTGCGGATACGCCGAGACGATCACTCCGACCGAGTTGGCCGCCCGAACCGACGACTTCACCCTGCTCGACGTGCGTGAGCCCTGGGAGGCCGAGCTGGTCTCGCTGCCGGGAGCACGGCTCATGCCGCTCGGCGACCTCGACCCGTCCGCTCTCGACCCCGATAAGCCCGTCGTCGTGTACTGCCATCACGGCGTCCGCTCCGCCACCGCTCGGGCGGCTCTCGCCGCCGCGGGCCTCACCGCGAGCCACCTGGCCGGGGGCATCGACGCGTGGGCGCGCGACCTCGACGCCGGCATGACCCGATACTGACGACGAGGTACCGATGACCGACAACACGCCATTCCACAGCACGCCGTTCGACAGCACGCCGTTCCACAGCACCGTCGAGGAGCACGCGGCGCGCATCGCCCTGCTCCTGTCGCCGGTGCTCGCCCGGCGCGCCGCCGAGTCCGTCGCCCTCGATGATGCCCTGGGTCGGGTGACCGCGTCGGACGTCGTCAGCCCGGTCGACCTCCCGCTGTTCCGCAACTCGCAGATGGATGGCTTCGCGGTGGCCACCGCCGACCTGACCGAGGGCGTCGAGCTCGAGATCAGCCAGGACATCCCGGCACGGCCTATCGCCCCGCCGCCCCTGAGCCCGGGCACCGCGGCGCGCATCATGACCGGTGCGGTGGTGCCGGAGGGCGCTGACGCTGTCGTCCCGGTCGAGGACACGAGCGTGTCCGGCACTCGCGTGATCATCGACCGGGTGCGGCGCGCGGGCGAGTTCGTCCGCGAGCGCGGCAGCGACGTGCTGGCCGGGCAACTGTTGCTGCCAGCGGGAGTGAGACTGGGGTCCCGGCACCTGGCGGCGCTCGCAGCAGCCGGGCTCACGAGCGTCGAGGTGCTCACCCCGGTGCGGGTCGGGATCATCACGACCGGCTCCGAGTTGGTGCTCCCCGGCGCGCATCCCGAGCCCGGGCAGGTGTTCGACTCGAACGCGACGGCGCTGGCGGCCGCGGTCCGCTCGGTCGGGGCGGTGGTGAGCGCGCGCACGCACGTCGCCGACGACGTCGCCGCCATGACGGCCGCCCTGCGCGGGATGGATGCTGACGTCATCGTCACCTCGGGGGGCATCTCCATGGGTGATTACGAGGTCGTGAGGGAGACTCTCGAACCGCTCGGAGCCCGGGTCGGCCACGTGGCGATGCAGCCCGGTGGCCCCCAGGCGACGGCGATGTTCGATGGCACGCCCGTGATCTGCTTCCCGGGCAACCCTGTGAGCACGCAGGTCTCGTTCGAAGTCTTCCTGGCACCGCTTCTGCGACAGGCAGCAGCGTTGCCGCCGGCACGCCGTGAGACCCGGGCATTGAGTACGACAACTACCTCCCCCGCCGGCAAGCGCCAGTTCCTGCGGGGGCGAGCGACCGGTGACCGCGCGGTCGACCTGGTCTCCGGCGCCAGCTCGCATCTGGTGGCAGGGCTCGCCGCGGCGACCGTGCTCGTCGTGGTGCCGGAGGACGTGACCGTGCTGCACGAGGGTGACGACGTGGAAACATGGGCCCTATGAGCTCCCTCTCGCACCTCGACGCTGACGGCCGCGCGCGCATGGTCGATGTGGGCGACAAGGCGATCACCGCCCGGTCGGCCACCGCGACCGGCCTGTTCACCACGACGAGCGAAGTGGTGGCGCTCGTGCGAGCCGACGACCTGCCCAAAGCCGACGTGCTCGCGACGGCCCGCATCGCCGGGATCTCCGGCGCCAAGCGGACGAGCGAGCTCATCCCGCTGTGCCACCCGCTCGCGCTGAACTCGGTGAGCGTCGACTTCGCGTTCGAGGACAATTCGATCCGCATCACCGCCACTGCCAAGACGACGGGTAAGACCGGGGTGGAGATGGAGGCCCTGACTGCCGTCGCGGTTGCCGGGCTCACCCTGCACGACATGACCAAGGCCGTCGATCCGTGGTCGGTGCTCGGCGACATCCGCCTGGTGGAGAAGACCGGCGGCAAGCTGCGCGCTCCGCTCCGAGCCGGGGATGCCCATGTCATTGTCGCCTCGACCGGCGCGGCCGCGGGCACCCGCACCGACACCACGGGGCCCGAGATCGCGCGCTGGCTCGAGTCGCGCGGCTACCGCGCGGAGTTGACGGTGGTGGCCGATGCCGACGTCGGCGCGGAGTTGGGTCGCGTGGTCGCGAGCGCTCCGGCCGTGGTGATCACCACCGGCGGCACCGGAATGAGCCCCACCGACCAGACCCCGGAGGCGACGCGCCCGCTGCTGACGCGCGAGCTACCCGGCGTCGCCGAGGCGATTCGCGCCCGGGGGCTGCCGCACACGCCGATGGCGGCGCTCAGTCGAGGGCTTGCCGGTACCGCGGGCGACACCGTGATCGTCAACCTGCCCGGCTCCTCCGGGGGAGTGGCCGATGGACTGGCCGTGCTCGACGAGCTGCTGCAGCACCTGGTCGCCCAGGTGGCCGGCGGCGGCCAGCACGGCTAAACCGGTGCGCTTCGGGTCGCGATCTCCGGGGGCACTCCCGGGCTCGGGCGGTTCCACACCACCACGGCGATCGCGAGGCCGACCAGCATGATCGCGCCGCCGATGAGCTCGGTCAGGGTGGGCTGCTCGTTCACCACGAGCCAGGCCGCGATGATGCCCACCACCGGCACCAGCAGGGTGAACGGCACCACGGCGCTCGTGGGGTACATGCCGAGCAGGGTGTTCCAGATTCCGTAGCCCACCAGCGACGCGAAGATCGCGGTGTACAGCGTGCCGAGGATGGCCGCGAGCGACAGGTGGGTGAGCGAGTCGAACACCACGGCGGGCGTGTCGATGATGAGCGACACCGCGAGGCTCGGTATCGGCACCACCATACCCGACCAGATCGCCAGCGACAGCCCCGACGCCGCCTTGACCCGGCGCGCCAGCACGTTGCCGATGGCCCACGACAGCGCGCCGAGCAGCAGGATCGCCACCGGCAGCCACGGCGCGGCCGCGCTGTGCCCGATCACGACGACCGCGAGCCCCACCATGCCGAGCGTGATGCCGATCAGCTGCTTGCGCGTGGGTCGTTCGCGCAGCACGATCGCTGACACGATCACAGTCAGCACGATCTGGCTCTGCAGCAGCAGGGACGCCAGTCCTGGCGGCATCCCGAGGGAGATCGACAGGTACAGCAGCGTGAACTGGCCGAAGCTGAGGAACGTGCCGACGAGCACGACGGCTCGCCAGCCGATTCCCGGCGGCTTGATGACGAACGCCGCAAGGCTCACCAGAGCGAACCGGAGCGCGAGGAACACCAGCGGCGGAACTCCGTCGAGCCCCAGGTCGATGGCGAGGAAGTTCAGGCCCCAGATGACCGCAACCAGCAGCGCGAGCAGGGTGTGGCGAGCGGTCATCCGCCAAGCCTGTCACGCGCGAGTGACATGCTTGGACCATGGAGATTCACGCTCTCGTATCGCAGGAGCCGCTCGACGCCGCGGCAATCGAGGAATTCGTGCTCGCGGCGACCCACGGGGCCCTGGTGACCTTCCGCGGCATCGTTCGCGACCACGACCACGGGCTCGCCGTGACCGCGCTCGACTACGAGGCGCATCCCGACGCGCAGCGATTTCTCGAGGAATGCTGCCGGGAGGTGGCGGAGCAGACCGGGTTGCCCGTCGCGGCCGCACACCGGGTCGGGTCGCTCAGCATCGGCGATACCGCGCTCGTGGCATCCGTCGCCGCCCCGCACCGGGCCGAAGCGTTCGCCGCCTGCGAGCAGCTCGTCGAGTTGATCAAGAAGCGGGTGCCGATCTGGAAGCGCCAGCACCTCGCCGACGACGTCACGGAGTGGGTCGGGCTCTAGATACCGGCCGGTCGATACCGGCTGGCCGCCGCACGCGCAAGGGTTTGCCCGCGGTGCCCACCCGGAGAGACCGTGGAGCATGCCCATCACAACGCTCCTGCTCGTCAGGCATGGCGAGAGCCTGGCCAACATCGCCGCGTCGTACGCCGAGGCGCACGACCTCGAGGTCATCAAGGCTCCCGCCCGAGACGCCGACGTTCCGCTCTCCCCGACCGGGATTGAGCAGGCCACGGCGCTGGGTCGGTGGCTCGCCGCTCGGGATGCTCCGCCGTCGGCGGTCTGGGTCTCGTCGTACCTGCGCGCCCGGCAGACCGCCGAGCTCGCCCTCGATGAGGCGGGTATCGCACCCCCGGTACGCATCGACGAGCGGCTGCGCGATCGCGAGCTGGGCATCCTGGACCTGCTGACGTCGCAGGGGGTGCAAGCGCGCTTCCCGGAGGAGGCCGCCCGCCGCCGATGGGTCGGCAAGTTCTACTACCGGCCGCCCGGCGGCGAATCGTGGGCCGATGTGGCGCTGCGTCTACGAGCGGTGCTGGACGACGCAGATCGCCGCGACAACGGTGTGCTGCTGGTCGTGGCGCACGACGCGGTGGTGATGCTGACGCTCTACGTGTGCCTCGGCCTCACCGAGGGCGAACTGATGGACTTCGCGCTGCAGAACACCGTGACCAACGCCTCGGTAACCACCCTGGCGCGCACGGAGCAGGGGTGGACCCTTGAGGACTTCTCGTTCGAGGAACACCTGCGGGCGCACGACGTGTCCGTCACCAAGCATGAGGGAGACCACGATGGCTCGCACTGACCCCACCCCCGTCACCACGGCAGCCCTGCGGGACTGGCCACTGCCGGCGGCCGAGGGATCCAAGTACTCGCGCGGGCAGGTGGTCGTCGTCGGCGGCGCCCGGAGCGCGCCGGGAGCCGCGATGCTCGCTGGTGTCAGCGCGCTGCGGGTGGGCGGCGGCCGATTGACTCTCGCCGTTGCCGCGTCCGTCGCGCCGCACGTCGCGGTGGCGATCCCGGAGTCCGCCGTGTTCGGACTGCCCGAGACCGCGGATGGACACGTGACCAGCATCGACGACGTCGCAACCGAACTGGAGCGAGCCGACGCGGTGCTGGTCGGGCCGGGGCTCGACAGCCCCGAGGAGACGGCCCGGATGCTGGAGCGCCTGCCCGAGCTGGTGAGTGCCGATGCCACGATCGTGCTGGACGCGTTCGCCCTCGGCGTGCTGCCCGGGCTTCCCGACCTGGGGTTCGGCGGCCGGCTCATCCTGACCCCGAACGTGCAGGAGGCCGGGCGCCTGCTGGGGCGGGACATCGATGATCTGGATGCCGACACCGCCGCGATCGCGAAGAAGTTCGGGGCCGCCGTCACCTGCTTCGGGGCGATCAGCGACCCGGACGGGCAGCGCTGGACGGTGGGCGCCGGATCCCCCGGGCTCGCCACCTCGGGCAGCGGCGACGCCCTCGCCGGCGCCATCGTCGGGCTGGCCGCGCGCGGAGCATCCCCCGCCCAGGCGGCGGTCTGGGGCACCCACCTGCACGCCATGGCGGGCGACCGGTTGGCCGCCAGCGTGGGCCCGATCGGGTACCTGGCGGGCGAGATTCCGCCCCAGTTGCCACATTTGTTGAACGAGATAGGTCAGTGACTCGCTACCTTTAAGCATGAGCATCTTCACTCGTGGTTTCTCCGGTCGGGGCCGTGACCACAACCCCGACCTCCCGCCCGGCCAGTACCTCACCGAAGACTTCCCGGTGCTGTCAGCTGGCCCCACGCCCGACGTGCCCAAAGACACCTGGGAGTTCGCGATCGCCACCGAGTCCGGGGCCACCCACAAGTGGAACTGGGAGCAGTTCATGGCGCTGCCCATCGAAGAGGTGCACACCGACATCCACTGCGTCACCCGCTGGTCGAAGCTCGGCACGTCGTGGCGCGGGGTGTCGCTCGACACCCTCTTCGCCGACGTGGAGACCGAGTACGACTACGTGATGGAGCACTCGTACGGCGGGTACACCACCAACGTTCCGCTTGAGGATCTGCGCGACGGCAAGGCGTGGATCGCCTTCGAGTTCGACGGCGAAGACCTCGACCCCGAGCACGGCGGCCCCGCCCGGCTCATCGTGCCGCACCTGTACTTCTGGAAGAGCGCCAAGTGGATCAGGGGGCTCACCATGATGAAGGACGACGACCCCGGGTTCTGGGAGCAGAACGGATACCACATCTACGGGGACCCCTGGAAAGAACAGCGATATTGGTAAACCCCCCGCACCCGGGTGGATGGGTCGTGGGTACCGTGACATCGGTAATGCCTGAGACGCCGACGGGCCGAAGCATTGTGATCGACGTTCCGGAATGGCCGGGCAACATCGCCGGACAGCACGTGGATGTGCGCCTGACCGCACCCGACGGCTACCAGGCCAGTCGCTCGTACTCGCTGGCGTCGTGGGGTCCCGAACCGCAGCTGCAGCTCGCGGTCGACCGGCTGCCCGACGGTGAGGTCTCGCCGTACCTGGTCGACGACATCCAGCCCGGCGACATGCTCGAGATGCGCGGCCCGCTCGGCGGCTGGTTCGTCTGGACGCCCGACCTGACCGGCCCCGTGCAACTCATTGCGGGTGGCTCCGGCGTCGTGCCGCTCGTCGCGATGCTCCGGTCGCACGCAGCATCCGGATCCGACGCCCCGATGCAGCTGCTCTACTCGGTGCGCACCCCCGAGGATCGCTTCTTCGCCCGCGAGCTCGACGGGCTCGGCGACGTGACCTATCGCTACACCCGCCGCACGCCCGACCGCTCCCCCGCGGGGCGCATCACCAAGGATGCGCTCGCCGCCGCCACCCTCCCCGCACCGGCCGCCGTCTTCGTGTGCGGCCCCACTGGGTTCGTCGAGAGCGTGGCCACCTGGCTGGTCGAGCTCGGCCACGACCCCGCCGCCGTGAAAACCGAGCGTTTCGGAGGCAAATGATCATGAGTCATGTGGACGGCAACGCGCTGGCCGGCCCGTTGAGCGAACTGTTCCGGGATGACATGACCACGGCCACCGGCCGGTGCGCGCACTGCGGCGACGTCTCGGTGCTCGCCGAATCCCTCGTCTACGACGCCGCCCCCGGCTGGTGTGCCCGGTGCCACGTCTGCGGTGACGTGCTGCTGACCTTCGTTCGCACCGGTGACCGGATGCGGCTCGACCTCCGCGGCCTCACCGCCGTCGAGGTCCGCTTCAGCCCGGGGGAACAGCAGTGACGACTCCCGTCCACCCGGTGGGCACCCTGTTCGGGGTGCCCGTGGCCCCGACTGCTGAGGGGGCGGGCGTCGCTGTCCTCGGAGTTCCCTTCGACATGGGCTATCACCCCACCCGGATCGGCGCGCGATCGGGGCCGGCGCACGTCCGCGCGCACTCCGCGCTCGTGGTCGAGCACCTCGACGGCTTCGGCATCCCGATCATCGACGAACTCGGCGTCGTCGATCTCGGGGATGTCGACGTGCTACCCGGAAACGTCGATGAGAGTTTCGCCGCGGTCGAATCCGCCGTTGCGGCCGTCGTTCAGGCCGGTGCAGTGCCACTGACCTTCGGAGGTGACGGCGCCGTGACGCTGCCGCAGTTGCGGGCGATGCGCAAGCACCTCGGCCGCGACTTCGCGATCCTGCACTTCGACGCGCACACCGACGCCTATGACGGCATCTACCCATACGACTACAACAACGCCAACACGTTCATCCACTCCGTCACGGAGCAGCTCGCCGACCCGACCGCATCCCTGCACGTCGGGATGCGCGACACGCAGTACCGCGGTACCGCCGGCGTCATCGGGGTAGCCCGCGAGCTGGGGTATGAGGTGATCACCATGGACGAGTTCACGAGCATGGGGGTTGCCGCACTTGTCGAACACATCCGCGAGAAATTCGCCGACACACCGATCTACCTGTGCTGGGACATGGATGTCTTCGACCCCTCGGCCTCGCCCGGGGTGGTGACGCCCTCGTGGGGCGGAATCACCGTGCGAGAAGGGCTCTCGATCCTGCGCGGCCTGCGCGGGCTCGAGTTCATCGCCTTCGACATCAACACCGTGAGCCCACCACACGACGTGGCGGGAATCACCGGCAGCCTCGCGGCGCAGGTGGCCATGGAGTGCCTGTTCCTGCTGCACTCGGCTCGCGACTGGCCGGCCCAGAGCTAGTAGATCTTCTCCGCGTAGCTGGGGCCGTAGTACTCGTCCAGCGCCTCGACCGGTTCGTCCGGGCGCTCGAGGGCGTTGGCGATGACGGCGCGGCGCGAGACCGCCTCGGGGTTCCACGACTCCGGCTCCCAGGTCTTCGAGCGCAGGAAGGCCTTGGAGCAGTGGAAGAACACCTCGTCGATCTCCACCACGAGGGCGAGCAACGGCCGGTGGCCCTTCACGATCATCCCCTCGAAGAACGGAGCGTCGCGCACGATCGTGGCTCGACCGTTGATCCGGAGCGTGTCGCCGCGGCCGGGGACCAGCGCGATCAGACCGACGTGCGGGTTCCGCAGGATGTTGCGAAAGCCGTCGGCCCGCCGGTTGCCGATCCGCTCAGGAATCGCGATAGTCGTGTTGTCGAGCACAGTGACGAAGCCTGCGGGATCACCCTTCGGGGAGACGTCGAGGTTGTCGCCCTCGTCGCTGGTGCCGACGAATACCAGGGGTGCCGCGGCCAGCCACTGTCGGTCGATCTCGTGGAGTTCGTGCCGCACCTTCGTCGCGGCCGCCAGCGTCGGAACCCCGAGCACTCCCTCGAGTTCGTCGACCGTCGTGATTGCCGTTCCCCAGTTCGTCATGCCACCATCCTGCACCCGTCAGGCGGCGACGCGCTCCGACGGGGAATCGGCGGGTGCGGCGGACTGCTGTGGCGTGCGGATCAGGATCACTGTGGCCGCCGCCAACGCGGCCACCGCAATGCCCGCGCCCAGGGCGAGGGTCACTGCATCCGGATGCACGATCGACTGGCCCCGCAGCGCCTGCCCGGTGAGCAGGGCCAGCGTCGCGGGGTAGGCGGCCACGACGACGATTACCAGCCGGCGACGCACCGTCACCTCGCGCAGGCGGGCCACCCGGCGCGACAGCAGCTCGATGGCGATCAGCACGAGCGGAATCGCCTGCAGCGCGTGCATGCCGACGAAGTGCGGGATGCGCAGGTCGCCTGCGACCGTGCTCCACCCGAGGAGCGGGATGCCCGGGCCCCCGTCGGCGACACCGACCGTGTGCGCCCCGATCACACCCTCGTAGTTGCTGATCTGCGAGCCCTGCGGCCCGGTCATCAGGAAGGCCAGGCCCATACCGATGAGGGCGATCACGGCGCCGGCGCGGATGGCAACGGTGCGGGCAGCGTCACCCAGCCGCACGCGGAACAGGAGGATGCTCACCACGAACGTGGCAACCCAGAGGGCCGTGATCGAGAACGCCATGATCGCCCAGAGGGTCACATTGAGCGGGGTGGCCACGTTGAAGTGACTCGTGATGCCGGCGGCCGCCGCCCCCACGATGATCACCAGCTCGATCGCGAGCAACGCGACCCCGATCGTGCCGGCCCACCATGCGACGCGACGGAACCGCGCCAGCTGGCCGATCAGCCATGACCAGGTCACGGCGTAGATCGCGGTGGAGATCGCGAACTTGAGTGGTTTCTCCCACACGTTCACGCCGAGGAGGGTGCGGTCGTCGACGAGCATCCCGACCAGGCAGGCCACGGCGAGCGCCGCGGTCGCCACGGCGAGCACCAGCAGCGGGCGGTGCCACCGCACCGGGGTCGGAAGGGCGGTTGCGGTCATTCTGCGCTCCTGTTCGCGGGAAACTGCTGGTTGGAGATGTGCTCCTGCGCCATGCGGCGAAGGGATGCGATGAGGGCGTCGCCCAGAACCGTGCCCACCACGACGGTCTCCGCCATGTCCTGCACGTCATCGCGGGCCGCGACGGTCGCGAGGTCGGCCCGGGCGATCAATTCGGCCCCGGCCGCGTAACCGTCCCAGATCTGGGCGAGCTCGGGATGACCGATCCGCTCGTAACTGTCGAGAACGCGGGCGGCGCCCTGCACGCCGGGGTTGCCCGGCGACACGTGCCAGCCCAGACGCTCGATCGCCGCGTGCACGGCTTCGGTGCCGGCGGTCTCCTCCTCCATCGGCGCATACAGGCTGGCGTCGGATACCGCGAGCTGCGCCACCCCGAACACCCAGGTCAGGGGCAGGTCGGGGGTGTCGATCGCGGTGAGCACCTCGCGCACCGTCGCGACCGGAAGGCTGCCGACATCCACCAGAGCCCGGATCAGCTGCACCCGGCGGAGGTGGGATTCGTCGTAGTCGGCCTGGTTGACCTTCGTGGCACGCCCGGCCGGCAGCAGCTGCTCGCGCAGGTAGAACTTCAGGGTCGCCACCGGGACGCCGGATGCTGCGCTGAGTTCGGAGATCTTCACATGGATAGTATGACTATCCGATAGTGCCGATGTCTATATTGATCGAAAAGAAAGGGCCGCCCGCGGAACGGACGGCCCTTGCTCTAGAAGGGTCAGCGAGCGGCTGATCCCTCGGTGTAGTCGGAGTCGGTCTGCTTCCACGCGAACAACGCGCGCAGTTCGCGGCCGGTCGCCTCGATGGGGTGCGCGGCACCCTTCTCGCGGAGCGCGAGGAACTCGGGCGCACCGGCATCCTGGTCGTCGATGAACCGCTTGGCGAACGCGCCGGACTGGATGTCGGCGAGCACGGCCTTCATGTTCTCCTTCACCGACGGGTCGATGACGCGGGGTCCGGAGACGTAGTCGCCGTACTCCGCGGTGTCGGAGACGCTCCAGCGCTGCTTGGCGATGCCGCCCTCCCACATCAGGTCGACGATGAGCTTCAGCTCGTGCAGCACCTCGAAGTAGGCGATCTCGGGCTGGTAGCCCGCCTCCACCAGCGTCTCGAAGCCGTACATGACCAGCTGCGAGGTGCCGCCGCAGAGCACGGCCTGCTCGCCGAACAGGTCGGTCTCGGTCTCC
>Ga0247742_10001354_pt1 | contig 17354 bp, 12 predicted proteins | sample UWRJL208509C2_FD_180944 | JGI IMG/M metagenome (GOLD analysis project Ga0247742, IMG submission 180944) | Plant litter microbial communities from Arlington Agricultural Research Station in Wisconsin, United States - UWRJ-L208-509C-2 | ecosystem: Environmental > Terrestrial > Plant litter >... | reverse complement strand
ATCTGCACCTTCTCGCGGTCCGGGTCGCTCGGCGGCAGGCCCGTCGCGGCCTTGAGGCGCCCGACCTGCTGCGTGAACTTGAACCGCTCGGCCAGCATGTGGATGAGCGCGGCGTCGATGTTGTCGATGCTCTGCCGCAGGCCCGTGAGTTCGTCCATGGAGCCAAATCTACGGCAGGCTGAGGGCCATGCGACGCGCGGTGCTCCTCTACTTCGCCGCCGACGTCACGTCCCTGCTCGGCAACGCCGCGATCGGCCTCACCCTGCCCTGGCTCGTGCTGCTGCGCACCGGGGATGCCTCGGCCGCCGGCATCGTCGCCGCAGCCACGGCGGCCCCGGCATTCCTCGCCGCCGTCTGGGGCGGCTCGCTCGTCGACCGCATCGGCCGGCGCACGATGACGATCATCGCGGACGTCGGCAGCGCCGTCTCCGTCACTCTCCTCTTCGTGGTCGACAGCACGCTCGGCCTCTCCCTCGGCTGGTTCATCGCGCTCGGCGTCGTCGGGGCGCTGTTCGACGTCCCGGGGCTCACGGCGCGTCAGGCGATGCTGCCCGAGATCGCCGAGCTCGCGGGCATCACGATCGACCGCGCCTCGGGCATCCGCCAGGCGCTCTTCGGGGCGTCGTTCCTCGCGGGGCCGGCCCTCGCCGGCCTCGCCCTCGCGGCGCTGCCGCCCGCGATGGTGCTGCTCCTGACGGCGGGATGCTCCGTGCTCGCCGCCGCGCTGACGATCGCCCTGCCGCGCGCGCTCGGGCGGGCGCCGGCGGAGCACGAGGCGAGGTCGGGGATCCTGGCGGGCTTCCGCATCCTCCGAACCAACCCGGTCGCGCTCGCCACCACCCTGCTCGCGGTCGGCTCGGTTCTCGCGATCAGCCCGCTGCAGGCGGTGGTGCTGCCGGTGGTCTTCCAGCGGCTCGGGCAGCCCGTGCTGCTCGGGCTCACCCTGAGCGTGTTCGCGGTCGGCCTCATCGGCGGGTCGCTGTCGTACGGGGTGCTGCCCGTGCCGCGGCGGGGCATCCTCGTCGTCGCGCTGCTGCTCTCGCTCGCCGGGCTGTGCGGGTTTGCGGCGGCGCCCGTGCCGGGGGTGATCGTGGCATCCGCGGTGCTCGTCGGGGTCGGCTTCGGGCTGGTCAACCCGATGATCCCGGTGCTCATCGCGGAGCGCGTGCCGGAGTCGGCCCGCGGCCGGGTGCTGGGGCTGCAGAACGCGGGGTACCTCGCGGCATTCCCGCTGGGGGCTCTACTGGTCGGGTTCCTCGTGCAGCACGTCGACGTTCAGTGGGGCGCCGCGGCGAGCGCGATCGCCTGGGGGCTGTGCGTGGCGTACGCGCTCGCGGCGCCAGCGCTGCGGCGGCTCGACGCGCCAGTCTAGGCGCCGAAGCGGTGCAGCCGCTCCTCGAGGCCCGCGCGCACGCCCGGCCACTCGGAGGCGAGGATCGAGTACACGGCGGTGTCGCGCCAAGTGCCGTCCGCGCGGCGGTTGGTGTTGCGCAGCACCCCCTCGAACTGCGCACCCAGCTTCAGGATGGCCGCTCGCGACCGGTCGTTGAGGGCATCCGCCTGCAGCTTCACGCGGTTGAAGCCGTGGTCGAAGGCCTCCGTGAGCAGCAGCAGCTTGGCTTCGGGGTTCACCGGGCTGGCCCAGACGTCGGGCGAGTAGGCGGTCCAGCCGATGTGCGTGTGCTCGTTGAGCTCGTCGAAGTCTCCGAGGGTGCTGGTGCCGACGAGCACGCCGTCGCGCCAGACCCCGTAGACGTTGTTCGCGAGCCAGCCGTAGTAGCCCTGCGCGAACTCGATGAACTCCGCCTCGGTGCCGCGGTAGCCGGCCGGGCCGCCGCCGTAGCCGCCCGCGAAGACCTCGGGCTTGCCGATCGCGCGGAACAGGGCGGGCAGGTGCTCCTGCTCGAGCGGCTCGAGACGGATGAAACTGCCCTCGAGAGTACGGCGGGGCGGGCGGGTTGCTGGCATTGCTCAATTATCGCGGGGCGCTACTCAATCGCCCGCACAAGTCTCGTGCTCGGGATGCCGCGTCCCTAGAGTTCCTGCATGACCTCCTCCTACTACCCGGCGGCGCCTGCCGTCTCCTGGCGTGACGCTGCGGCCACGCGCATCCTCGGCTCCGCTATGTCGTGGTTCGGCTTCGCCCTCGCGTTCACCCTCCTGTACCAGGTGTCGTTCACGGTGATGGCCCTCGGCGGCTCGTGCGCGAGCGGCGGGCCCTACGAGATCGCGGTGGAGTGCCCCGACGCTGTCGCCGCCTTCGCGCCCGGCAGCATCTTCCTGGGGCTCTTCGCCGTCGCGCTCGGCGCGTTCTTCGCGCGCGGCTTCGGCACCCCGCTCACCACCTGGGCGTGGCCCATCCTGTTCTGCGGCCTCGGCGGCGTCTTCCTCTCGGCGTTCTTCGGCGCGGGCGAGGCCGTCGGCCTCATCATCGGCCTCATGTTCGAGGTCATGGGCATCGTCCCGCTCGTCCTCGAGTTCCGCGGCAGCCCGCAGCGCGTCTTCCTCGGCCAGCGGGCCGCGAACGGCGCCCAGTTCTACGAGGGCGAGCGCGCACGCCGGTCGCTCATGTCCCCGCGCACGCCCAACCCCGAGGGCGCCGTTCGCCCGAACGCCGGGCACTGGCTGCTCGCCCTGGGCATCACCGTCGTGTGCTCGCTGCTCGGGTACTGGGTCGCGGGCCTCTGGTTCGCGGCGGTCGCCGGCTCCGGGAGCTGACCGGGGTACACCCGGCCCCCGGACTGGGAGGCACAAGACACCCCAATAGGGGGTTCCGGCCTCGGGTGAAAGAACGGGTTAATGGACTAGGTCGTTCCGAAGCGACTTTCGTTAACCCGCAAACCCGAGTACCGCGGTGCCTTCAGTGGCCGAGGTGATGCCGTGCCCTCAAGGAGTCCGGATGCAGCACCCACAACGTTTTGGCGTCCCCGCGACGTCTGCGCTGCTCGCGCCGACCACTCTCGTGGCCCCGCCCGCCGACCGCCGTGTGACCGTCGTGCCCGATCTGCCCCTCGTTCCGGCGCGTGCGCTGCTCGCGTCGGTCCTCGCGTCCGACACCGCTGCGCGCGACACCGTCTGGGTCGACCTCCCCGAGGATTCGGGGGACGACGCCGCCTGGGAGGCGATCCGCGCGGCCCTCGCCGCGGCATCCGGCAAGGCCCTCGCCGGCGACCCGCTGACCGCGATCGCCAAGCACACCAAGGCCCTCAGCTACCCGCTGCTGCTCGTCGTGCCGCTCGCCTCGGGCCTCAGCTCCATCTTCGACACCCAGCTGCTCGGCCTGCTTGCTGACGCCCCGAAGCTCTCGCTCGCCGCGCTCTGCTCCGGCCGCCGCATGTTCGAGGGTCTCGGCCGCGCCGACCACGACGCCCTCGTCGTCGCCCCCTCCGAACTCGTGCTCGACGCCGGCGGGGTGCGCCGCTGCGCCGCCATCTTCGGCCTCGACCTCTCCGCCGAGCAGGCGACCACGCTCTCGCACTCGCCGTTGAGCCTGCCCGACCTGCTGCCCTCCGTGATCGCGTCGCTCAGCGTCGACGACATCGAAGACCAGGACGACCCGGTCGCCTACCTCCTCGAGGAGAGCCAGCACCAACTCGAAGTGCGACTGCGGGGCAGCCTGGATGCCGCGATCGACGGCGCTCTGCGCCTGGCAGTCCCGTCGGCGCTCACGTCTCGCACCCTCGGCCTCGTCGCGCCGGACTCCGCGCTCCAGCTCGACCGCGTCGCACAGGCGCGCCTTGTGCGGCGGGAGCAGGGGGCATCCACCACGCGCTACCGCATGGACCCCGTGCTGCGCCGCCTGCTGCTCGCCGAGCTGCGGCTGCGGCATCCCGCCCTCGCCCGCGAGCTCAGCTCGAGCGTGGGCCGCTACTTCGCCGAGGCCGACGAGCCGTTCGAGGCCATCGAGCACTTCGCCGCCGCCGAGGACTGGGACTCGGTAGTCGACGTGCTCGACGGCATCATGTTCCGCATGATCTCCGAGCAGCCGCTGCAGCTGCACAACGCCATCCTCGCGATGCCCCGCAAGGTGCGCGACGACAACCCGCGCTTCACCCTCTCGCTCGAGCTCGGCTGGCAGCCGCGCGAAGGGCTCGCGCAGGCCTGGGTCTCGATGGCCCGCCGCGCGGCCGGCACCTTCGCCCGACTGCCCAAGACCATGTCCGCCTGGGACCAGCTGCACGTCTACATCATCAAGACCATCGTGTTCCGCCTGAAGGGCGACCTGCCTGCGGCGCTCGAGGCGGCAGAATCGCTGGACGCCCTCCTCGCGAGCGACGACGACCTCGCCGCGCGCCCCGCGACGACGCTGACCGAGGCCCACTACCAGTCCGGGATGACGCGCCTCCTCGCCCTCGATCTCGTCGGCGCCCGCGAGAGCTTCACCACCAGCTACGGCCTCGCGCAGGGCAGCGTCGCCGCCGCCGACCGCGCGGCCGAGGCCATCGCGCTCGTGCGCGCCATCGAGGGCGAGGCCGAGCACGCCACCAACTGGCTCAGCACCCTCGACGGCCGCACCTCCGGCACCGCCGGTCTCGTCGCCCGCGCCCTCGTCTCCATCGGCAGGCTCGACGCCCGGGATGCACGGCACTGGCTCTCGCTGCTGAGCGCCGCGCGCGACGACGACGAGTTCTGGGCGTTCGCCGCCCACGCCGAGAACCGCTACGGACTGTACTGGGGCGACCCGGTGGAGACCGACGCCGACCTCGACCGCACCTGGGCCGAGCACGGCGACCGCCTCGTCGAGGGCTCCACCGCGCAGCTCCTGCTCACGAGCGACGCGGCCGACCTCGCCATCATCCTCGGCCAGCTCTCCCGCGCCGAGACCGCGCTCGAGAAGGTGCCCGCGCGCATCACGTGGATCGCCGTGTCCCGCGCCCGGCTCGCCCTGCTCGCCGCGAACCCGAAGCACGCGCTTCTCTTCATCCTCGAAGGCCAGGCCCGCGGGCGCACCGAGCGCTACGGGCAACTGGACCTCGCCGTGCTCCGCGCGGCAACCGAGCTCGCGCTCGGACGCGACGCGGATGCCACGGCATCCCTACTGCGCGCCATCAAGCAGTCCGAGAAATCGGGGGTCATCGTGCCGTTCCGGCTGCTGCCGCAGGAGACCCTCGAGGCCCTGACCGCGCTGCACCCGGATGCCGCGGCCTTCGTGACTCGGCACGCACTCACGGGCACGAGCTACCTCGCCCCCTACCAGGCGGTCGCGGGGGCGCTCAGCGAGCGGGAGCTCGTCGTGCTCCGCGCGCTCGACCCCGGTGCCACTGTGGAGCAGGTCGCGAAGAAGCTGTTTGTCGCGAGCAACACCGTGAAGGCGCAGCTGCGCAGCATCTACCGCAAGCTCAACGTGTCGACGCGCACGGAGGCGCTGCTGGTGGCCGCGGAGCTGGGGCTGCTCGACCAGGACTCGCGCTCGGCCTAGCCGTCGGAGACGCGGCGGAGGGCGGGGTTCGTCCCGCACCGCATCCGGCGCCGGTCCTTCGGACGGCGCTGCCAGACCCAGCCAGCGGTACGGGACGAACCCCGCCCTCCGCAGCTGACCCTGGCCTACTAGACCTCGCTCCCCTACTAGGAGCCGTCGCCCACCTTGCGCGGCATCATCACGGTGTCCTCCAGCAGCTCGTCGAGCTTGCCCGCGAGCTGGCGGCGGTCCGCCTCGAGCTGCTCGCGGATCCGCGCCTCGAGCCGCTCCTGCTCGTAGCGCAGGCGCTCCTGCGCCGCGCGCTCGAGCTCGCGCGACTTGAGCAGGTAGCTCTCGCGAGCCAGGCGCTCCCGGGTCGGCAGTGCGGTGACGCGGGCCAGGATCGGGGCGATCTGCGTGTCCTCGTCGACGGGCTCGTGCTCGGCTGCCGGCTCGTGCGTGATCTCGACGACCGGCTGCGGGACAACGGGCTGCTGGGGGACGACCGGCTCCGGGGATGCCACGGCCGAAGCAACAGGCTCGACGACGGGTGCCTCAGCCTGCGTGACGTGCTGGGCCTCCTCGGCTGCCTCCGCCGCGGCGCGCTGCTCGGGGGCGGCGGGCCAGTCCGCGACGAGACGCGGGACGGGCCACGATGCGGGGGCGATGAACTGGCGGGGGTCCGTCGACTCGGAGATCGGCTCGACGAATGCGGGCTCGATCGCGACGGGCGCAACCTCGGCCGGGGCGGGCTCGACGGCGACAGGCTCAACCGCGACGGGCTCCGCGGCAGGCGCTGCCTCGACGATCGGCATCGCGTAGACGGGCGCCTCGTAGACGGGCACCTCGTAGACCGGCACCTCGTACACAGGCTCGTCGGCGGGCGCCTCAGCGACAGGCTCCGCAACCGGCACGTCGAACACCGGCACGTCGAACACGGGCCGGTCGTACTCCGCGTCCTCGACCGCGGCATCCTCGGCCGACGGCTGGCCCGACAGGTCGTACACGGAGGCGTCGAACTCCGGCTCGGTCTCGTGCTCCTCGGGCTCGGAGTCGGCAGCAGCTGCGGGTGCCGCCGCGGCCCAGTCCTCGAAGCGCGGCACGTCGTACACGGGCTCGTCGGCGAGAAGGTCGATGACGAAGGCCGCGTTCTCCTCGGTGAGCGGAGCCGGCGCGCTGAAGGTCGCGAGAGGGTCGACCGGGTCGATGATGAGCGTTCCGGGCGCCATCTCGGGCTCGGTGTGCTTGAAGGGCGGCAGGATCGTCGGCTCGTTGTCGATGGCGGCGAACGCGTCGGCGTCGACGAGGTGGAAGCTTCCGAAGGTCTCGGCGGGGATCTCGTACACGACATCATCCTTGAACTGGTTGGCGACGATCTCCGCGAGCTCCTCGGGGGTGGGGTCGCCGGGCTGGGGGGCGAGCAGCGTCACACGCTCGCCGGTGTCGCCGCGCGGCACGTCGATCACGGAGTTCGAGCTCTCGTCCACGGGCTCGAGCACGGGCACCGAGTCGATGATCGGCGCGGGCCACGAGCGGCGCTCGGCCGCGGCGGCAGCCTCAGCCGCTTCGACCGCGTCTGCTGGCTTGGGCGCGAAGCGCGACACCGGCTGTGAGGGCCGGGATGCCGCGGCGCGAGCCGCAGCCTTCGCAGCAACCCGCGCGGCCCGGGCGGCTGCGCGGCTCGACGTCGACTCGACGGCGGGCGGGGCGATCTCGAGCACTTTCTCCTCCACGGGGACTGGCGGTGCCAACGGCACGGTTGCTGGCACGGCGCCCACGGCGGGAGCCGCGGTGCCGGGCTTGGCGGAACGGGCGGGTTTGACGGGCTTCGCTGCCTTGGCGGCCACGGCTGCCGGAGCAGCGGAAACAGCGGGCGTCGACTCGACGGGAGCAACGGCCTCCGGCTCCGCGGGTGCAGCGGCGACCGGCGGCTCGACGGGAGCGGGCTGCGCGACGGGAGCGGCGGCGGGTACGGGCGCGTCTAGAGCGATCGTGACAATGGGGGTCTCGGCGGGCTCGACCGCCGACACAGGCTCGGCCGCGGCCGGCACACCCGGGCGCGGCGCCTTCGCGGCCGCACCGGTCACGCGTCGCGACGTGCGGGCGGGGGCGGGCGCCTCCGGCCGCGCTGAGCGGGTGCTGCGCGGGATCTGGTTGAGCACGATGCCCGCCGGGACGCTGCCGCCGGCCGCGAGGGCGTTGAGGGCCTCCGACAGGCCGGGGCGGGTGGCCGTGCCCTCGGCGACCACGAGCAGCGTTGCGGCGCCGAACGAGCCGAGCACCGTGGCATCCGTCGCCGTGCTGATCGCGGGGGTGTCGATGACGACCACGTCGAAGCGCGACTGCAGCTCGGAGATGAGGGCGCGCATGCGGGGCGTCGCGAGCAGGTCGGCCGACTTGGCGCGGCGCGAGCCGATCGGCACGACCCAGATGTTCTCGCTCGGGCCGGCGGCGATGACCTCGTCGAGGCTGATCTTCGTGGTCAGGAGGTCGGTGAGCCCGGGGCCCGCGTCGACGTCGAAGATCTCGGCCTGGTTGGGCGCCTGCAGGTTGGCGTCGACCACGACGACGGTGGTCGCGGTGTCGGCGATGGCGAGCGCCAGGTTCGCAGCGACGAGGGATGCGCCCTGCCGGGGAGCCATCGCGGTGATGACGAAGGTGCTGATCTCGTCGCGGGAGCGGACGTGCTCGACGCTCGCGCGCAGCCCGCGGAACGACTCCGCGATCGCGCTCTGCGAGCTCGTGTGCATGACGATGGGGCTGGCCTTCACGCCGCGGTCGGGGCGGATCTGGCCGAGCACGGGCCGCTCGGTGACGGCGGCGACATCCTTGCGGCCGCGCACCCGGCGGTCGAGCGTCTCCCGCAGGGACGCGCCGACGAGGCCGAGCGCGAGGCCGAGGATCGCTCCCACCGCGAGCAGCAGCGGAGCGTTGGAGAAGGTGGGCGCGGTCGGGAGGGACGCGTGCTCGATGTTGACGATGCGCACCGGCGCGGTCGCGGGGGCGTCGGGGGTGGCATCCGTGTCGGGGTCTGTCGCACCGACCGTGGGGCTGGTCGCGTTCTCGATCTGGTTCTCGACCACGTCGCTGAACACGGCGGAGACGGTGTTGGCGATGGACTTGGCGAGCTCGGGCGTCGCGGCCGTGGCCGTGATCTCGACGATGAGGGTGTTCGGCGGGGCCACGACGGCGAGGTGCCCCGCGAGCTCCTGCACGGTCATGTCGAGCTTGAGCTCGTCGATCACGGGCTGGAGCACGAGCCCGCTCGTGGCCACGAGAACATAGGACGCGATGCGCCCCTCAGCGAGGTTCGACGCCTGAAGCGACTGGGTCAGGTCGCCGGTCGCCTCGCTGTTGGTCAGGATCTCCCGGGACGTCGCCGCGTACGTGCGCGGCTGGATCGCGTTCGCGGCCACACCGCCGGCGATGCCGACGAGCAGCCCGAGCACGACGAGTGCCCAGCCACGGCGCAGCACGCCGAAGTATTCGTGGATGTCCATTGGGGGGATGGCTCCGGGTATCGGGTTTTTCCCAGAAGCGGGTAAGCCTGGGGAGGTCAGGTGCGGGTACAGAAGTCCTCAGTTGAAGCCTACGGACCCCCGTGATTCGCGTCCACCAAACGGGGGACCCGATGCGGGGTTAAGGGACGGGTTAACGCGCGGGTTCCAAGGCCTGCGCGAACGCCAGGTCCGGGGCGATCGGGCGCCGCATCGCCTGGCGCAGCGCGAGTGCGAGCCAGACCATCCCGACGGTGTTGCCGATCACGATCGCCCAGGGCGCGAACTCCGCCAGGCCGAACAGCTCGGCGGAGGCGAGCAGCAGGAGAGTGAGCGGCACGCCGACCGAAGCCGTGACCGCGATCACGCGAACGCGGCCCACGGCCATGAGGGCGACATTGGTCAGGTACGGCGAGATGACCCACGAGGATGCCACGCAGCCGAACGCGATCGCCGACGAGACGTCGACCGCCACCTGATCGTGGGTGAGGAGCTCGCTGAACAGGGGGAGCAGGGCGGCGTAGACCGCTCCGGCGAGAAGCCCGAGGGTGAGGGCGATACGTCCGGAGAGCGAGATGCGCCGCAGCAGCTCCGCGCCGCTCGCCGCCGGGACCCAGCCCTGGAAGACCTGGATGAGGGGGGCGGTGGCCATCCCCACGAACTTCGAGAGCCGGTCGGCCAGCACGAACAGGGGAAGGGACGCCGGCGCCGTAACCGCCACGATGCCGAGGATCGCGGGCGTGAGCGCGGCGTACAGCCCGGTCGCGACGACGCCGTGGCGCTGCTCGGACAGCCGCGCGACGATGTTGCGCCACCGCGCCGCCTCGCGGAAGTCGAGCTGCTGGCCCCGGAAGATCACGTACGACGACACCCCGAGCGCGAGCAGCGAGCCCGCGAGCTGGGCGAGCGCGAAGAACAGGAGTTCGTCGGTGAGCACCACGAGCAGCAGTCCGGTCACGGTGCCGAGCACCCGCGGAACCGTGTCGAGGAAGAGGAAGCGCCCGGGCCGGCTCTCGCCGGTGAAGTACCAGTTGGCGGAGACGCCGGCCAGTGTCATCCCGAGGCCCGCGACGAAGGCCACGAACTTGGCGTGCGGCACGATCGCCATGGTCACGAGGGCCTGCACGAGGATGAGCGGCAGCAGGATGGCACCGCGGGAGAACAGCGAGTCGAGGAAGAGCCCCGGCCGCCGGTCGACCGGGGCCATCGCGATCGTCGCCGGGCCGGTCAGCGCCCAGCCGAACGCGACCAGCACGCCGATCGAGTTGCCGATCGACTGGCCGGTCGCCATCGACGCCCACGGGTCGGCGCCCGCGACGGCGATGACGATCGGGATGGTGATGAGGCTGATGACGCCGTTGAGCAGCACGGAGACGCCGAACAGGCCGAGCCGGCGCGTTGCTCCCACGACCTTCACGCCCGTGACTCGGCAGCCAGCGTCGCGGAACGGGGAAGGGTCTCCTCGACGAGGGCGAGCAGGTCGGCCAGCATCGCCGCCCGCACCTCCTCGCCGAACAGCGAGTGGTCGCCGAACGGGTAGTTGCTGACGCGGATGTCTGCGCCCCGGCCCTGCAGGCGCGACACCGCCGCGTAGCCGCGGTGGGCGCCGAAGTTCTCCTGGTCCTCGGGGGTGAGCAGCAGGGCGACCGTGCTCTCCTCGCGCCGGGCCGAGGCCTCGAGCAGAACTGCCGGGTCGTGGAACAGCTGCAGGCGGCTCAGGATCGGCCACGCCCAGCCGGGCAGCGCGCCGCGCAGGACGCGCTTGACGCCGACGAAGCGCTTCGTGCCCTCCTTCTCCGACTTGGTGAGGTCGGAGTACTCGCCAGCGCGCAGCGCCGCAGTCTTGAAGTAGTTCGGGCTGAACAGCACTGCGAGCCGCGCAGACCTGCGCTCGGCCATCCGCGCCGCGACCCAGCCGCCGGCGCACAGCCCGGCGTGCGCGACGACGTCCTCGCTCGCGATCTCGGCGATGAGGCGGTCGGTGTCGTCCACCCACTCCTCCGCGAAGATCAGGCTCGGCTCCCCCGGGCGCACCTCGGTGGTGTCGCCGGTGACGCGGCGGTCGAAGCGGACGGCGCGGTAGCCGCGCTGCGCGAGCTCGCGCGAGGCGAGCACCTGGAAGCGGCCGGGGCCCACGCGGTGCTCGGCGGCACCGGGCTGCAGCACGACGACGCCGGAGTCGAGGTCGCCCTCGCGGCCGGTCTCGATCACGAACAGCCGGTCCGGGCCGACGCGGCGCAGCTGCTCGACGATGGGGGCGCCGTCGGGCGCGGTCGCGACGACCGCGCGGTCGGTGACGACCGGGTCGATGCGGGTGGATGCGGCGGGGAACCGCTCCACGAGCCAGTCCCCCATCCCGGCGATCGTCTCCTCCGGAAGCACGGCGAGCGCGCTGGGAGCCTCGAGCAGCTCCTCCTGCCCGGTGACCGACCGGTACTCGGCGCGTGCCGGCAGCCCTGCCGTGAGCCGGACGGTCCCGGGGTTCTCGTCGTTCGCGCGGCGGCCGACGATGAGGGTGTCCACGCCGACCGGGAGGCTCGCGGGCGTGATCTCGCGCGCGCTCAGCCAGGCGTTCGCCTCGGCGTGCAGCTTCAGCGAGAGAAGGGCGTCGGGATCGTTGGGTCCGCCGTGGGAGCCGACGGTCAGCTCGAACAGCGAGCGCTGCTTGCGCAGGAACCGGCGGCCGGAGAGCTCGGGATCCCAGAGGACGAGCGCCGTGGCATCCACCGTGCCCGCGGCCTCATTGGCGAGCAGCGAGCCCGCTCCGAGACCGAGGAGGGCTACCTTGTCGACGCCGGACTCGCGGAGGTACGCGGCCGCGCGGGCGATGCTCGACATCCACAGCTCGGGGGCGTTGCGCGCGCCGGACTCTCCGCTCGCGTCGCCCTCGCCCACGTAGTCGAAGCGGAGGGCCGCGAACCCGCGGGCCGCGAGCTCCTGCCCGACGAAGCGCAGGGCGCGGTAGCCGAGCACCTGGTCGTAGCCGAGCGGCGGGCACAGCACGACGCCGCCGCGCACCAGGCCGTCGGCCGGCAGGTGCAGGAAGCCGAGCGTCGGCGACTCGGGGTCGCCGAACCAGGTGTCGAGCATCACGGCGGTCATAGGCCGAGGAGCGCGCGCACGTCCACGGGCCAGGCCTCGAGGTCCATGCCGTGGGTGCGCAGCAGGGCGAGGGTAGTGCGCTCCATGCCGAACGCGATGCACGCGCCGTGGGCGACCTCGCCGTCGGCGGTGCGGATGTCGAACGCGTGGGTGAGGTGGTCGCGCTGGCAGTTGGCCGACGCGATCGCGGTGCCCTCGTGCAGGTCGCCGTACAGCGGCACGATGATCTCGACCTTCAGGTTCTCGCGCAGCTGGGCGCTCACGAGCATCTTGCCCGCGCGGCCGAAGAACGGGTCGTTGGCCGGCACCGCGTCCACGGCGAGGCCGAGGGAGGCGAGCACCGCGACGGAGGTGTCGAGCCAGGTGTCGCGGTAGAGCTGCGCGGCATCCGGGGTGCCGGCGAACACGAACTCGCGCATGCGGAACGACTGCAGGCGCATCGGGTCGTTCGAGGGCTCGTGGCGGAAGCCGTACCCGGAGAGGTCGTACACGCCGCCGCCCTCGGGGAGCGTGCCCTCGAGGGTCGCGTACAGCGGGTGGCAGATCGCGTTGGTGAGCACGACGTCGGCGGGCTTGAGCCAGCCGTCCCAGGCGTGGCCGTCCTCCCGTGCTGCGAGCAGCTCGCGGTGCTCGCGGTCGCCGTCCTCGAAGCTCGAGACGATGCCGCTCAGATCGGGGAAGGAGGCGATGTAGTCGGTGCGCTCGAAGTCGGCGCGCGGGTACACGGGCGGGAAGCGGAGCACCGTCGCACCGAGGGAGGCGAAGGACTCTCCGAGCAGGGTGTCGAGGCCGGTCACGATGCGCTCGAAATCGCCCGAGCGGCCGTAGATGCCGGGCACGGAGGTGGCCACGAGCATCCCGGAGTCGAGCAGCTCGTCGCGGAAGGCGAGGCGGGCCTCGTCGAGCTTGTCAGAAGCCGTCGCGGTCGGTGCCAGTACGTCGGTCATGTCACTATCCCTTCTGCACCAGGATGAGCCTGGCCGTGTTGGCGATGATGCGGTCGTTGTGCACCATGAGGGCCGCGCCCTGGGCATCCCGGAAGATGCGCGCGACGCTGTACTGCCCGTCGTTGCGGTACCCGGAGATGCCGGTGATGGCGAGCGCCGCGACCGCGACCTGCGCCACGAGCTCGGAGGCGGTCACCTTGAGGTTGTTGATGCTCACCTGGTAGCCGATGCCGCCCAGGGCGTCACGGTCGTCGAAGAGCGACTCGGTGCGGGCGGTGAGCCCGTCGACGAGGGCCTCGAAGCGCTCGAGCTCGGCGATCAGGTCCACGAGCTTCGTCGCTCCGGGCGGGACGCTGCCGATACTGCGGCGGGCCGCGCTGCGCACATACTGCCTGCTCGTCTCGACGAGGGCGCGTGCCATCCCGAGCCACACCGACGCCCACAGCACGTGGCACACCGGCAGCATCGTCTCGGCCGAGATCGCCTCGTACGCCTCCGGGATCACGCGGTCGGCGGAGACCAGCGCGTTGAGCTTGTAGCCCATGCTCGCGGTGCCGCGCAGGCCGAGGGTGTCCCAGCCGCCGGTCGCCTCGAGGGTGAGGTTGGCGGCGTCGCAGACGACGAGCACCTGGTCGCTCGGGGCGCTGTCCGCGTTGCGGCGGGCGGTGACGAGCACGAGGTCGGCCTCGGAGCCGTAGGAGATCACGGGCGCGTTCTTGATGAGCCGCACCCTGTCGCCCTCGAGGTCGACGAAGCACGAGCTCGAGCGCACGTCGCCTCCGATGCCGAGCTCGGTGGTCGCGGAGGCGAGCAGCAGCTGCTCGCTCGCGATGCGGCCGGCGAGAATCGCGAGGGATGCCGACCCGCCGAGGTGGCGCGAGAGGCTCAGCACCTGGCTGTGGTGCATGGCGAAGACCATTCCCGTCGACGAGCACGCGGCGCCGAGTTTCGCGGCGATGGACCCGAGCTCCCCCAGCGTCAGGCCCTCGCCGCCGAGGGCAGTCGGCAGGCTCGCGCCGAGCAGTCCGGTGGTGCGCATCGCGTCGACGGCCTCGGCGGGGAAGCGCGCGGCGGCGTCCACCTCGCCCGCGTAGCGGGCCGCGATGTCGGCGACGTGGGCGACGCGCTCGGCGAGGGGCCGGGCATCCTTCGTCGCGGTGATCGTGGTGGGCATTCTCATGCTGCGGCCTCCAGAAGACCTTCGACCGCACTGCTGATGGAGCGGATTGAGCAGAACGTGGTCTTGGTGAGCAGCTCGTCGGGGAACTCGATGTCGAAGGCGTCCTCGACGGCGAGCATGACGTTGACGCTCGCGTGCGAGGTCATGCCGGCCGCGTAGAGGTCGTCGTCCTCGGTGAGGGCCGCCGCCGAAGTCTTGAGCTTGGCGTGCGTGTCGAGCACGCGCCGCACGGTGTCGACGGCGCTCACGCGGCGATCGCCGACTCGCGCGCCTCGACCATCGCCGCGGCAACGGCCATCGCCATGCCGCCGTCGTGGCTGAGGGTCAGCTCGATGGTGGTGACGCCCAGGTCGGCGGCGATCTCCGCCGCCCGGCCGTGGAGGGACACCGTGGGGGCGCCGTTCGGGTCGGCGCCCACCTCGATGTCGGTCCACGGCACCGCGACGTCCGCCGGGATCTTCAGGAGCTTGAGCACAGACTCCTTGGCGGCGTAGCGCGCGGCGAGGCGTTCGGGCGCCTCGCCGCTTGCCGCGCGCTCGGCGGGGGTGAAGACCCGCGCGAGGTAGCGCTCGCCGAAGACGTCGATGCTCTCGACGATATTGAAGACGGGGTGGATGTCGCAGCCGACGAGCACGCCGGGGCGCTCGATCGTCGTGCCAGCTCGGGTGCTGAACATGTCGGGTTCCTTCAGGGGTTCGCCGTTCGGCGCGCGGGCGGGTGACCGCGTGCTGCTACGTCCGGGGGAACGGAGCTGGCGAGATTCGGGTAAGCGTGAGTGGGTAGCTCACGTCATCAGGCTAGGGGGGCCATCCGTGTCCCTCCATGGCGGGGCACCCGAAAGGGGGCATAGGTGTGAGGGTTAAGGCGCGGGTTAAGGCCCCAGCTCCCGGCGTTATGCCAGAGTGGGTGCCGTGCCCCGCCTGAGTGTCCTGATGCCTGCGCGCAACGCCGAGCGCACCATCGCCGAGGCCCTGCGCACCACCCTGCGAGCCATGCCGAAGGATGCCGAGCTCATCGTCCTCGATGACGCGAGCTCCGACCGCACGCTCGAGCTCGCCTCCTCCACCGGCGACTCGCGCGTGCGGGTGGAGAGCTCCCCGACGCAGCTCGGCGTCGCCCTGGCTGCCGAGCGCCTGCTCGCCACCGCGAGCGGCGAGCTCATCGCGCGCATGGACTCAGACGACGTGTGCCTCCGCGGCAGGTTCCGCGCGGAGCTCGCCGCGATCGAGCGCGGCACCGACCTGGTGTTCTCCACCTTCCAGGTGATCGGCGCGGGCCCGCGCCGGCCGGTGCCGCCGATCGGCTTCGGCCACGCGGCCGCCCGGCTCGCCCTGCTCCTCGACTGCCCCTACCCGCACTCCACCTCGCTAGGCCGCGCGAGCGCCCTGCGAGCCGCCGGCGGGTACCGTGCCGGCGCGATCGCGGAGGACTTCGACCTGTGGCTGCGCGCCGCCGCGAACGGCGCGACGATGGTGCGCCTCGCCCGCCCGACGGTGCTGATCCGCAAGAGCGCCACCCAGGTGACGGCGGCGGAGGGCTGGCGCGAGAGCCTCGCCTACGATCCCGTGCTGGAGCGCTCGTACCAGGGGCTCACCGACGCGGTCTGGGGCACGCGCGAGACACCGTGGTTCCGCGAGCTCGCCTTCACCCGCGACGGGCCGCTCTCCCCCGCCGGGCGCGCCGCACTCGAGCCCTTCATCGAGCGCTTCCTCGACTCGATCTCGGGGCTCCCGCCGGTGGAGCGCTGGTACCTCCGCCGCCGCGCCCGCCAAGAGCTCGGCTGGCGCTCGCTCTAGCCCGCCGCGCGGCGCGCCGCCACCTCCGCTAGCGGCCCGCCGCCCCGCCCGCCCGTTGAGTTGCCAGTACGGCCGGGCGCGCAACCTGCCGACCCGGTGAAATCGGCAACTCAACGCGGTCTGCAACCGAGTACAGGCACGCCGCGAGGCCGATCCAGATCGCGGGCGTCGAGAGGTCGGGCACCGCGACGATCGCCGCGACCAGCACGCCCGCGAGACCCCAGCCGGCGGGCTCGATCGGCCGGTGCACCAGCGCCCGGCGCAGCGCGAGCACGACGAGGGCCGCGACGAGCACGAGCCCGATCACCCCGAGGCAGCTGATCACGAGCATGAAGAGGCTCGACGGCCGGTTGCCGCCCAGGCCGATCCCGAGCCCGCCGCTCTCGAGGAAGATCTGCCACGACCGCACGTTGGAGGCGGTGCGGGCGACGAAGCTGTCGGAGTCCGCCTTGCTCGCAGCAGAGCCGACAGTGAATTGCAGGATGACCGGGATCTGCGTGAGCGCGGCACCCACCACCACGATCGCGCCGACGACGGCGAGGGGCCGCACCCCGAAGCGACCGGACCGCAACTGCCGCACGAGCGCGACGACCCCCGCGAGCCCGAGCAGGATCGCGAGCCCGAGCAGCGCCGTGCCGGAGCCGTTGCGCACGAAGTCCACGGCCACGAGCGCGAGGGCCACGAGCGCCGCGGCCCGCCCCGCAGCACCGGACCACAGCAGCCGCGCACCGAAGTACCCCGCCGCCGCCGTCAGGTACAGCCCGAGCACCGAGGGCTCGTAGAAGGTGCCGGAGAGGCGCTCGGGCGTCGCGTAGTTGAACGACGGCATGTTCTGCAGGAGGGCGTGGGGCCACACCGGCTCCGCCACGATCCGCACCGCCGCGAGGACGATGGCCACCCACAGCGCGGAGCCCAGCAGCCGGGCATCCACCGGGAACAGCCTGCCCGCCAGCAGCAGGAAGACCACGCCCATCGCGACGTAGCCGAGCTGCGCAATGTTGCCGAGCGAGGGCGCGAGCGTCGCCATGTTGACCACCTGCGCGTCGACGCCGAGCTCGGGCGCGAACACCCGCATGCCCGCGAAGATGCGCGGGCCCGCGATCGAGATCACCGCGGCCCACACCACGAGCGCCGCGCCGATGAGGTCGGGCAGCATCCGTTCGCGCCTGCCGCGCGGCGCCCGGCCGAGCCGCGACAGCCCCAGCAGCGCGTGCGGGAAGGCGAGCACGGCCAGCAGCACGACCGCGAGGTAGAACAGCGGGAACCCGTTGCCGGCGACGATCACGCCGGCGGTCTGCGGAAAGGCGACCGTCGCGCCGACCGCGTACTGCGTCCACTCGCGGCGAACGAACCAGATCGCGACGATCGCGACGAGCGTCACGATGCCGAGGACGGTGACGCTCACGCGGTCCTCGTCCCGACCCGCCGAGCGGG
>Ga0247742_10001353_pt1 | contig 17359 bp, 15 predicted proteins | sample UWRJL208509C2_FD_180944 | JGI IMG/M metagenome (GOLD analysis project Ga0247742, IMG submission 180944) | Plant litter microbial communities from Arlington Agricultural Research Station in Wisconsin, United States - UWRJ-L208-509C-2 | ecosystem: Environmental > Terrestrial > Plant litter >... | reverse complement strand
AAGACCAACATGGTGGCCGCCAATCCGCCGATCCTGGCGAAGGAGCCGAACAGATCGAACTGGCCTACCAGGCTCAGATCCGGGACCGAAACCAGTTGGCTGGACAGGATGGGGACATTCAGGTGCCAGCCGCCGGGGTTCTGGGCGCTTCCGGGACCAATCCGGAACACGGCCTCGGCTACAGCGGCGAGGACAGTGGTGGCGACGATGCCGATCAGCAGGCCGCCCTGGATTTTGCGTGCCACGAGGATGCCCATGGTCAGCAGTCCCACAATGAAGACGAGGGTGGGGATGGACGTGATGGAGCCGTTGTCCCCCAGCTGAACCGGAGGGCCGCCCGTTGTTGCGCGAACGAATCCGGAATCCACGAAGCCGATGAAGGCGATGAACAGGCCGATGCCAACGGTGATGGCGGCCTTGAGCTCCTTGGGGACTGCCTTGAAGATCGCCGTTCGGGCGCCGGTAGCGCCGAAGAGGACAATCAGGATGCCGTTGATAACCACCAGGCCCATGGCTTCGGGCCACGTGACTTCCTGAATGACCGCGACGGCGAGGAACGAGTTGATGCCCAGGCCGGCGGCAAGGCCGAACGGCAGGTTGGCCACCAATCCGAAAACGATGGTCATGACGCCGGCAGTCAGGCCGGTGACGGCGCCTACTTGCGCAGCCGACAGCCACCCCCCGGCAACGTCCACAGGGGCGTTGTCTGCCGAGAAACCACCCAGGATGAGCGGATTGAGGATGACGATGTACGCCATGGTGAAGAAGGTGACCAAGCCGCCGCGGAATTCGCGGGCCAACGTGGAGCCACGCTTGGAGATCTGGAAGAACTTATCCAGGAAGGAGTTCGACACCGGAGGCTTCTTGTTGCCATCCGCCAGGCCGGTTGCCGTGTGCTTTGCAGCTGTGGGCTCTGCGCCATCTCCCTGGGGAAAGAGTGCAGCCTGCTTCTCAGCTGAATTGTCCAGGATTGTCATGTCAGCCACCGGGCCCTAGTAGTCAATCCTGGAATCAAGCGTGTTCCATGTGGTGAACGGCTGGAGGGCCTCCGGAGCCTGGGGGTCGCCCAGTTCCAGCTTGGCTACCGGCATCAGCGCGTCCCGGTTGTCGTTCTCGAAGTACTCGTAGAAGACGGCGTCGTCGAAGCCAACAGATGCGGCGTCGTGACGGTCTGCGGCAAAGAACACGCGGTCCACGCGTGCCCAGAGTGCGGAGGCCAGGCACATGGGGCATGGCTCGCAGCTGGTGTAGAGGGTTGCTCCGCTGAGATCGAAGGTTCCCAGTTCGCGGCAGGCGTTACGGATTGCCGTGACTTCTGCGTGTGCGGTGGGATCGTTCGTGGCGGTGACGCGGTTGACGCCTTCGAAGGCTCGTCCATCCGCGGTGACAATGACGGCGCCGAAGGGGCCCCCACTGTTGAGGACATTGGCTGTTGCCAGCTCAATGGATGTGGCCAGGAATTGCTCGGCCGTGACGGTTGTACTCATGTTGCGACTTCCTTAGTGCTGAGGAAGCCAGGTGACCTGTTTGGGGGCGCTACAGAGATGAGCTCCAGATAGCTTGGTTACCAGGCTTCAGCATGTGCGATGAAGGTTAAGTTGCGCCTGGTAGATAGCTTCCCGAGGTCCGGGTGCCCGCCTTTGGCAGTTAGAGCGTAGCACCAGGTTTGTGAGCCGCGCCATAGTTTTTTGAAAACTTAATTTCGTCATGCGAAATTACTTACCCTGCGGTCCTGGTGCCCGAATATGACCGCAGCCCGCCCGCAAGCGTTGACTGCCGTCGTCGAGCACTTTACGCTTTTCGGACTGGGCCGCGTTCTGACGGTCCGGCAACCTGGATCAGCAGACAGGGCCTAACTGAGCTGGAACGCATACATGCCGACCAGACAAGGAACCTGCAATGACCCCTCTTTGGATCAAGAACCCGCTGGGTATCTTCACCGCAAATGACCACGACGCCGGCGGCGGCCTGGTGGTCTCAGACGCTGGCACCATCATTGAGCTGGTGCCTTCGGGCGGGCAGCCGTCCGCGCCCTGCACCGTCTTCGATGCCTCCGCCCACGTGGTGCTGCCCGGGCTCATCAACACGCACCACCACTTCTACCAAACCCTCACCCGCGCCTGGGGTCCCGTGGCCAACGCGCCCCTGTTCCCCTGGCTGCAGAACCTCTACCCGGTATGGGCCCGGCTCACCCCGCGCAGCCTCGAACTAGCCGTGCAAGTGGCACTGGCCGAGCTGCTGCTTTCGGGCTGCACCACCGCCGCCGACCACCACTACCTCTTCCCCAACGGCATGGAAGACGCAATCGACATCGAAGTGGCCGCAGTCCGGGCCATGGGAATGCGGGCCACGCTGACCCGCGGCTCCATGACCTTGGGAGAGGACGACGGCGGGCTGCCGCCCAGGACCACGGTCCAGTCACCTGAGGCGATCCTTGCGGACAGCGAACGGCTGATTCGCAAGTATCACGAGACGGGTGACGGGGCAGTTGTTCAGATCGCCCTTGCCCCCTGCTCGCCATTCTCGGTGACCAAGGAAATCATGGCCGAATCTGCCGCCATGGCCGAACGGTTCGACGTCCGGCTCCACACGCACCTTGCCGAAACGATCGACGAGGAAGACTTCTGCAAATCCATGTTCGGGCTGCGGACCGTGGATTACCTGGAGTCCGTGGGCTGGCTGGGATCACGCACCTGGCTGGGTCACGGCATCCACTTCAACGACGAGGAAATTGCGCGGTTGGGTGCTGCCGGAACAGCGGTGGCCCACTGCCCGACGTCGAACATGCGCCTGGCGTCCGGCACCGCGCGGGTCCTGGAACTCGAGGCTGCGGGTGTTCCCGTGGGGCTGGGAGTGGATGGTTCGGCGTCCAATGACGCTTCCAACATGATCCTTGAAGCCAGGCAGGCCCTGTATTTGCAGCGACTCCGCTACGGAGCGTCCGTTCCCGTGGAACGTGCACTCGGCTGGGCCACCCGTGGCTCCGCCGCAGTCCTGGGGCGCTCCGACATTGGCCAGTTGTCTCCGGGTCTCCAAGCAGACCTCGCCCTGTTCAAGCCGGACGAGCTGCGTTTCTCCGGCAGCCACGATCCCGTGGCAGCGTTGTTGCTCTGCGGGGCTGACCGTGCTGATCGCGTGATGGTTGGGGGTGTTTGGCGGGTTGTTGATGGCGCGATTCCCGGGCTGGACGTGGCCGGGCTGATCGCTGAGCACTCGGCCGCGGCCCGGAAGCTGGTGGCGGGGTAGCTCCGGGGCGCTGAGGCCTCGCCCGATTCGATGGTTCGCTGCGTACTATGCCGTGCGTTCGGCACAGCACGCAGCGATTCCACGAATCGGGCGTTTTCCACATAGGGCAATTGGATCCTTTTCCCCGAGCCGCGCACCTTCGAGGCTGGTCAGATGACGAGGATTACCCAGCGCAAACTCCCTGAAGGTATGGATCTGTGGCGAACAGAAGAACTTCACGCTGCCGGATTCAATGATCGGAAAATTGCAGCCTTGGTGCGGAGCGGAGTTTTGGTCCGGCTTCGCCGAGGCTGTTACATCCGCGGCAGCACCTGGGAGGCGCAGAAACCCTGGATTCGAAGCCGTCAGCTGATTGCCGCACATGCCCACGGAACACTCACGACGGCGGCCGGCGGCTTTGTCTACAGCCATACCTCCGCCGCCCGCCTCCACGGCTTGTTTCTCTGGGATGTGGATGACCGCGTACACATCAACACCGTGACAACCCCATCCCGCACTTCGCACGGCGTTGACGTTATTCCACACACGGGGGCATTGAGTCCCCTAGAGGTGGAAACCGTGCAGGGCATGCCATGCACGTCCCTGGAACGAACCGTCGTGGACTGTTGCCTCATGCTCAACTTCAAGCAATGCCTCATCGTGGTGGACCACGCGCTCAGGATGGGTGCCAACGCCCTTGTTTTGCAGGACATGTGCCACAGCCTGGGTGGGCGGAATGGCGTCATTAATCTTCGAAGGGCTCTGGAGAATGCCGATCAAAAATCGGAATCACCAGGTGAAACGCTTACCCGTGAGCTGATCCTACGGCTGGGAATCGCCATGCCTGAGCTGCAAGTTGAGGTAACAACCAAGAAGGGCAAACACCGCCTGGACTTCGCGTGGCGCGCGAAGAGGTTGGCGTTGGAGTTTGACGGGAAGGTCAAGTACTTCGACTACGCCCCCACCGACGAAGTGATCTACCGGGAACGCCAGCGCGAAAAGGCCCTCATGGAACTCGGCTGGAGGTTCATCCGGATCACGTGGCAGGACCTTTTCCGCGAGCACGAGTTCAAGGTTCGACTCCTGCGCGCTCTCCGGGAATAGGGCCACCCAATTCGTGGGCTCGCTGCGCACTCGATGTCGCGCACGGCACCCTACGCAGCGAAGGGTCGAAACGGGCGGCGGAGCGGAGGCGGTGCAGGCAGCATGCGGAAAGGCGGGCGATACCTCCCCAGGTATCGCCCGCCTCTTTGGCTCTGTTGCGCAGAGTCCGCGCCCCTAAGTGCCTAGGGGCGCTGCCGACCGAACACAGGGAGCGCGCGCAGCCAACGGGAGAACCCGCCGGCTTTGCGGTCGCAGTCGGCCGGAATGTAGAAGTCCGGATCTGTCGCACCGAAAGGCAGGTACAGCTCCTGACCCGGCGCCGGGAATTCCACGACGTTGTTCGTATCCTTCGAGTCCATCTGTTCCTCCTCTTTCTCATGCACCCAGTTTCCGCTCTTCGGAAAACTTTTATTGTTATGTGGAAAGTCTAGGCAGTCGGGAAACGAGCCGTCAAGACCCCCGAGAAGCCATACCGAGTTGCCCCGGTCACATTTGGATGGTTCATAACGATCCACGGGAACCCGTATACACAAGACGAAATAGTGCGCTACTCTCGAATGAGTTCGTGGCGTAGGTCACGTAACCTGAGAGCAGCAGGCAGGGTCGTAATGAGCTGGCATCAATGGATGTCGGCTCTTTTTTTGTTGGGTCGGCTCCACCAGAAACGCAGTGGAAACACGCGCTTAATTTCATTGATGGAACCTAGGTTCCACCTCACAGAAGTTGGGATATGACCATGAGCAACAACATCGTCCTCGGCGAAAACCAGTACGGCAAAGCAGAAGTCCGCGTCGTCAAGGTCACCCGGGATACCGACCGCCACCACATCGAAGACTTGAACGTCACCTCGCAGCTGCGCGGTGACTTCCAGGCGGCCCACCTCGAAGGCGACAACGGCCACGTCGTTGCCACCGACACCCAGAAGAACACGGTTTACGCCTTCGCCCGTGAAGGCATCGGCTCACCCGAGTCCTTCCTGCTTCGTCTCGCAGACCACTTCACCGGCGGCTTTGACTGGGTCACCGGCGGCCGCTGGGAAGCCGAAGCCTACAGCTGGGATCGCATCCAGGCCCACGGCGAGGGACACGACCACAGCTTCGTCCGCAACGGGCAAGAGGTGCGTACCGCCGTCGTCGTCCGTGATGGCGCAACCACGCACGTCATCAGCGGCCTCAAGGACCTGACCGTCCTGAAGACCACGCAGTCCGGTTTTGTCGGCTACCCGCGCGACAAGTACACCACCCTGCCGGAGACCACCGACCGCATCCTGGCCACCGATGTATCCGCCCGCTGGCGCTACAACACCAACCTGGACTTCGCCGGCACGGACTTCAACAAGAGCTACGAGGACATCAAAGCACTCCTGCTTGAAGGCTTCACCGAGAACTACTCCCACGCACTGCAGCAGACGCTGTTCGACATGGGCAAGAAGGTCCTGGAAGCACACAGCGAAGTGGACGAGATCAAGTTCTCCATGCCCAACAAGCACCACTTCCTGGTTGACCTGAGCCCGTTCGGCCTGGACAACCCCAACGAGGTCTTCTTCGCCGCGGATCGCCCGTACGGCCTCATCGAAGCCACGGTCCAGCGCGAGAACATCGAGGCTGCACCGGTGGCATGGAGCGGCATCGCCGGCTTCTGCTAAACCCGCACCAAACGCGGACTAAGCCGCACCATCTCAAAGGTTTGTGTGCAGGTCCCCCCAACGGCGCCCCGTAAAGGCCGGACCTGCACACAATGCCAACCCCAAAAACCAAAGATTTGTTAGCCAGACACAGTTAGCCAGACGAAGACGTCTGCCATGAACCCAGAAAGTCTGCCATGAACATCAAGAAGAAGTCCCGCCCCGCGAATACCACCTCGTCCCGCGCAGAACGCGCAGGACGACCCGAGCGGCCCGAGGACAAGCGACTCTCCATCGGAAGCACCTTCGCTTACGGCTTCCAGCACGTCCTCACCATGTATGGCGGAATCATTGCCCCGCCCCTGATCATCGGCGCGGCGGCCGGCATGAACTCACAGGACATCGGCCTGTTGATCGCTGCCTGTTTGTTCGTTGGCGGCCTGGCCACCATCCTGCAAACGGTGGGCATCCCGTGGTTCGGCTCGCAACTGCCGTTGGTCCAGGGCGTGTCCTTCGCCGGAGTCTCCACCATGGTGGCGATTGTCCAAGGTGGCGGCGGGATCCAGGCGGTGTTCGGATCGGTGATTGTTGCCTCGTTGATTGGCCTGGCAATCACACCCCTGTTCTCCAAGATCATCAAATTCTTCCCGCCCGTAGTTACCGGCACAGTCATCACCACCATTGGGCTCACCCTGATGCCGGTGGCCGCGAACTGGGCCATGGGTGGCAACGCCAAGGCTGACAACTACGGCAGCATGGCCAACATCGGCCTGGCCGCAGCAACCATGGGTGTTGTCCTGCTCCTGAGCAAGGTTGGCAACGCCGCCATCTCCCGGCTCTCCATCCTGCTGGCCATGGTCATCGGCACCATCATCGCGTTGATTGCGGGCATGGCTGACTTCTCCAAGGTTGGCCAGGGCGACATCGTCGCATTCCCCACGCCGTTCGCTTTCGGCGCTCCCACGTTTGAAATCGCCGCGATCATCTCCATGCTCATCGTCATCCTGGTGACCCTCACCGAAACCTCCGCGGACATCATCGCCGTGGGCGAGATCGTGGACACCAAGGTTGATTCACGCCGCATCGGCGACGGCCTCCGCGCAGACATGCTCTCCAGCGCCATCTCCCCGCTGTTCAACTCCTTCACGCAGAGTGCCTTCGCCCAGAACGTCGGCCTCGTGGCCATCACGGGCATCAAGAGCCGCTTCGTGGTCAGCGCCGGCGGCCTCATCCTGGTGATCCTCGGCCTCCTGCCGATTCTTGGGCGAGTAGTCGCAGCGGTTCCGACGCCCGTCCTGGGCGGCGCCGGCGTCGTGCTCTTCGGTACGGTGGCCGCCAGCGGTATCCGTACCCTGGCCAAGGTTGAGTACAAGAACAACATGAACCTGATCATCGTGGCGGCCTCGATTGGCTTCGGCATGATCCCGATCGCCGCCCCGAAGTTCTACGACCAGTTCCCCTCCTGGTTCGCCACGATCTTCCACTCCGGCATCAGCTCGGCAGCGGTCATGGCGATTCTGCTGAACATCCTTTTCAACCACTTCAAGGCCGGCAACTCGGACAACCAGTCGGTGTTTGTGGCGGGCACTGACCGCGTTGTCAGCGAAGAGGACATCAAGTGCCTCAGCGAAGGCGACCGCTTTGAGAACGGCAAGCTGATTGACGCCGACGGCAAGGAAGTCCCGCTCAAGACGTCCAGCGCTTCTGAGCACTAGCACCCTTCCGCAGATGACAGCAGGCGGCAGTGTTTTCCTTGGGGGACACTGCCGCCTGTTGTCGCCTTTGCATGGAATGTATGACGGCGGCTCTCGCCTTTGCGGCTTGGCCACTAGCCCGCTCCAGGACCTCGCCGAAACGACAAAAGATGGCAATGTTTCTGGGAAACGTTGCCATCTTTTGCCATTCCGCGCGCGGGAGGCGGGGGTTAGTTTTGGTTGAGCTCCGCGGAGATCGCCAGGGCAGCCTCGCGCAGCATGGGCACGGCGCGGTCTGCGAAGCTCTGGTCAACGCGTGTGATCGGGCCCGAGACGGAGATCGCCGTCGGCGTGGGTGCGTTGGGAACGGCCATGGCGAAGCACCGGACGCCCAGTTCCTGCTCTTCCTCGTCGATGGAGTACCCACGCTCACGGATCAGTGCCAGGTCTGCGAGCAGGGAGTCGATGTCACCGATGCTCTTGGCCGTGGGAGTGGGCATGCCGGTGCGGGCCACGATGCCACGGACCACTTCGTCATCCAGCTGGGCGAGAATTGCTTTGCCCACGCCGGTGTCGTGCGTGTGGGCGCGCCGGCCAACCTCGGTGAACATGCGCATGGAGTGCATGGACGGGACCTGTGCCACGTAAATGACCATGTCCGAGTCCAGGACGGCCATGTTGGACGTCTCGCCCAGCCGCTCCACCAGGGTCTTGAGCTGCGGACGGGCCACGGCGCCGAGTTGCTTGCTGGCTCCTTCGCCGAGGCGGATGAGCCGCGGGCCCAGGGCGTAGCGGCGGTTGGGCAGCTGCCGGATGTAGCCAAGGGACACCAGGGTCCGCAAAAGGCGATGGATGGTAGGCAGGGGCAGGTCAGTGGACGACGAGAGTTCGCTCAACGTGACGTCTCCGCCCGCGTCCGTGATCAGTTCCAGCAGTTCAAAGACGCGCTCAACGGACTGCACGCCTCCGGAGGCTTTTTCAGCCATTCCCTTGTCTCCAATGACTCAGATTCCGACAACTCTTATCCGCATCGTGAAAAGAATTGCTTAGAACACCCAACATACAGCACGCGTGCAAGCTGCGCGATGACACCGAACATGACCAAGCAGGGGGTTGTGTTTCCACTTTGTAGATAATAATATCCATAATACGAAAACATTTAGTTGGAACGGCGGCCCGGGAACGGGCCTAACAGGAGGAATTTCAATGGCGAATCCGAGCCCCGGAAACTCGATCACCCTGCGCGTCGCCGCACCGTCGAGCTTCACCGCAACCAGCGAACTTGCCGCAGCAGTCGGCGCCGCCGGTGCAGCAATCACCGCGCTGGACGTCACGGAATCCCACCACGAGAAGATCGTTGTTGACGTCACGTGCAACACCACCGATGACGACCACGCAGCCCGCGTGAAGGACGCTTTGAACGCCCTCGACGGCGTCACGGTCCAGCACGTTTCGGACCGCACCTTCCTCATGCACCTCGGCGGCAAGCTCGAGGTCGTCCCCAAAGTAGCCCTGCGCAACCGCGACGACCTCTCGCGTGCCTACACTCCCGGCGTCGCCCGCGTTTGCATGGCGATCGCAGAAGACCCGGCCGCCGCCCGTAACCTGACGGTCAAGCGCAACACCATCGCCGTCCTCACCGACGGTTCGGCCGTCCTGGGCCTGGGCAACATCGGCCCCGCCGCAGCCCTTCCCGTGATGGAAGGCAAGGCCGCACTGTTCAAGCAGTTCGCCAACGTTGACGCCTGGCCGGTCTGCCTGGACACCCAGGACACCGAGGAAATCATCATGATCGCCAAGGCCATGGCCCCGGTCTACGGTGGCATCAACCTCGAAGACATCGCCGCACCGCGCTGCTTTGAGATCGAGAACCGCCTCCGCGAAGAACTGGACATCCCGGTGTTCCACGATGACCAGCACGGCACCGCGATTGTCACCCTCGCTGCCCTGGTCAATGCCCTCCGCGTTGTGGACAAGAAGCTCTCCGAGGTCAAGATCGTGGTCTCGGGCGTCGGCGCTGCCGGCTCGGCCATCATCCAGCTCCTCAAGGCCCAGGGCGCGCAACACATCATCGCCGCCGGCCGTTCCGGCGCCATCCACTCCGGCGAGGAATACGGCGACGAGCACCGCAGCTGGATCGCCGCGAACACCAACGAAGAAGGCTTCTCCGGAAGCCTGCACGACGCCCTCAAGGGTGCGGACGTGTTCATCGGCGTCAGCGCCCCGCACGTGATCGGCGAAGAGCAGGTTGCTTCCATGGCCGAGGACGCAATTGTGTTCGCCATGGCCAACCCGACCCCGGAAATTGACCCCGTTGTAGCGTCCAAGCACGCAGCCGTGGTTGCTACCGGCCGCAGCGACTTCCCCAACCAGATCAACAACGTGCTGGCATTCCCCGGCTTCTTCCGCGGGCTGCTGGACGCAGGGGCCTCGGACATCACCCCGAACATGCTGGTGGCCGCCGCCGAAGCAATTGCCAACCGGGTGGCTGACGATGAGCTCAACGCGAGTTACATTATCCCCAGCGTCTTCGATCCCCATGTTGCTGCCGATGTTGCTGCTGCGGTGGCAGCCGCCGCGCACGCAAACGCCGCCAGCGCGCTGTAGCACCAGCGCACCCTAGAAAAAGGAATCCGCTCACATGGCTATTACAGTCACTGATCCCCGGCCGATCGATCGCGCCGAGGAGATCCTCACCCCGGAGGCACTGGCCTTCATCGAAGAACTGCACACCCGCTTTGCCGGCACCCGCAATGACCTTCTGCAGGCCCGCAAGGCCAAGCGCCAGCAGGTTGCGGACACCTCCCGCCTTGATTTCCTCCCGGAGACCCAGGACATCCGCGACGGCGACTGGAAGGTTGCCGAAGCACCGGCAGCTTTGCAGGACCGCCGTGTTGAGATGACGGGACCGGCCACCCCGGCCAAGATGGCCATCAACGCGCTGAACTCCGGCGCCAAGGTGTGGCTGGCTGACCTCGAAGACGCCAGCACGCCCACGTGGCCCAACGTCATCGACGCCATCCTCAACCTCCGCGACGCCGCCTGGGGCACTTTGAGCTTCACCTCCCCCGAGGGCAAGGAGTACCGTCTCCGCACGGACGCTCCCCTGGCAGTTGTGGTGGCCCGCCCCCGCGGCTGGCACATGGAGGAAAGCCACATACTGCTGGACGGCGAACCCGCCGTGGGCGCGCTGGTGGACTTCGGCCTGCACTTCTTCCACATCGCCAAGCAGTTGCTGGAAAACGGTCACGGCCCGTACTACTACCTCCCCAAGATGGAGAGCCACCTTGAGGCCCGCTTGTGGAATGACGTCTTCGTGTTCGCACAGGACTACCTCGGCGTTCCCCAGGGCAGCGTCCGCGCCACCGTGCTGATCGAGACCATCCCGGCAGCGTTCGAAATGGACGAGATCCTGTACGAACTGCGTGACCACGCAAGCGGCCTGAACGCCGGCCGCTGGGACTACCTCTTCAGCATCATCAAGTACTTCCGTGATGCCGGCGAAGAGTTCGTGCTCCCGGATCGCGCCACCGTGGCCATGACGGCACCGTTCATGCGCGCCTACACCGAACTCCTGGTCAAGACCTGCCACAAGCGCGGCGCCTTCGCCATGGGTGGCATGGCCGCCGTCATCCCCAACCGCAAGCAGCCGGATGTCACCGCCGCAGCCTTCGACAAGGTCCGCGCCGACAAGACCCGCGAAGCAAACGATGGCTTCGACGGCTCCTGGGTTGCCCACCCGGACCTGGTCCCCACCTGTCGCGAAGTGTTCGACTCCGTGCTGGGCGACCGACCCAACCAGCTGGACAAGCAGCGCCCCGAGGTGAACGTCACCGCTGAGCAGCTGATCGACGTCGCCTCCGCCGGCGGCACCGTCACCGAGGCAGGCCTGCGCCTGAACCTGTACGTCGCGGTCGCCTACACCGGTGTGTGGATTTCCGGCAGCGGCGCAGTTGCCATCCACAACCTGATGGAAGACGCCGCGACGGCGGAGATCTCCCGCTCGCAGGTATGGCAGCAGCTGCGGAACAAGTCCATCCTGGCGGACACAGGCAACACTGTTACCCGCGAATTGGTGACCAGGATCCTGGGCGAGGAAACCGAACGCCTACGCATAGAATTCGGCGACGAAAACTTCGCAAAGTACTACGAGCCTGCGTCCAAGCTGATCGAGGACATCTGCTTGTCCGACGATTACACGGACTTCCTCACCACGCCGGCGTATGAGTTGGTGGGCTGATGAGTTCCTTGACGCCCGCAGACCTGGCCCACATCGAGTCGCAGCTTGAAGCGACCGACCAGTTGCTGGACCGCAATTACCCCGGCGACGACGGCTCGCGCCAGCCCATCCACACCGTCTACATCCCGGCAGACCGCTTCACGCCCACCTTCGTGGCGGACTGGGGCAAGCAGGCGCTGACGACGGCGGAGGCCCACGGTGGCCTGGAAAAGCTCGGTCAGCTGTTGGGCCAGGAGCCAGACCTCGCAATTGCTGTTGCGGAGCGTGTAGCTGCGAAGCTTTCTGCCGAACCGATCGAGGACCTGCGTTTGGACTTCGAAGACGGCTACGGTGACCGCGGCGACGAGGCAGAAGACGCCGACGCCGTTGCTGCCGCCCAGGCTGTTGCCGCTGCAGTTGCGGCCGGAACAGCTCCGCCGTTCATCGGCATCCGCTTCAAGTGCTTCGAAGCCCCCACTCGGGCCCGTGGCCTGCGGACGCTGGACCTCTTCGTCTCCACGTTGGCTGCCGCCGGGGAGCTCCCCGCAGGGCTGATCCTTACCTTGCCCAAGGTCACCACCGTGGCCCAGGTGCAGGCCATGGACTTCGCAGTGTCCCGCCTTGAGGAAGTCCTGGGACTCCCCGCTGGCCGGCTCCGTTTTGAGGTGCAGGTGGAAACGCCGCAGCTCATCATCGGCGCAGACGGGAACTCTCCCGTGGCGCAGCTCCCCCACGTGGTTCCGGGCCGCATCAGCGCCCTGCACTACGGGACCTACGACTACAGCGCTTCGCTCGGAATTTCCGCGGAATACCAGTCCATGGAGCACCCAGTGGCCGACTTCGCCAAGCAGGTCATGCAGCTCGCTGTCGCCGGCACGGGCATCCGCCTGTCCGACGGTTCCACCAACATCATCCCCGTGGGTGACGCTGTTGAAGACGCCTGGAAGCTGCATGGCCGCTTGGTCCGCCGCTCACTGGAAAACGGCTACTACCAGGGCTGGGACCTCCACGCCGCGCAGCTGCCCAGCCGCTTCTCGGCGTCGTACGCTTTCTACCGCGAAGGCTTGCCCGCCGCGGCCCTGCGCCTCCGCAACTACGTGGAGCGCACAGAAGGCGGCGTCATGGACGAGCCCGCCACGGCCCGCGCGTTGGCCGGCTTCGTCCTCCGCGGTGTCCAGTGTGGCGCGGTGGGGACCGACGAGGTCAAGGCGCTTGCCGGCGTCGAACTTTCACAGCTGACCGCGCTGGCGCACCCGCGGCTCGCACAACCGACTTCCCACTGATAGGAGCAACTCGAATGGGCAAGTACTACTACCCGCAGGGCGGCCTGCCGCCGCAGACCCAACTGACCACCGAACGGGCCATCGTCACCGAGGCTTACACGGTGATCCCCAAGGGCGTCATGACGGACATCGTCACCAGCAACCTGCCGGGCTTCTCCAACACGCGCTCGTGGATCATCGCACGGCCAATCTCCGGCTTCGCCACCACGTTCTCCCAGCTGATCGTGGAGATCGCTCCGGGTGGCGGCGCACCGAAGGCCGAGTTCGAGTCCGGCGTTGAAGGCGTCATCTTCGTGACCAAGGGCCAGGTCAACCTCACCCTCGACGGCGAGCTGCACCACCTTGAAGAGGGCGGGTACGCCTACCTTGCCGCCGGAGCAGAGTGGGGCCTGGAGAACGTGTCCGACGACATCGTTTCCTTCCACTGGATCCGCAAGGCCTACGAACGCCTTGAAGGCTTCGAGGCCAAGTCCTTCGTCACCAACGAGAAGGACGTGGAGCCCACCTCCATGCCGGACACCGACGACGTCTGGAAGACCACGCGATTCACGGACTCCAGCGACCTCGCCCACGACATGCAGGTCAACATCGTCACGTTCCAGCCCGGCGGCGTCATCCCCTTCCCGGAGACGCACGTCATGGAGCACGGCCTGTACGTGCTGGAGGGCAAGGCCATGTACTTGCTCAACAACGACTGGGTTGAGGTGGAGGCCGGCGACTTCATGTGGCTGCGCGCGTTCTGCCCGCAGGCTTGCTACGCCGGTGGTCCGGGCGAGTTCCGTTACCTGCTGTACAAGGACATGAACCGCCAGGTGAAGCTCACCTAGGTCTGTTGCATGCTTGCGCCGAGATCGCCGGAAAGCTGCCAGTTCGCTGGAGCTCTCCGGCGATTTCGTCGTTTTCCGGCGAACTCAGCGACGGCGGCCCACAGCGAGCCCGGCCCAGAACGCGAGGACCAACAGGCCCAGGACTGTCACGGCGAGCCCGAGCTGCGTCCCTTGGCTGACCATGGCCGCGCCGTTCCCGATGAACACTGTCTCGCTCAGCGGCGCATAGGCGAACCAGCCGAAGTCCGTGCTCTGGTTGTTCCACGCCACCACCACCCCCACGATCACGGCGATCAAGCCCAGCAAAGGCACGACGACGGCAGAGACTCTGCGTGCAGGCCGCGGTGTGTTGTGTTCCCCAAGTGTGTTGTTGTCCCCCATGGCCCGAGTCTAGTCTGCGTGCCGACCCGACGGGGCGCCGGCGATTCTGTACGACTCCTGGAGCAGTTCGTCGAGTTCGTCGAGCTCGTCCGTCTCGATTCGTTCGAGCCGGACCAGCAGGAGCTTCGGGGATTGCTCGTGATGCGGGGTCCAGAAGAAGGTATCCGGTTCCATGGCTGCGAGCGCCTCGCGTTCATCAGTCTTGACCGTGACAACCCCCTCTTCCCAGATCCGTGCCATGAGGGACTTGGCAAACCATGCCGGCTGCCCCCAACTCAGGCGTTCGCTGACGCCCGGCATGTCCAGGCAGATTCTCCTGACATCCTCTTCTGTGGCCATGGTTCACTGTGGCATTGGCGTTCATGCTGCCGCAAGCGACTTCGCCGGAAACGTGCTTGACCGCTGGAGGTGTGCGAGACCGCCGGACCTCTCCGGCGAAGTTCCACTGCTCCGGCGAAGTCGCGCGGGGGGCGGGTGGGGCTGGTGTGGGACTTGGGTAGAGTGCACCCATGGATGACAAAGCCACGCTGCTCACTTATTTGCGACTCCGCAGGGCGGAACTGCTGGGGAAATTGGACGGCCTCAGTGAATACGATGCCCGGAGACCCATGACCCCCACGGGGACCAATCTGCTGGGGCTCGTGAAGCACGTAGCCAGTGTGGAGTTGGGGTATTTCGGGGAGACTTTCGGCCGGCCAAGCGGGCGCGACCTGCCCTGGTTGGCCGATGATGCCGAACCGGATTCGGACATGTGGGTTCCGGCAACGGAGAGCCGCGAGGAAATCCTGGATCTCCATTATTTCTCCGCCAAACACAGCGATGAAACCATCAGATCCCTCCCCTTGGATGCGCCGGGTGCGGTGCCATGGTGGTCGGAGGAAAAGAAGAACGTGACGCTGCACCAGATTCTGGTTCACATGTGTGTTGAGACAGCCCGGCACGCTGGGCACGCGGACATCATCCGCGAACTCATTGACGGCTCCATGGGGCAGAGGCCTGGGGATCCGAACATCCCCAGCCGGACCACGGAAGAATGGGCAGCTCACCGGGCACGCATTGAACAGGCGGCCTTGGCGGCAGGCAACAAGATCTAAACCTTCACAGCCCCCGCATATGTTGGGCAAACCTCCGGCGTAGCCTTGCTCCGTAGAAATGAGGAATGACTCCTCCACAGACTGAACACCGTAAGGGCGGCCGGACACGGCGCGCCGTGATCTCCGCCGTTCTGGCGGTCACTCTCTCTGCCGGTGGTGCCGCAGCGTGGGCCCTCGACCGCTTCGTTGTCCCGCACGCTGAGATCACCAACGTCTCTGAGTACGAAGCTAGCCAGGCCGGAACCACCACAACCACGACGGCGGATGAGGCTTCCGCTGACACGTCGGCGAGCGCCGTGGTCACCGATACTTCGTACACCTCGGGCGACACGGGTGTCACCATCTCAACAGTGACCACCGGCAGCGGTGACGATACCGTCACCTACTACGTTGCCGACGTCGTGCTTGATGATGCCACCACGCTGAAGTCGGCGTTTGCCGAGGACACGTACGGCGAGAACATCACCGAAACCACCTCCGCGATCGCCGAAGACCACAACGCCATTTTCGCGATCAACGGCGACTACTACGGTTTCCGGGACACGGGCATCGTGATCCGCAACGGTGTGGTGTATCGGGATGAGGGTGCGCGGCAAGGGCTCGCCTTCTACAAGGACGGCACCGTCAAGGTGTACGACGAGACCACCACCACTGCCGACCAGCTCATCGCGGACGGCGTGTGGAACACGTTGTCGTTCGGGCCGTCGCTGCTGGACAACGGCGAGATTGCCTCGGGCATCGAGGACGTTGAGGTTGATACGAACTTCGGCAACCACTCCATCCAGGGCGAGCAGCCCCGCACGGCCGTGGGCGTGATCGATGAGAACCACTTGGTGTTCGTGGTGGTGGACGGCCGCAGTCCGGGCTACAGCGCCGGTGTCACCATGACCGGTCTGGCCCAGCTCATGAAGGACCTGGGTGCCACCACCGCTTACAACATCGACGGCGGCGGCTCCTCCACCATGTACTTCAACGGCTCCCTGGTGAACAACCCGCTCGGCGAAAACAAAGAGCGCGGCACCTCGGACATCCTCTACATCGCCCAGTCATGATCATCCTGATACCGGCCTACGAGCCGGACCACCAGCTCATCACGCTTGTGCGGAACCTCCAGACGGCTGACCCGTGGCTCACCATGGTGGTGGTGGATGACGGTTCAGGGCCGGACTATCAGGAAACGTTCGACGCCGTTTCGCGGCTTGGGTGCCACCTGCTCAGTTACGACGTGAACGGCGGAAAAGGCCACGCGCTCAAGAGTGGCTTTGCCTTCATCGCAGAGCGTTTTCCCGGCCACAACGTGGTGTGCGCGGACAGCGACGGCCAACACGGCGTGGCCGACATCCTGGCTGTGGCGGACCGGGTTCGCGGCGTAGCGGGGGCCATGGTGCTCGGTTGCCGGAACTTCACAGGTAACGTCCCGGCCCGGAGCCGATTCGGCAATACAGTGACCCGGGGTCTGTTCAGGCTCGCCACCGGCCAAGGGATCACGGACACGCAAACCGGCCTCCGCGGGTACCGGGCTGACATGCTCCCGTGGTTGCTGACCGTGCGCGGCGAACGCTACGAGTACGAGCTGAACCTGCTGCTCGAGTCGAAGCAAGCCGGCTACGGCATCGTCACAGTGGAGATCGCAACCGTCTACCTGGACCACAATTCGGGCTCGCATTTCCGGCCCATCGCCGACTCCATCAGGATCTACGCCCCGCTGCTGAAGTTCCTGGGGTCCTCGCTGTCCGCATTCGTGGTGGACCTGGTGATGTTCCTGATCTTCAGCGCGCTCACGGACTCGCTGCTTCTGGCGGTGGTGGGAGCCCGTCTGGTCAGTGCCACGGTGAATTTCCTCATCAACCGCCGGATGGTCTTTGAGCACGGCAGGGACACCTCGTTCCGCGCCGCCGCCACAGGATA
>Ga0247742_10001350_pt1 | contig 17365 bp, 21 predicted proteins | sample UWRJL208509C2_FD_180944 | JGI IMG/M metagenome (GOLD analysis project Ga0247742, IMG submission 180944) | Plant litter microbial communities from Arlington Agricultural Research Station in Wisconsin, United States - UWRJ-L208-509C-2 | ecosystem: Environmental > Terrestrial > Plant litter >... | reverse complement strand
CCTGATATTTGATGAATTTCCCACGATATTTTTTAACAACATCGACAGCCTGATCGCAACAGCTCGTAGCAATAAAGTGTCAACGACTTTAGCAGTCCAGGATTTCAGCCAGTTAAAAAAGGATTACGGCGGAGAGCAGGCTGACGTTATTACCGGCATCATCGGCAACATCATCTCTGGCCAGGTAACAGGGGAGACGGCAAAGAAATTGGCCGAGAATTTTGGCAAGATTGTTCAGGATAAAAACAGTATGACTATTAGTAGTGGCGACACTTCAGTCTCTAAAGCCACTCAGCTTGACTATGCCATACCTGCATCTAAAATTGCCTCCTTGTCATCAGGGGAATTTGTTGGATTAGTTGCTGACAACGCCGATCAGCATATCGATTTAAAGCTATTTCATAGCCAGATTCAAAATGATCACCAGGCAATTGCAAACGAAGAAGCCGGATACAAGGAAATCCCGATAATCAATTATGTTTCCCCCGAAGACGTTGAAGAAAATTACAAGTCAATCAAAAGGGAGATAGCCGAACTTGTAAAATGTGAAATGGACAAGATTGAAGCTAAAAAGCCAAAAGAAAATAACAAGGCCTCTGGGGTAACAAAAAGAGAACCTCAAACAGAAATCAATACTAAATACATGTCGGATGTGCAAAATATAGAAGTGGCCCGACAAACTGACGAAGCAAAAGATTTATCACAAACAGGGCAGCGACAACAGCATGGCACCAATGAAAATGGCATTTCTTATTTTGACTGAAGTGTCAAATGAATCAATTAGCTGTGTCGCACGATGCCGGGTGACGCACCTTCCAAACGCTGAGTATTTTCCCGACTCTATTGGGATTACCAATAAAAAAATGCCGGTTTGGAAAAAGAACAGGACTTTTGAGAATGTAATTAAAGTGTAAAATAATATCATTAATAGTTAATATGTGTTTAATTGTACGAAATATTTTAAATAATAGTTACCTATAAAGTAACGTATAGCTATTTTTTAACGTTATAACATATATATAGTTTTTTTTAAATAAGGTTAGCAGTGCTTATAATACCATTGAAAGACTATTTGTGATAAAAATAACCCGGATAATACATATGAAAAGAGCAGAAACGGCTGACAAAACATTAATCGTGGAGATTTTACTTCGTTCATTTGAAACAAATAAAAGTGTTAATTACATCATTAAACAGGATCGCAACCGATCGGACGCCCTAAAGTCCCTAATGGAATACTCCTATGATATGTGCGCGATGTTTGGCGACGTTTGGTTGGCAGATGATCAGAAAGCCTGCGCGCTTACCTTATACCCGCAAAATAAACGGACCTCGCTTAAAGCGCTCCTGCTCGACATCCTGTTAATATTAAACGCCATTGGAATAGGTGGCATCAGAAAAGCGCTAAATAGGGAAAGCAAAATCAAGCAGAAGCAACCCAGAATGCCCATGCTTTATCTTTGGTTCATAGGCGTTCGTCCGGAAGAACAGGGTAGAGGCACCGGGAGCAAATTGTTGCAGGAGGTATTGAACGATGCCGCAGCAAAGGGTTTGCCGGTGTACCTGGAAACTTCTACGCGGGAAAATCTGCCGTGGTATCAGCGTTTTGGATTTAAAATCTACGACCAGTTGGAATTGGGCTACACGCTTTATTTTCTTCGAAATCGTTAAAAACAATTGGGGGAACTAACCTAAACCTACCACCGATGCTTGTCTTTCACACCCAGATCCACCTCGTTACCTTCATCTTTATTATATTGGAAACAGTCATGTTACTGTTTCAGCTATTCTATTATCTCTTCAGACCAGAAGACAAGAATCGCCTGTATTACCTGATTTTACTTATTTTATTGCTTTTCTATAATATAGCTGGTGGGTTATTCCCCGATCCAAATATACCTGTACCCATACCATACCAGGAAATGATCGCTTACGGTACCGGATTTTCAATGGCTTCCTATTTTCCATTCTACTTTTATAAAGCATTTGAACTAAAGGCGCTCCGATGGCATGCCTTTTATGGTGTTCCACTTTTCCTCATATTGCCTTATATCATCTTTTTCGTAATCGATTACGCACTAGCCGGGAATCTCGATAAAGATTTGAAATATGGTATGGTGGCGCCATTTCTATATGCTTTGGTATTGCTATGGGTCATGTTTCGAGCCATTCACAAACAACACGAGGTTAAGCGAAATAATCAGGAATTTGTAGAGGAAGTGGCTATGTATCTGGCTGTAAGCCCTTGGGCTACCCTCGCTCTTTTTGGCTTTATCGAGGAGAGCCAGGTCGTCGAGGTCCTTTTTACGAACACGGGCATCGTAGCGATAACCTGCTTGTTCATTTGGAAATCGATTCACAAGGCTCGGTTGGAATATCGGGATAGCTTGGTGCGGCAAATGCAAACAGCGAGCAGCGCGGAAATTTTGAAGCAGAACTTCGAACGGTACAAACTCACCAAAATGGAATCCGAGATCGTACAATTATTGGTTCAGGGATGGACAAACAAAGAGATTGCAAGCACCCTGCATATTTCTGAGGAAACGGTAAAAAAGCATATTTATAACACCTTTAAAAAAACTGATGTCAAGAACCGAACATCCTTGTTTCATAAATTGCAGAATACCCGTCTTAACACAGTTATGGGTTTTTTTCTATAAAAATACAACTTATGAAGTAGTTTTTTAGCTGTAAATGGCCACTTTTTTAGTATTTCCTGCCAAAGTTTTTCACTATAGTTTTGGGCTCATTAACCAACACGACACACATGGGGAAATTTTACAAATTTTCTGTCTGAGTACAAGTTGTAGCCAGTGAACGGGCTGGGCAGGATTTACTAACCAAATATATATTCATGTTACAGGAACATCTATTGCGGCTGCAAAGACAGCTGGAGCAGGATCTGGAACAACTAGCTTTCCAGTCTAACGAACCGTTAAACAAGTTGACGGGAGCATTAAAGCTCGTCAGGGCCTCGCTTGAAAAACTAAAGCAGGACGTCTTTTCCCATCCATTCACTAATAAACACGAGGAGATTCATTTTTTCAAGACCGTAAAACCGGCGTTCTACCAATGGCAGATCTTTTATACGGAACTGTATACTATAGAAACGGGCTTCCCTTTCGGTGATGTGCAAAGGCAACTCAAATATCTTTTTCAGGAGCTTCATTATGTTGAACGCTTTTTTCAACAACATGCATTCTTATACCAATATTTCAAATTAAATGCCGACGAACTGGATAATCTTTACTTTATACGCGGATCAGCGATTCCCAGTGTCCTGCTGCTTCCTATTCCCGATGTAGACCCCGGTTTCGCCACCAGTGGAGATTATCTTTTCTCTAAATTTAAAGCTTTTGAAAATCTTAAAAACTGGCTTGCGGAAAAAATATTGCACCTGAAAGGCAATCCCTTAAATCCCTTGCAGCTCAACCGCGAGCCGGATGACCTAAAATGGACTGGCGAGACCATCAACCTGGCCGAAATCGGGATCGGCATTTATCAAACCAGACAACTGAACAATGGAACCGCAACACTCGGACAAATTTTTCGCTGGCTGGAGGAAAGGTTCGAGGTAAAGATTGGCATTCCGTCAAAACGCTTATCCGAACTTCGCAGAAGAAAAAGACTGAGCAGAACGCAATTCCTCGATGAAATGAGGGACAATATCATTCAAAAACTGGATAAGGAGGATGAATATGATCCAACAAGGTAAAAAAGCGGTTGCCATAGGATAGTGTACTCGTGGTCAATTAATTGATTGTTAATTGTTTATGATTTAAATGAAGGGTGTCTCTCATTGCCTCAATTCCCGGTTTGCATTCTTTGAAAATTTGCTTTTGAAAACCTGCCGTAATGAAGCGGCAGGCAAAAGCAAATCGTTATGTTATTTAAACATTGCACCTGGCAGCAGTTTTTGGTCGCTGCTACCATCCTGACAGCGGTCTGGTATGCCGTCGTCATCCTGATCTTTTATCGAAAAAGAGCCTGGGATATTTTAAAAAGTAAGCAACAACCGGAAATTCAAGGCGGCCCGCTTAAACACGCCTGGGAAGACGACTACGAAGAGATGCCTGCCGACGAGGAAGATGACCTGATCGGTAAATCCGTTTTGCCCGAGGGCATGACCAGGGTGAGCATGAATATGTTTGGCTTCGCACCAAAGCTTGCCGCCGGTACATCCGCCCCGGATCAGGAGAACGAAGGTATTCTCCGGGATAACCAACCCGAATCGGACGATAGCAGGCAAATGCAACAAGGGTTGGTACCCGATGTCATGGAAGAATTGAAAAAGATCTTTTATATCCTGGAAAATGATCAGGGCGGTAAAGAACAGTTGATGTCACTTTTTGGGATGTTAAAGAACAAATACGGAGCTATCCGTCACACGCCAAGCGAAAGTGCCATTAACGAATTCATTCGGGCCAATGTACTTTTCCCAATTTCCGACGACGAATTGCAAAACCTCTGGAATTAATCCCTAAACAAATTAAAACAATGAAGTCATCAATTAAAGCTACGATCATCTATATCCTAGATTGGGTCTACACTTACAAATCAATACCTGCCGGTAAAAAACGCATGGCGCTAACCAAAGCGCTCATGTTCTTTTCGGCCCTGTTAACGATCAACTACTGTTTTGCACAGGACGGTAATTCAGGTATTAATTCGGCAACTACGCAGGTCAAGAGTTATTTTGACAGCGGCTGTAACCTCATGTATGCTATTGGCGCTGTTGTGGGTATTATCGGTGCGATTAAAGTATTTAATAAATGGAACGCAGGAGAACCGGATACCAATAAAGTGGCCGCTGCCTGGTTTGGATCCTGTGTCTTTCTGGTCGTCGTTGCCACCGTCCTGAAGTCATTCTTTGGATTATAACTCGAACTCAATGTCAGTCTATCAGATCAATAAAGGGGTAGCTAAACCCATTGTTTTTAAAGGCTTAAAAGCCCAATATATAGCCTACCTGGCTATTGGGCTCGTGTTTCTGCTGGTCGGTTTTGCCGTCCTATATATCTGCGGCCTGAGCCTTTGGATTATTCTCCCGCTAATTATCAGCTTAGGTGCGGCATTATTCTTCATTGTATTCCGGTTGAGCCACAGGTTCGGCGAACATGGCCTGTCCAAATACTTTGCGAGAAAGCAGTTGCCTGAATTTCTCCTTTTCCGTTCACGGCAGTTATTTATCAACCTAAAAGAAAAGAATCATGGGAATTGAAATAGAAAAAATATTACCGCTTACTAAAGTAGAGAACGGTGCCATCCTGTCGGCGCATGGTGATATCACTATTGCTTTTGAGGTTATTTTACCCGAAATATTTACGTTGTCCGACCGGGATTACCAGGCTTATCATCAGGCTTGGGTAAAAGCCATTCGGTTGCTGCCCCAGGGGAGCATATTTCATAAGCAGGACTGGTTTACCGAAGGTAACTTTAAGGCAGACTTTGAGAAAGCCGGTAAAAGTTTCCTGTCCCGATCCAGCGAGCGTTTCTTTAATGAGCGGGAAAGCCTGGCGCACCATTGTTATATTTTTCTCACACAAAAGCCAAGAGACAGGAAACCAGGCTCGTCGATATATAGCAACTTGTTGCGCAAAACCATCGTCCCCCAGCAAACAATCAGTCATGTGCTTTATAAAGACTTCCTGGACAGTGCCGGTCAGTTTGAACGGATATTAAAGGATAGCGGGTTTGTCGGTCTTACACGCTTAACTGATGACGACCTGGCAGGGACAATGGAAAGTGCCGGTATTATTGAACGCTATTGTTTTCTTTCAACCCCGCAAACTAAACCGCTGATACAAGATATACACATCCGGGATGAGATCAGGATCGGCAGTAAACATTGCGAACTTTACACACTTGCGGATCCCGAAGATCTTCCCGCCTTTTGTGGCAGCCGGATCAATTATGATAAATATAGTACCGACCGGACAAAGTTCAGCATCGGTTTTGCCTCGCCACTCGGCCTGCTGCTCAATTGTAATCATATCCTCAATCAGTACATCTTTATCGGGGACAGTCAAAAGACAATTAAGCGCCTGGAAGCAAAAAAACTCCGCTTACAGTCGTTGTCTGGTTATTCAAGGGGAAATTCGATCAGCAGGGAGGCGGTCAACGATTTTCTAAATGAAGCTATCGCTCAGCAGCGCCTGCCGGTTAAAGCCCATATCAATGTCCTGGCCTGGTCTGAGGATCAGGCGAAGTTGAATGACCTTAAAAACAAGATCAGTTCGGCTATGGCGCAAATGGATGCTACCGCGAAAAAAGAAACTGATGGGGCGCCTCAGATCTGGTATGCGGGCTTGCCCGGCAATGAGGCTGATTTTCCGATGAATGAAACGTTCGACACCTTTGTCGAACAGGCAGCCTGTTTTTTTAACCTGGAAACGAATTACCGGGACAGCGTAAGCCCGTTCGGCATCCGTTTAGGCGACAGGCTCACAGGTAAACCGGTTCACGTGGATATCAGCGACGAGCCGATGCGTTTAGGCTGGACAACCAACCGTTCCAAATTTACTTTAGGCCCCTCCGGCTCTGGCAAAAGTTTTTGGACGAATCATCTACTGAGGTCCTATTTCGAACAAGGTGCTCATGTGGTCGTCATGGATATTGGGCATAGTTATCGCGGCCTTTGTGAACTCGCCGGAGGTTATTATTTTACCTATTCCGAAGCTAACCCCATCCGGTTTAATCCATTTCATTTGGCTGAGGGTGATACGCTGGACACCGAAAAAAAGGAAAGTATTAAAACATTGTTGCTTGCGCTTTGGAAAAAAGATGATGAACCCTACCGGAGGTCAGAATACGTCGCTATATCCAATGCCTTAACTGGTTATTACAAACATCTCGAACGTTTCCCGGAGATATTCCCATGCTTTAACACCTTTTATGAATACCTGATGGAAGATTATATGCGGGTATTGGAAGATGGCAAGGTGAAAGAGAAAGATTTTGATGTTGCCAATTTTCTTTACGTGCTAAATCCCTACTATCGCGGTGGTGAATTTGATTATCTGCTGAACGCAACCGAAAATCTTGATCTGTTACATGAACGCTTCATCGTCTTTGAAATTGATGCGCTGAAGGACCATCCGATTCTTTTTCCCGTATGTGTACTCGTGATTATGGAAATGATCATCTCCAAGATGAGGAAACTCCCCGGCATCCGTAAGGTGGTGCTCATAGAGGAGTGCTGGAAAGCAATCGCAAAAGAAGGCATGGCCGAATACATCCGTTATTTGTATAAAACCATGCGTAAGTTTTATGGCGAACCGATTGTGGTGACACAGGAGATCGAGGATATCATTAGTAGTCCGGTTGTCAAACAAGCAATTATCAATAACAGCGATTGCAAGATCCTGCTCGATCAAAGCAAGTATCAGAATAAATTCGACGCGATACAGGAATTGTTAGGCCTGACAGAAAAGGAAAAAGCGATGATCCTTTCCATGAATAAATCCAATGACCCGGCCAGGAAGTACAAAGAAGTCTTTATTTCTTTAGGGCAATACGCAAAAGTTTACCGCACCGAGGTAAGTCTCGAGGAATATCTCGCCTACACTACCGAGGAAAGCGAAAAGGTGAAAGTGCATCAATATGCAGCCAAATTCGGCAGTATTCAGAGAGGTATTGCCATGCTGGCAATGGATATGAGAACCAAAAGTTAAAATCATGAAAAAATCAATTAAGATCATGGCAGTTTGTTTACTGGGGGTAAGCGCCTGCAACACCAAAAAAGATTTCATTCAGGGCACCTATGTGAAAAGCGATAAAAGTGAATATGGCATTGCCCGGGACACGCTTATCATAACGCAAACGGATGGGAATAACTATCTGATCGATTTTCACGTATCCTATCAGGCCGTTCGTAACGGTAAGGTTTTGTCACCGCATCACCAAAATGATAAGTTTTGCGCCAGCTGGGACCCATCGAAGGAGCAGCTGAATGAAACAATTTCCGGTAGGATATATACATTTCAGCCGGATAACAACACCATGATGCTTAACGCCGGAGTTTTCTACAAAATAAAATGAGACAATAATATCAACCATTAAATATGGAAATGAGTATCAGGCGAACTCATGTCAATATGCTGGTCATTATTTTAAATAAGATGGTAGCCGGTATCACGACCCCATCAATCAATTAATCCATTTATTAATCAAATCACCCATATCGATGGGGAAGGGAGGCTTATGAAAATTCCCCAAGGGATCCTATTTGCCATTAAAAAAATTAAAACAATGAAAAAGTACATGGTCATACTACCCTTATCAGCGGTCACGGTATTCGTGACGCTGCCAAAAGGCGCTGATGCCCAGGTGGTCGTTGGCCAGGTCATTGGCGAAACTGTCGGCCGGGTTATCCGCGCCATTGACCTGGAGGTACAGCGTATGCAAAATCAAACCATCTGGCTCCAGAACGCGCAAAAAGCATTAGAAAATCAGCTTTCCAAGTTAAAGCTTGCCGAAATTTCAGACTGGTCACAAAAACAAAAAGAGCTGTATGCTAACTATTACAATGAGCTCTGGGAAGTAAAATCGGTCATTGCCTATTTCGGGCAGATCAAAGATATCACCGGAAAACAGGCACAATTAGTTAGCCAGTATAATCATGCCTGGCATCTGCTTAAAACTGATAAACACTTCACCGCAGACGAACTCAGCTACATGCAATCCATTTACTCGGGTATCCTGCAAGAAAGTGTCAAAAATCTGGACGAAATACTGGTCGTCATTAATTCCTTTAAAACGCAGATGAGCGATGCGAAAAGACTTGAACTCATCAGTAAAGCTGCCGACCGGGTCGAAACCAATTGCAGTGACTTGAAAAAGTTTAATAATCAGAATTATATCCTGAGCATACAACGCGCCCGGGATGAAAACGAGATTTCAACACTAAAACGCTATTATGGAATCGAATAAAGCTATGATCTCCTATCGGTTCAAAGCGGTTTTATGTGCGATGATGGTATTGTTGCTGACTGGCACAGCCGCCTTTGGGCAAACATTCTCGGAATGGTTTTCTCAAAAGAAAACCCAGATCAAGTACCTTAATCAGCAGATAACGGCTTTAGTTCAATATGGAAGCTACGTAAAGAAAGGTTACCAGATTTCACAACATGGGTTATCAGGCATTGGTACTTGGGTAAAGGGCGAATTTGATTTTCACTCGGATTATTATACATCGTTGAAACAAGTAAACCCGGTCATTAGCGGCAGCTCAAGGGCTGATAGCATCATCAGTTATACAGGGCAAATTTCTGTTCGCTTTGACAATTTGTTTAATCTTGGCACGCTTGATCCGGGCGCTCGTATTTACATCGGCAAAGTAAGGTCAACGGTTATCAATCATGCTGAGCAAGAATTATCGGAACTGCAATCGATTATGGCAGGTGGCCTGGTACAGATGTCTGATGACGAGCGCCTCAGTCGGCTTGAGGAAATCTACAACCGCGTGAAGGACAAATATGCGTTTACGCTTTTCTTCTGTGAGCAGGTCAGAGCCTCACTTCTTCAGCGTTACCAGGAATTTCGGGACGTAAATACCTTAAAACAATACTATGGAATCACTAATTAGAAAATTGACGTCGAGGCCAGTCCATGTCAGCATGCTATCGCTGTTTGCAGCATTGCTGCTATTGCTGTCCATTTCTAAAAGCGAAGCCCAGATTTCTACCGGACAGGATATGAAGCAACTGTTATTGGATATTGAAAAGCTTACTCAATTTAAAGCGATCCTCTCTGATATGCGTCAGGGTTACTCGATGCTGACCCAGGGCTACAACCAGGTAGAGGATTTAACCCAGGGAAACTTCAACCTCCATTCCGTTTTTTTAAATGGCTTGTTGCAGGTCAATCCCCAGGTAGCAAAATACGCCCGTGTTGCTGGTATTATAGCTGACGAGTTAAGCATTCTTTCAGAATACAAATTGGCATTTAAGCGGTTTCAGCGTAGCAGTATGTTCAATGCCGATGAGCTAGCCTACCTGACCAACGTCTACGCCCAATTAACATCTTCCGCCTTAAATGATGTAAATGATCTGGCTGGTGTAATTACCGCTTCCAGACTGCGAATGAGCGACGATGAAAGACTATCTGCCATCGACCGGATCTATAGTTCAAGCAGTGATAAGCTTATGTTTTTACGATCATTCAACCGTAAGGCAGGCCTGCTCGCCTTACAGCGCGAGCGCGAACAAAATGAAGTCAATAACCTGAAACCCCTTTACCCATGAAAAAGCAACTTTTATTGGCGAGTGCTACTCTTTGGCTGATAACCTGCACTCACGTAGATGCACAGGCGCAGGATATGAACACTAGTTTAAAAGGATTGCAGCCGGTCTTAAACAATGTTTATGACCAGATGATCCCCATGTGCTCGGGTCTGATTGATGCCGCCCGCAGTATAGCTGGGTTTGCTGCACTTTGGTACATCGCCTCCCGTGTCTGGAAACAGATTGCCCGGGCCGAGGCGCTGGATTTCTATCCTTTACTCCGTCCGTTTGCACTGGGCATGGCAATCATGCTGTTTCCGATGGTAATTGCCTTAATGAACGGGATCATGCAACCTATCGTATCGGCAACAGGCTCGATGGTAACTAAATCCGATAACAGTATCGCTTTATTGCTCAAACAAAAGGAGGACGCCATTAAAAATAGTAGCACCTATCAAATGTATATTGGCGATACCGGAGAGGGCGATCGTGCCGCCTGGTATAAATATACACATCCGGATGACCCCAAAGGAGAAAACGAGGGAACGATAGCTGCAGTGGGTAATGATATGAAGTTCTGGATGGACAAGCAGGCTTACAATTTTAAAAACAATATCAAGCAATGGATGAGCGAGGTATTACAGGTGCTGTATGCTTCGGCAATACTTTGTATCAATACCATTCGTACCTTTTACCTGATCGTACTAGGGATTTTGGGTCCGCTTGTTTTTGGCTTTGCAGTCTTTGACGGATTACAACATAGTCTCCAGCAGTGGATTGCACGTTATATCAATGTGTTTCTATGGTTACCCATTGCCAACATCTTCGGCAGTATCATTGGCCAGGTACAACAGCAAATGATCAAGCTCGATATTTCACAGATTCAAAGCTCCGGCGACACATTTTTCTCGTCAACAGATACCGCCTACCTGATTTTTCTCTGCATCGGAATCGTAGGGTATCTCTCCGTGCCGAGTGTGGCTAACTATGTTATTCATGCTCATGGGCAAAACGGCTTTTTAAATAAGGTAACCCAGGTGAGCACCAGTTTTGCTTCAAATACAATATCAACGGCATCGGCAGCGGGTAATACGCTGGGGAGCAGGATGGAATCAGGTAGGGCAAACCTGATTAACGCTCCCGGTGACTTTATGGAGGGTTACCGCACTGCCGGCGATTCCTATCAAAAGGACAGGATTTCAGGAAAGAAAATTTAACCATAGAGCGTAAATATCATGTTTCAACAATTCAAAAATATCGATACGGCATTTAGACACATCAGGCTGTTCAGCTATTTGCTGATCCTGGCATGTGCCATCATAACGTGTTTTTCCGTCTTCAAAAGCTATCAAAATGCTGAAAACTTCAGAAATCATATTTATGTACTGGCAAACGGCAAGGCATTGGAGGCCCTTGCGGCAGAACGAAAAGATAATATACCGGTTGAATGCAGGGATCACATCAAGGTTTTTCATGAAGATTTTTTCAATCTGGATCCTGACGACAAGCAAATTGAGGCCACGATATCCAGGGCTTTATACCTCGCCGACGGTAGTGCAAAGACCGCTTATGATGACCTGAAAGAAGCGGGATATTATAACAATCTGATCTCTGGCAGTATTATTCAAAATATCACTATTGACAGCATTCGACTAGATATGAACCAATATCCTTACGGGTTCAGCTGTTTTGCAACTGAAAAACTGGTTCGCAGCACGAGTACGACAACGAGGAGCCTGGTTACCCACGGCTATCTGCGGAATGTGAACCGGAGCGATAATAACCCTCATGGCTTTTTGATCGAACGGTGGGAGACATTGGAGAACAAGGACGAGCAAGTAAAAAACACACAGCCATGAAGCAGTTTGGAAAACATAAAAGGGGAGGGCTTGATCAAAGTATCATTGCAAGAGCTTGCAGTGCGATTGATCATCACCAAAGAAAATTTGCCGGTTACCTCGATTTGAAAACGCAATACTGGAACCGGAGTGCGAAGATCACGGCATTGGCCATTTTTTGCCTGGTATTCGGCGGCATCTTTCTGCTGTTATTGTTCCGGGCAATTACCCATTAGAAATCGATTCTGACAGTTGCAAATAGGTTTATAAACCTCAAAAAAATATTTAAATCATGACTACACCAAAAGAAAGAAAACGAAAGCTGTTTTTAACCCTTCCCCTTTTAGTGCTGCCTTTTCTGGCATTGGGCTTCTTTGCGCTGGGTGGGGGGAGAGGGTCGACGATGAACCCGAATGTGCCGGCCGAAAAAGGCATTAACACTAATTTGCCGGGGGCTAAGGTACAAAGCGGCAAACAGCAGGATAAGCTCAGCGTGATGGAACAGGCCAGGCGGGACAGCGATGCTCGGCGCTCAAAATCGGCAGCAGGTGCATTTGCAGCTTTAGGTTGGGACACCGCTCGTTTCCGCCTGAATGATGTTCCTTCAAAAACAGCCGGCGACAATGAGGCCCAAATAAGGGACAGGTTAGTGCAAATTAACAAACAGATTAACCAACCAGTCCCTGTCAGCAGGCCGCCTGCCAGCAATTACCCACCATCTACAAAATCCTCCGATCTGGCCCGCATCGAAAATCTTTTGAACCAAAAACAACAGAGCAGCGAACCCGATCCGCAAATACAACAGTTAAGTGAAATGCTGGACAAAATTAAAGAGATTCAAAATCCGGCTAGTCCAAAAACGCCAGACGTTAAAACGAGCGCGGTTAAGACGGATAGCGCCTTTAAGGCCGTCCCTGCCACAATTGACGGCGATCAAAAGGTTCGGCCAGGTGGCGTGGTCAGATTGAAGTTTAGGGATTCCATTACTATTGGTGGCATATTTTATCCAAAAGGTCAGCAACTCTCTGGGTTATGCGCCATTACCAATCAGCGGCTGATGCTGGATATCAAAAATATCCGGCTCGGTACCACTATCGTCCCGGTTAATTTCACCGTCTTTTCACTTGATGGTTTGCAGGGCATCAATGCGCCTGATGCCGAACTGACCGAGGCGGCCGGGACTGGTGCAAACGGCGCCTTGGAAAATATGCAGTTCCTTTCAGCCGATTACAATCTCAGTACACAGGCTGCCACAGCGGGGATTTCAGCTGCAAAAAGTCTGATTGGTAAAAAGGTAAAAAAGATCCGGGTAAAGCTAAAAAATGGCGAAACGGTTTTATTGCGAATTAATAAATGAAAAAATGTCCTGGGATACCAAGTATACTGGCTGTAACTATGCGGCATGTTGGAAAGCCTGCGAGGGGTACTACCTGGCGTCCGGGAGGAAACCGCTTGGTGGAGATCGTCATCATTCCTAATTAGTTCGGGGCGCTTTTGTCCTGGCCGAACCTCGAAGATTAAATGAGGCCTTGCCTAATTGGCACCAGGACGGCCATGAATACACCTGAAAGGGCCACTTCGAAGAACTCACAATGAAAAAATAAGATAACCAAAAAAAGAATTTATGAACAGGAACAATTTGGAAAACATTCAGAACGAAATGAAAGAGCTTCGTTTCAGTCCGCAAACCATCGAACAGGTTCAACAAAAAATGGAAAAAGGCATGACCGATTTCACGGTACATGATCAGCTAAAAGGGTCGAAAGCTGCTGTCGATGTCACCGCCCATTTTAGGCAATCCGGGCAATCCGATAATTACTATCTCAACAAATTCGATGTTGCTCTCAATACGGGTAAACCCCTCGAAGAAGGCCACAAATACTTTGTGATCACGCCCAATGAACAGCAGCCGGGTAAGAACATTGCCAAATCATTCGTTAACGTAACCGAGGCTATTAATTTTTTTAAGGAACAAAAAGGAGAGAGCAAATTAGCCCAGGGTAAGGATGCCGGACACACCCAGGAGTTGGCTACAATGATCGCGGGTAAGGTTGATTACGTGGAAAAAGACTTTGCACGTACCTTCCGTACCCCAGCACAAACGCAAACATTTTTTGTTGATCGTGGAAAAGGCTTTACTGTCGAACAAGCCTCAAATCTTATTCAGGGCCGCTCTGTTTTTCGCGATGACCTGCTGAACTTAGCCGGGAACCCCTATGCAGCATGGGTAAAGTTGGATTTTGACAGTCCTAAGGATCGCTACCAAAACTATACCACCAACCAATATCACGTTCCCACCTATGGTTTTAGTGCAAAAGAGACATTAGATAAATTTAATATCAAAGAAATGGAAAGTCCTGAAAAGGCCGAAAAACTGATTAAATCCATAGAAAACGGAAACCGGCCTTTGGTCACTGCGGTTAAGGATGGACAGGAAACCAAACTTTTTATGGAAGCCTCACCCCGGTACCGCCAGCTGAATTTCTTTCAGGAAAACGGCAAACCGGAAAAACGGGAACAATTCCTGAAAGAGCCGGCCCTCGACCAAAAAATAGACTTGAACAAGTCTCCTGGCAAGGAACAGAGCCAGGGAATATCAGTCTGACAGCTCATTTCGGTGCAAAAAGGCAAATAACATTTATTCATACTAAAAGAAATTATCATGGAAAAAATTGCAAAATTAAAAGGGATCGTTTCTTCAATGGAAACGGACGCAATCAAATTTTACGAGCGTGGAAACCACGCAGCAGGTAGGCGCGTGCGGAAGTCAATGCAAGAGGTCAAAACTTTAGCGCAGCAGATCCGGCAGGATGTGACCGCGAAAAAAAAGAAACAATAATTCAGCGAGGAGCCCGGTTAAAGCAATCGGGCTCCTGTTTTAAGGCTGATTTAAGACATTAGCGATTTTTAGCATAGTGCGGATTTGTTCTTCGTCAACGGCAAGCTTCAGTCGCGTTAACAGGTAATCACATTTCATGTAAATCAAATTTTCCTCTTCCTGGCTTTCAGCGTTTTTGATGACAGCGGTATTATCTAATGCATCATTTAACAATACACTTTCGTTTAACTCTGTTATCAGGAGGTTGACATCCTTACGTACATCCCAATGAGCCACGCTTAATCTCAATGCTTTGAAGGTCTGATATGGTGACAGATCAATATCGATTTCATTGATTAATTTCTCAGCTAAACTATCCATAGCTTCATCGTTGAAGGGCTCCTGGGAAATTAGATTAGATAAAAAAGCGACATAACTCAAAAACTTTTCCGGGGTGCCGAGCCAAACCGGCTGCCAGTATTCCGGCGTAAAAAAGCTGGCTAATTCATTCTTTTCCTCTGGTTTTACCCTGCTTTCTATTCCCGCAATAGCATCCTTGGCCAGCAAGCCCTTGGAATCCCCGTCCTTCGCCAGCGCCATTAAAGTAGGTATAGGAAATAAACCCCCGGCACGCTTCAGCGCCGTACAAATATCTTTAGCCAATTTCAAATCTGTAGTCGAACGCAATATTCCGAGCAAATAAAGTTCGTTCTTGACGTTTTTCTCCCTGTATCCCTGAAGGATCATTTTGTAAAGTGTAAGGTAGGTTTTTAGGTTTCCCATAACATGTGGTAGATGTAATCGAACAGGGTAAAAATAATCATTTTACAGACTAATCATAGGTAAAAGCAGCGGAAAAGCCGCATCATTCCGTTCCTGCATTCAGCCGCATTTCCGCCTGGCCATAGCCGAACACGGTGTTCAGCTATGGGTTTTACTGTTATTTACGACATTCAAGCTTCCATATCTCCCATTATTTTTCTCCATTGGCTTTTTCGCAAGCAAATTTCTGAACGGCGGTGCTGCATGCCAAGACCGGGCCCTGCGGGTTTGCCGAAAAAAAATCTCCACACCCTTCGCTGCGCTTCGGGGTCGTATTTTTTTTCGCAAAGTCTTGTCCTTCAGCCCGCCGTGTTCAGGTGAGGTTGCCTACAAAAAGCCACCGGAGGCGTATGCCGAAGGGGGCTGATTAGAAAGCAGCATCATGAAAACAGCAAACGGGCGAGCGCCACCACAAGTACAGACAGAAACCGCAAACCGCACAATGAAAAAAAGGATTAATGAACATTAAAAATTAGAAAAAATGAAAACGACCGTAATAGAAAGCAGTGCTAAAAACAACAATGAAGTAAAAAGCACAAACCCGGTAACCGTAGAGAATAAGAACCCGCAGTTCGTAGCCGGTAATGCCGTCAATAAGGATTCGGTAAAATCGGCTGATGTTTTACCTGCTACGGAAAATAAAACCGAAGCGCCGAAAGATCAGCCAAATGCCGAAGTTACAAATACGCCTGTACAGCAGGTGGAACAAACTATACCGCAGCCTGCAAAGCCCGGGCTAAATTTAGAAAGCACCCTGAAACTGGTAGAAGAAATGCACCGCATGATTAAACAGCGCACCAAATTGCAAGTTACCATTGATAACCTCGAAAGTTTTGAAGTGGAGTTACGGGATGAAGCGGACACGACCGACACGAATTATTATACAGGCTGTAAGCTGACCATTGAAGACGATAAGCGCAATTCCTTTGAAACTAAAAATCCAACCATTATTTGGGCGGTGGCGCAGATGGTTAACAGCATGTGTGTAGATAAACTGGCGGAAATCGAAGCCGGAATTGTACTGCCGCAATAAGTAATAAATGCCCCCTTTCCCAAAACACCAAAGGGGGCATTATTAAAATTTGTTTAAATCTTAATTAACATCAAATGTATCAACTATTCATAGAACTGACCAACCAAATCTTTTGGGAAGGCTACGCTGGCTGGCTGGCTGGCACGGAATAATCCCGCTGCGTTTCAAATGGAACTGGCGGAGTTTGCGAACTGCTATCATTTTAACGCAATGAAAGATACCATCTTTTTACTGGTTAAGGCAACCATACGCACTACACACCAAAACGTGCATGTAGCCATCACCGAGCTACAGGTATCAGCGACCTGTATAATCAGTAATACCAAAAAGGTCAAGGTCATACAAACCCGATTCATGGATTACAAATTAAAATCTAAATAACATGGCACACGATATTCATTATAACGAGCAAACACAAAGGCACAGTTTTTTCAGTGTTAGGGAAAAAGCCTGGCATGGCTTAGGACAGATCATTGCCCAATACCCGACAAGCGAACAGGCCATCATTCATGCGGGACTGGATTTTGAAGTGCTCAAACGTTCCAATGTTCACCCGCTACCCGGTGGCGTTAATATTATCTCGGATAACAGCTACTTTACTTTTCGTACAGATACAGGGGCGGTCTTAGGC
>Ga0247742_10001349_pt1 | contig 17370 bp, 12 predicted proteins | sample UWRJL208509C2_FD_180944 | JGI IMG/M metagenome (GOLD analysis project Ga0247742, IMG submission 180944) | Plant litter microbial communities from Arlington Agricultural Research Station in Wisconsin, United States - UWRJ-L208-509C-2 | ecosystem: Environmental > Terrestrial > Plant litter >... | reverse complement strand
GCGCCGCCGCGATCAGCTGCTGCAGGCGCGGTTCGCTGAAGTAGTCGCGCCAGCCGGTATCGACGGCCGGTTTGGCGTCGGCCGGCGGCGGCAGCGCGGCGGTGGTGCGCGATGCAGCGCCCGCCGCGTCGACCGGGAAGGCCGCTGCGACCGGCGCTTCCGGGCGCTGGTAGGTCGGTGCCAGCGAGCACGCCGACAGCAGCGCCGCGCCGAGCAGAGGCAGAGCCAAGCCCGAGGCCAGGGCTGGGGTGCGCTTAGTCATAGGTTTCATGCTTCTTATCGTCCATTTCATGTGCGGCCAGTTTGCGCTGGCGTTCGCTGCCTTTGAAGATTTTGCGGATCACGACGAAGAACACCGGCACCAGGAACACCGCCAGCACCGTCGCGGTGATCATGCCGCCCATGACGCCGGTGCCGATGGCGCGCTGGCTGGCGGAGCCGGCGCCGGTGGCGATCACCAGCGGCAGCACGCCGAGGATGAAGGCCAGCGAGGTCATGATGATCGGGCGGAAGCGCAGGTGCACCGCTTCCAGCGTCGCTTCGACCAGACCCTTGCCCTGCGCCTGCAGGTCTTTCGCGAACTCGATGATCAGAATCGCGTTCTTCGCCGACAGGCCGATAATCGCGATCAGGCCGACCTTGAAGTACACGTCGTTCGGCAGGTCGCGGATGTGCGCGCCGAGCAGCGCGCCCAGCACGCCGAGCGGCACCACCAGCAGCACCGCGATCGGGATCGATTCCGATTCATACAGCGCGGCCAGCACCAGGAACGCCGCCAGCAGCGACAGCGCGAACAGCATCGGCGCCTGCGAGCCGGAAGTCTTTTCTTCCAGCGACTGGCCGGTCCATTCGATGCTGAAGCCGGGCGGCAGCTGCGCCGCCAGGCGTTCCAGTTCGTCCATCGCTTCGCCGGTCGAGCGGCCGGGCGCGGCGTCGCCGGTCAGCTTGATCGCCGGGTAGCCGTTGTAGCGCACCAGCTGCACCGGACCCTGAATCCAGTGCGATTTGGCGAACGAGGAGAACGGCACCATCGCGCCGCTGGAGCTGCGCACGTTGAGCTGCATGACGTCTTCCGGCTGCAGGCGGCGCGGCGCGTCGGCCTGCACGATGACGCGCTGCTGACGTCCGCTCGACGCGAAGTCGTTCACATACGACGAACCCAGCGCCGTCGACATCATCGAGTTGATGTCGGCGAAGGCGACCCCCAGCGCGTTGGCTTTTTCGCGATCGATGTCGACCTGCAGCTGCGGCGCGTCTTCCAGGCCTTCAGGACGCAGGCCTTTGAGGATCGGGCTCTTGCCGGCGAGGCCCAGCAGCTGGTTGCGCGCTGCGATCAGGCCGTCGTGGCCGACCGCGCTGCGGTCCTGCAGGCGCGCGGTGATGCCGGTGGCGTTGCCCAGCTCGCGGATCGGTGGAGGGCTGAGCGGGAAGATGACCGCGTCCGGGATCGACGACAGGGCGCCGAAGGCGCGCTGCGCGATCGCCTGCGCCGACTGATCGGCGCTGCGTTCCTTCCAGTCCTTCAGCGGAATGAACACCAGGCCCGCGTTCTGGCCGTTGCCGGAGAACGAGAAGCCGGCGACGGCGATGGTGCGCGCCACGCCCGGCTGCTTGCGGAAGTAGGCGTCGGCCTGCGCCAGCACGGCTTGCGTGCGGCTGGTCGAGGCGCCGGCCGGCAGCTGCACGTTGGCGATCAGATAGCCCTGGTCTTCGTTCGGCAGGAACGACGACGGCAGCTTGGCGTACAGCCAGCCCACCACGCCGCACAGCACGGCGAAGACGATCAGGAAGCGGCCGGTGCGTTTCAGGATCCTGGCGATCACGCCCTGGTAGCCGGTGGCGGTGACGGCGAAGCCGCGGTTGAACCAGCCGAAGAAGCCTTTCTTCTCGTGGTGGTGTCCCGCTTCCACCGGCTTGAGGATGGTGGCGCACAGCGCCGGCGTCAGGGTCAGCGCCATCAGCGCCGAGAACAGCATCGCCGACACCATCGCCAGCGAGAACTGGCGGTAGATCGCGCCGACCGCGCCGCCGAAGAAGGCCATCGGGATGAACACGGCGATCAGCACCAGCGTAATGCCGATGATGGCGCCGGTGATCTGGGTCATCGCCTTGCGGGTGGCGTCGCGCGGCGACAGGCCTTCCTCGCTCATGATGCGCTCGACGTTCTCCACCACGACGATGGCGTCATCGACCAGGATACCGATCGCCAGCACCATGCCGAACATGGTCAGCACGTTGATCGAGAAGCCGAACAGCTGCATCGCGGCGAAGGTGCCCATCAGCGCGATCGGCACGACGATGGTCGGGATCAGCGTGTAGCGGATATTCTGCAGGAACAGGTACATCACCAGGAACACCAGCACCACCGCCTCGAGCAGGGTCTTGACCACTTCCTCGATCGAGATCTTGACGAACAGCGAGGTGTCGTAGGGGATGGTGTAGGCCACGCCGGGCGGGAAGTACTTCGCCAGCTGGTCCATCTTCTCGCGCACGGCGGTCGCGGTCTGCAGCGCGTTGCCGGTCAGGGAAAGCTGTACCGCGATCGCGGAGAATGGCGCGCCATTCAGGCGCGCGTTGATGCTGAAGCTGGCGCCGCCCATTTCGATGCGCGCCACGTCCTTCAGGCGCACCAGCGAGCCGTTCGGATTCGCGCGCAGCACGATCTGGCCGAACTCCGTGGTCGACGACAGCTGGCCGGTGACCACGATAGGCGCGGAGAAGGTCTGCTTGGCGGGGCTGGGCAAATCGCCCAGCGTGCCGGAGGTGACCTGCGCGTTCTGCGCGCGGATGGCGGCGGTGACGTCGGCCATGTTCATCTTCAGGCCGATCAGTTTGGCCGGATCGACCCAGATGCGCATCGCCCGTTCGGTGCCGAACAACTGCGCCTGGCCGACGCCGGGAATGCGCTTGATCTCGTTGACCACGTTGCGCGCCATGTAGTCGCCCAGGCCGGTCGGATCGAGCCGGCCGTCGGTCGAGGTCAGGCCGACGAACATCAGGATGTTCGAGCGCGCCTTGTTGACCTGCACGCCTTGCTGCGTGACGGCGGCCGGCAGGCGCGATTCCACGCGCTTGATGCGGTTCTGCACATCGACCGCCGCCAGGTCCGGATTGGTGCCGGGGACGAAGGTGACGGTGATGGTGACGGCGCCGCTGGCCTCGCTGGACGACTCGACGTATTGCAGCCCGTCGGCGCCGTTCATTTCCTGTTCGATGACGCTGGTGACGGCGTCGTCGAGCACCTGCGCGGTGGCGCCGGGGTAGTTGGCCGTCACCACGATCGATGGCGGCGCGATGGTCGGGTACTGCGACACGGGCAAGACCGTGATCGCCAGCATCCCGCCCAGCAGTATGAATAATGCGATCACCCAGGCGAAGACCGGGCGGTCGATGAAGAACTTGGCCATCAGGACTCCCGGTTATTTGGCTGGTGCAGGTGCAGGCGCGGGGGCAGGAGCGGCGGCGGCCGGCCCTTTCCACGGCTGCGGATTGACCGTGGCGCCGGGCTTGGCCTTCTGGAAGCCTTCGACCACGATGCGCTCGCCGCCTTTGAGGCCGGAGCTGACCACCCAGTTCTGGCCATCGTTGGCGGTGGCGGTCACCGGCTGCGACACCACCTTGTTGTCGGCGCCGACGATCAGCACCGAGGCGCCTTCGTTGTTGCGCACGATGGCCTGCTGCGGCACGGTGATGGCGGCGTCGCTGACGCCTTGCTCCAGCCGCGCGCGCACGTACATGCCGGGCAGCAGAACCTTGTTCGGGTTCGGGAACTCGGCGCGCATCGACACCGAGCCGGTGCTCTCATCCACCGATACGTCGGCGAACAGCAGCTTGCCGGTCTGCGGATAGGTCTGGCCGTCCTCGGTCACCAGCGTGACGCTGGCCTGGCCTTTGCCCGCGCCTTTGAGCTTGCCCTCGGCCAGCGCGCGCTGCAGCTTCAGCACTTCGGTGGACGATTGGGTGATGGTGACGTAGATCGGGTCGAGCTGCTGCACGGTGGCCATCGGCGTCGCTTCGCCCTGGCCGACCAGCGCGCCCTCGGTCACCAGCGCGCGGCTGATGCGGCCGGAGATCGGCGCGGTCACGGTGGCGTAGCCCAGCGTCAGGTTGGCGTTGGTGCGCGATGCCTTGCTGGTGGCCAGGTCGGCGGCCGCCTGCTTCTGCGCGGTCACGGCGTCGTCATATTCCTGCTGGCTGACGGCTTGCGCGGCCAATAACGGTTTATATCGTTTCACCTTCAGGTCGGCCTGGGCCAGGTTGGCCTCGGCCTTGGCGACGGCCGCCTGGGCGCTGTCGTAGGACGCCTGGAACTGCGCCGGGTCGATGCGGAACAGCACCTCGCCGGCCTTGACGTCGCCGCCTTCCTTGAACACGCGTTGCAGCACGATGCCGGCGGTGCGCGCCCGCACCTGCGCGATGCGCGAGGCTTCGGTGCGGCCGGGCAGTTCGGTGCTCAGCGTGAGCGTGCCGGGAGCGACGGTGACGACGGCGACGGTGGCGGGCGGCGGGGCGGGCGGGGCGGCGTTTTTGTCGCCGCAGGCGACCAGCAGGGTCATGATAGCGACGGCAACAGCGGTGCAACGATGAACTGATGTCATGGAGAGTCTCGTCATAGGAGATTTATTGATGATGCAAGATTGTAATACAGTGTCGTAAGTAACGTTTTGTACACGACGATAACGCAAAAAGGCGGGAACGTGGCCTGCGCCGCGTTCCCGCCTTGGAGGGAGGTGCTGATTAAAAGGTCAGCGCATGCCCGAGATGATCTGCTTCAGCTTGCCGGTGTCGGCGCAGAAGGCGCGGATGCCTTCGGCGGTTTTCTCGGTCGCCATCGCGTCGTCGTTGAGCATGAAGCGGAAGGTCGGCTCGTCCAGCGAAATCTTGCCGATCGATGCGCCGGCGCCGCTTTCCGCGCTCAGCTTGCGCTCGACCGGGGCGTCGCTGTCGGCCAGCTTCTGCAGCAGGTCGGGGCTGATCGTCAGCAGGTCGCAGCCGGCCAGTTCCAGGATCTGGCCGACGTTGCGGAAGCTCGCGCCCATGACCTCGGTCTTGTAGCCGAACTTGCGGTAGTAGTTGTAGATGCGTTTGACCGACTGCACGCCAGGGTCTTCGCCGCCGACGTAGTCGATGCCGGTCGACTTCTTGTACCAGTCGTAGATGCGGCCGACGAACGGGGAGATCAGCTGCGCGCCCGCCTCGGCGCAGGCGATCGCCTGGGCCAGCGAGAACAGCAGCGTCATGTTGCAGTGGATGCCTTCTTTTTCCAGGATCTCGGCGGCGCGGATGCCTTCCCACGTCGAGGCCATCTTGATCAGCACGCGCTCGCGCTCGATGCCGGCCTTTTCGTACAGCTTGATCAGCTCGCGGCCCTTGGCCACCGACGCGGCGGTGTTGAACGAGAGGCCGGCGTCGATCTCGGTCGAGACGCGGCCCGGGATCACGCGCAGGATCTGCTTGCCGAAGGCGATCAGCAGGTGGTCGATGACCTCGCCGGTGCTGGCGTCCATGTTGTCGCGCACGGCTTTTTCCAGCAGCGGCTTGTACTCGTCCTTCTGCACCGCCTTGAGGATCAGCGACGGGTTGGTGGTGGCGTCGCGCGGGGTGTAGGCCTGGATCGCCTGGAAGTCGCCGGTATCGGCGACGACGGTGGTGAATTTCTTGAGCTGGTCGAGTTGGTTCATGATCGTTGCCATTCAGGTAAGGAGTGTTTTCCTTATTGTACTGCCATTCGCGCGGCCCGGGCCAATCCGGGCTAGTCCGGTGCGCGCGCGGCGGTCAGCTTGTTGATCTCGTCGACCAGCGCCTCGAAGCGGATCGGCTTCTTGAAGAAGGTGTCGCAGGGGATCGCCAGGTCCTTGCGCGGGATGCCGGCGCTGGTGAGGATGAAGGGGACGCCGCGCAGCGCCGGATCGGCGCGGCAGCGCAGGCACAGCTCGGCACCATCCATCACCGGCATCATCAGGTCGGAGACGATGATGTCGGGTCTTTCCAGCGCGGCGGCGGCCAGCGCCTCGGCGCCATTGCCGGCGGTGCGCACGCGGAAGCCGTGAAACTCGAACAGCATCGTGTAGGCCGACAGCACGTCGAATTCGTCGTCGACCACCAGGACCAGCTTGCCGTCCGGGTTGGCGTCGATGATGTCGGGGGGAGCGCTCATGGGCCGGTTACAGCGGCTGCGTGGGCTGGAAAGAGACCGGCCCCTCGATACTCATGCCCTTGTCGCTGATGAGCAGGATGTGGTTGGCCGCGTCGTAACTGTTCTCGCGTAGTTTGAGCACGCCGATCTGGCGCCGGTTGATGCCGTTGAAGTCGACATAGCGCAGCAGGATGATGTTCTCGAACAGCATCGAGGCCGAGGCGGCGCTCTGCAACTGCCCCTGCGTGAAGTACGGCAGCTCCTGGGTGAAGAAGGTGGTCACGTCGCGCACCCGCAGTTCGTTGACCAGCGCCGCCAGGAAGGAGCGCGAGCGGCCTTCGTGCAGCACGATCTCGCGCAGACCGTCGAGACCGTCGATCAGCAGTCGCGTCACCTTGCGCCGCTCGACATTGCGCAGCACGCCGTGGGCCAGGCTGTCGACCAGCACTTCCAGCGGCGGGTGCCAGATGATCTGCAGCGCGCCGTTGTCGAAATAGGTCTTGAGGTCGATGCCGATGCTGCGCGCCTTTTCCAGCAGGCGCGGCGGCGATTCGTAGAAGCCGACGATCAGGCAGTTCTCACCGCGCTTGAGCCCTTCGTAGATGAAGTGCAGCCCCATCAGCGTCTTGCCGACGCCGGGGTTGCCCAGCAGCGCCGTGGTCGAGCCGATGGCGACGCCGCCATTGGTCAGCCGGTCCCAGCCCTCGATGCCGAAGCCGAGCCGTTGCGAGAACACCGACGGGGTCGCCGGCGACAAGGTGCTGACCGCCTCCAGGCGCGGATAGATCTCGACGCCGTCCTCGCCGACCTGGAACACGTGGCGTCCCAGCAGGTGCTTGCTGCCGCGCAGCTTGAACACCTTGATTTCGCGGATCAGCTGCAGGCCGCGCTCGTACTGGCTCAGTTCGATCAAGCCGTCGACCAGGGTGTTTTCGGATTCGGCGATGTTGCCTTCAGTGGGCGAGAGCAGGAAGGTGGTGCAGGTCATGGTCGCCACCAGCGAATTGAGCGACAGCATGAACTCCGACAACGCCAGGTCGGACGGCTTGGCGTCGCGCACGGTGCGGAAGCCGTCGATGATCATGATGTCGGGGCGCTGCTCGGACAAGGTGGCGGCGATCGACTTGAGCAGCTCGCGCAGGCCGCCGCGCACCAGATCGGCATAGGCGCCGATGAAGACGATGCGCTCGCCGACCAGTTGCTCGTCGAAGAAGGAGAAGCTGCTCAGGTGGTTGAGCATCTTGCCGTGGGTCTCGGCGATCAGCGTCAGGATCAGCACTTTCTTGCCCTGGTGGGCGTGCTGGAAGCCGATCTGGCAGGCCAGCGTGGTCTTGCCGCTGCCGGCCAGGCCCTGGATCAGGTACAGGCTGTGCGCGGGGAAGCCGCCGCCAAGGATGTCGTCCAGGCCGGCGATGCCGGTATTGAGCAGGGGAATGCGCGTGGAGGTTTTCATCATGTCCAGAATGGCAACGTTGCGCGGGTGAAAATTAGTCACACTTTAGCGCAACACTTGCGATTATAGAAGGACTATCGTGCTGCATGCCGTGCGCCAGCGCACGCAGGCGCCACGCCTTAGCCGATGAAGGAGTCGAACTGCAGGTCGAATTCCTGCAGCGCCTTCTGGGCGTTCTGCATTTTCTTGCGGAATTCCGGGCCGCGCTGCAGCGCCAGGCCGACGGCCAGCACGTCGATCACCACCAGGTAAGCCAGGCGCGCCGAGATCGGCGTGTACGGGTCGATGTTGAAGATCAGGTCGATCGGGATCAGCACCGTCGCCAGGTCGGCCAGCGGCGTGCCGGACGGCGCCAGTACGATCACGTCGGCGCCGCCGCGGCGCGCCAGCTTGACCGAGCGCACCAGCGACGGGCTGTTGCCGCGCTGCGAGATCGCCACCACCGCGTCGCCGGTGCGCAGCAGGGCGGCGGCGATGCTGTGGATATGCGGGTCGGCGTAGGCCACGGTCGGCACGCCGGAGCGGAAAAACTTGTGTTGCGCGTCGGCGGCGACGATGCCGGACGTGCCCTGGCCGTAGAACTCGATCTTGTTGGCCTTGGCCAGGATGTCGAGCGCGTGCTGGATCGCGTCCGGGTCGAGGTTGTTGCGCAGGTCGAGCAGGGTGTTGATCGAGCGGCTGCAGATCTTGTTGACCAGGTCGGCCGCGAGGTCGTCCTGGGTCGGCTGCTCGTTCAGGCCGGGCAGGGCCAGCGCCAGGCCCTGCGCCAGCTTGAGCTTGAACTCATGCCAGCCGTCGTAGCCCAGCGTGCGGCAGAAACGCACCACCGTCGGCTCGGACACCTGCGCGCTCTTGGCCAGCGCGGTGATGTTCTGGCTGACCGTCTGGCCCGGGTGGTCGAGGACCGCCAGCGCGACCTTGCGCTCCGATTTGGAGAGCGAATCGAGCTGGGTGCGGATGGAATCGAGCAGCATGGGCGATCAGTCTTCCGGCAACGCTTCTTCGCGCCACTGCAGGCCGTCGCGGCCGATCAGCGCGGAGGCGGCTGCCGGGCCCCAGGTGCCGGAGGTGTACGGCAGCGGATAGCTGTCGTCCGATTCCCAGTTGTCGAGGATGGGTTCGACCCACTCCCACGCCGCCTCCAGCTCGTCGCCGCGCATGAACAGCGTCAGCTGGCCGCGCAGCACGTCGAGCAGCAGGCGCTCGTAGGCCTCCATGCGCGGCGACTTGAATTGCTCGCGGAAGTCGAGTTCCAGTTCCGCCTGTTTCAGGCGCATGCCGTCGCCAGGCGTCTTGGCCATCAGGTTCATGCGCAGGCCTTCGTCCGGCTGCAGGCGGATCACCAGCGAATTGGGCTGGAAGCTGTTGGTCGGCTGGGCAAAGATCGAATGCGGGATCTGCTTGAATCGCACGACGATCTCGGCCAGGCCGTCGGCCATGCGCTTGCCGGTGCGCAGGTAGAACGGCACGCCGGCCCAGCGCCAGGTGTCGATTTCCGCCTTCATCGCGACGAAGGTCTCGGTGCGCGAATGTTCCGGCGCATCCGGCTCGTCGCGGTAGCTCGGCACCGGCTTGCCGTCGACGTGGCCGGCGCGGTACTGGCCGCGCACGATGTTCTGCGCCAGCGTGGTCGGGGTGAATTTTTTCAGCGAGCGCAGCACCTGCAGCTTGGAATCGCGCACGGCGTCCGGCGAGATCGACGTCGGCGGCTCCATGGCGACGATGCACAGCAGTTGCAGCAGGTGGTTCTGCAGCATGTCGCGCAGCGCGCCCGAGGTGTCGTAGTAGCCCATGCGGTTGCCGACGCCGAGTTTTTCGGCGATGGTGATCTGCACGTCGGAGATCCACTCGCGGCGCCACAGCGGCTCGAACAGGATGTTGCCGAAGCGCAGGGCCAGCAGATTCTGCACGGTCTCCTTGCCCAGGTAGTGGTCGATGCGGTAGATCTGCGATTCCTCGAAGACCTTGCCCACTTCGGCGTTGATCTGCTTGGCCGAGGCCAGGTCGCGGCCCAGCGGCTTTTCCAGCACCACGCGCGAATTCTTCGTCACCAGGCCGTTGGTCTTGAGCGCCTCGCAGATCTGCGCGAAGATCGCCGGCGGCGTCGCCAGGTAGTAGACTTTGGTGATCGCCTCGTCCTTGCGCAGCGCCTCGACCAGGCCGGCGTAGCTGCCGGCGTCGGTCGCGTTGAGCGAGACGTAGACGATGCGGGCGGTGAAGCGCGCCCACGCGGCCGGCGTCACGGCCGGCGACTTGATCAGCGGCTTGGAGGTGGTCTCGACGGTTTGCAGGAATTCCTCCTGGCTGGCGTCCGCGCGGCCGACGCAGATGATGCGGGCGGTCGCCGGCAAGTCGTTCGCCACGTCGCGCGCATACATCGCGGGCAGTAATTTGCGCATCGCCAGATCGCCGCTGCCGCCAAACAGAACCAGGTCAAAATCGGTAAGAGCCATAGTATGAGAATCGTCGCAAAAAAAGTGCCGAAGGGATGTGCCGCGCGCTGCGCGCGGACGCTGATGTGACACCTTACACCAGCCGCCGTTTACCTGTGTAAATTTACTACTTTTAAAGGGGTTTTGCAAGAAATTTTACTACATTCTCCTCTGGGCACTGCCATGAGGAATCGCCAGGACGGCGCGCAGTGTTGCGCGCAGGCGCGGGTTTAATTGCTTGTCGGAAAAATGGGATTATAATGGCCTCACTCCTGCATGCGATTCCCGCCGCCGGCCGGCGCCTCATTCCGCGCCGCCTGTCGACCCGATGGCACCGCGCATGCGCCGCCCCTCTGCGGCAATCCAGTCTGCGGCCCTTCTCCCGCCGCGCCGAATCAAGCTAACCATTATAAGCTGGCCTGCCATCGCGTGCCGCGGCATTGCGGCTGTGGGGCCGGCACGGAGTCATCCATGCAAAACCGCTACGATCCCCTGCAGGCCATCGCCGTGCAAGCCGACAAAATGATGCTGTGCGTGCTGTGGGCGCTGCAGCTGTTCTCGCTGGCGCTGGCCGGCCTGAACGACACCTGGCTGCTGGCGCTGCTGGTCGGCGTGCCGGCCGCCGGGCTGCCGACGCTGCTGCACTTCAAGGCGCCAGGCTCGATGCTGGTGCGCTGCGTGGTCGCCGTCTCGGTGATGGTGTTCGCGGCGCTGAACATCCACCAGGGCGCCGGCCTGACCGAGCTGCATTTCGGGATCTTCGTCTACCTGGCCTTTTTGCTGGCCTACCGCGACTGGCGGCCGATCGTGGTGGCCGCCGCCGTCATCGCCGTGCACCACCTCGGCTTCCACTATCTGCAGGAGTGGAACTACGGCGTGATGTGCTTCACGCGGCCGCAGTTGTCGACGGTGTTCATCCATGCCGCGTATGTGGTGGTGGAGTCGGGCGTGCTGGTCTTCCTGGCCACGGTGCTGCGCCGCGCCGCCATCCAGGCGGCGGAGCTGGAGGGCATCGTCTCGGCGCTGGCGGCGATCGAGGGGCGCATCGATTTGTCGGACGCCGGGGCGCGGCCGCGCAGCCGGCTGGCGCGCTCGCTGCGCGACATGCTGGTGACGATGCGCGACACCATCGCCGGCGTGCGCGATGGCGCGCATGCCATCGCCGGCGCGTCGGGCGAGATCGCGCACGGCAACGCGGAACTGTCGCGCCGCACCGAGCGCCAGGCCGGCAGCATCGAGCAGACGGCGGCGTCGATGGCGCGGCTGGCCGCGACCGTGCGGCAGAATAATGAAAGCGCGCGCCAGGCCAACGCGCTGGCGCAGAGCGCCTCGGGCATCGCCATCAAGGGCGGCGAGGCGGTGCGGCAGGTGGTCGATACGATGGGCGACATCAACGCCTCGTCGCGGCAGATCGTGGACATCATCGGGGTGATCGACGGGATCGCGTTCCAGACCAATATCCTCGCGCTGAACGCGGCGGTGGAGGCGGCGCGTGCCGGTGAGCAGGGCAGGGGCTTCGCGGTGGTGGCGAGCGAGGTGCGCAACCTGGCGCACCGCTCGGCGGCTGCGGCCAAGGAGATCAAGGAGTTGATCGGCAATACGGTGCGCACGGTGGAGAGCGGCAGCCTGCTGGTCGACGAGGCCGGGGCGACCATGCTGCAGGTGGTCGACAGCGTGCAGCGCGTCACGGCCATCATGGGCGAGATGAGCAGCGCCAATCAGGAGCAGAACGACGGGATCGAGCGCATCGGCCACGCCATCGTGGAGTTCGACGAGAACACGCAGCAGAACGCGGCGCTGGTGCAGGAGGATGCGGCGGCGGCCGATGCGCTGGCCGAGGAGGCGCGGCATTTGACCGCGTTGGTGGAGGCGTTCAAGCTGGAGGCGGGGTATGCGGCCGAATCCCAGCGGCCGGCGGCGCCGCAGCGCCGCTTGCAGATCGTAGGCGGCGGCGTGCGCTGACGCTGGAGGCTTCCACCCCGCAAACCGGAGGCAGGGGTCAGACCCCGTACGGGGTCTGACCCCACGGGCCCTGCGGGGTGAGGCCGGCGTCTATTCGGCGTAGGTGTTTTCGATGCGGCCGGCGACATCCATGCGGATGCGCAGCAGCTTGCCGCTCAGCGGATACTGCTCCAGTTCCGGCGCCGGACGCGCGCCGGCGCTGGTGACGTACAGCGTGCGCAGATCCTCGCCGCCGAACGCCATCATGGTCGGGCAGCGCACCGGCAGCTTGATCTCGTCCAGCAGCGCGCCTTCCGGCGACAGCTTGACCAGCCGCGCGCCTTCGAACATCGCGATCCAGTAATTGCCTTCGCTGTCGACCGCCGCGCCGTCCGGGCGGCCGCCGTAGTTGTTGGCCTTGTCGGTCGAGAACTGGTGCAGCAAGCGCTGGTCCGACACGGCGCCGGAGGCTGCATCGAAACCGGCGCGGGTGACGCGGTGCGCCGCCGTATCGGCGTGGTACATGGTCTTGCCGTCCGGGCTGAAACCCAGGCCGTTCGAGTTGGTCATGCCGCCCGACCAGGCCTTGCGGATCGCGCCTCGCTCCAGCACGAACATCTCGGCGGCCGGCTTGTCGCGCGGCTCGTAGATGGTGCCGACCCAGAAGCGTCCGGCGGGATCGACGTGGCCGTCGTTGAAGCGCGCCACGGCGGTGTCGTACGGCGCCGCCGCGATCTCGGTCAGGCGCACTTCGTCGCTGCCGGTGTCCAGGTGCGCGAAGCCGCTGCGCATGGCGACGATCAAGCCGCCCCGGTCGCTGATGGCCAGCGTGGCCGGCTCGCTCGACAGCTTCCACGAACGGTGCGCGCCGATGGACGGATCCAGCCGGTGCACGGTGAGGGCCGGGATGTCGACCCAGTACAGCGCCTGTTCTTCGGGATGCCACAGCGGGCATTCGCCCGTTTGCATGACGGCGTCGTAGGCGACTTCGATATGTGGAGTAGTCATGGCGTCAGATGTGCTGTGCGGCCTTGGCCATGATGATCAAACCGTTGGTCGAACTGTCGTGGCGTTCCGGCTTGATGTCGCCGGTCAGCTCCGCGTGGATGTTCTTGGCCAGCACCTTGCCCAGCTCCACGCCCCACTGGTCGAAGCTGTTGACGTCCCACAGCACGCCCTGCACGAAGGTCTTGTGCTCGTACAGCGCGATCAGCGCGCCCAGCGTGGTCGGCGTCAGCTGGTCCATCAAAATCGTGTTCGACGGACGGTTGCCCGGGAAGGTCTTGTGCGGCACCAGCTCTTCGATTTCGGCGGCGCTGAGGTTTTGCGCGGTCAGGTCGGCGCGCACTTCATCGGCGGTCTTGCCGGTCATGAAGGCTTCCGACTGTGCGAAGCAGTTCGCCAGCAGCGAGTCGTGATGGCCCGGCAGGTCGTGCGTCGCGCGCAGCGTGGCGATGAAGTCGATCGGCACGATGTCGGTGCCCTGGTGCAGCAGCTGGAAGTAGGCGTGTTGCGCGTTGGTGCCGCACTCGCCCCAGACCACAGGGCAGGTCGGCGTATCGACCGCCGCGCCGTTGCGCGTGACGCGCTTGCCGTTGCTCTCCATGTCGAGCTGCTGCAGGTAGGCGGCGAAGCGGCTCAGATCCTGATGGTACGGCGCGATCGACAGCGAGCCGGCGTCGAGGAACTGGCGGTTCCAGAAGCCGACCATCGCCAGCAGCACCGGCATGTTCTGTTCCAGCGGCGCGGTGCGGAAGTGTTCATCCATCGCGTGCGCGCCGGCCAGGAAGTTGCTGAAGTAGCCGAAGCCCACCGCCAGCGCCACCGCCAGGCCGATCGCCGACCATACCGAATAACGGCCGCCGACCCAGTCCCAGAACGGGAACATGTTCGCCGGGTCGATGCCGAAGGCCTTCACCGCCTCGGTGTTGGTGGAGACGGCGACGAAGTGGCGCGCCAGGTCTTCCTCCTTGGCCGACTGCAGGAACCAGGTGCGCGCGGTGCCGGCGTTGAGCATGGTCTCCGCCGTGACGAAGGTCTTGGAGGCGATGATGAACAGCGTGGTCTCGGGATCGACCTGCGACAGCGCCGCGTCCATGTCATGGCCGTCGACGTTGGAGACGAAGTGCATCTTCAGGCGCGGATGCGCGTACGAGCGCAGGGCCAGCACCGCCATCTTCGGACCGAGGTCCGAGCCGCCGATGCCGATGTTGACCACGTCGGTGATCGGCTTGCCGGTGTGGCCCAGCCATGCGCCGCTGCGTACGCGGTCGGTGAAATCCTTCATCTGGTCGAGCACCGCGTGCACGTCGGCGTTGATGTCCTGGCCGTCCACGACCAGCCCCTTGCCGCGCGGCGCACGCAACGCGGTGTGCAGTACGGCGCGATGTTCGGTAAGATTGATCTTCTCGCCGCTGAGCATCGCGTCGCGCCGGGCCTCGACGCCGCGTTCGCGGGCCAGGTCCAGCAGCAGGCCGATGGTGTCGGCGTTCAGGCGGTTCTTGGAATAATCCAGGAACAGGCCGGCCGCGTCGACGGTCAGTTTGGGGAAGCGCTGCGCGTCGGCGGCGAACAGCTGGCGCAACTGCCAGGTCTTGGCGTCGACGGCGTGGGATTCGAGGGCTTGGAAGCTGGCGGTGGTGGTCAGTGCAGGCTGGCGCATAATTGTGGGCGTCTTAGTCTGTGTTGAAGAGGGATGGGTGAATGATACAGGAAAATCCGGTAAATTCACTACGGATTTCCCAAGGGTGTGAGCCAGGAAAACGCAAGAAAACCCAGCAGACATTCGAAATTTTGTAGTAAAATTTCACGGAATTCATTCATAAGGAACGATCATGGCGTTGCATCCAGTCCTAGAAACCGTCACCGCTCGCATTATCCAGCGTAGCAAACCGTCGCGCGGCGCGTATTTGGCGCACCTTGAAGCGGCCCGCGTCAAAGGCGTACAGCGCGGCGCACTCGCCTGTACCAACCTGGCGCACGGCTTTGCTGCCTTCCCCGCCAACGACAAGCTGTCGCTGAAGGAGCTCAAGAAGCCGTCGGTGGCGATCATCTCGGCCTACAACGACATGCTATCGGCGCACCAGCCGTTCGAGCGCTTCCCGGCCCTGATCAAGGACGCCGTGCGCGACGTCGGCGCCGTGGCCCAATTCGCCGGCGGCACGCCCGCCATGTGCGACGGCGTCACGCAGGGCCAGCCGGGCATGGAGCTGTCGCTGTTCTCGCGCGACGCCATCGCCATGTCGACCGCCATCGCGCTGTCGCACAATATGTTCGATTCCGCCGTCTACCTTGGTGTTTGCGACAAGATTGTACCCGGTCTGCTGATCGGCGCGCTGCATTTCGGTCACCTGCCGGCGGTGTTCGTGCCGGCCGGCCCGATGACCACCGGCCTGTCGAACTCCGAGAAAGCCAAGATCCGCCAGCTGTACGCGCAGGGTAAAGTCGGTCGCGCCGAGCTGCTGGAAGGCGAATCGCAGTCCTACCACGGCGCCGGCACCTGCACCTTCTACGGCACCGCCAACAGCAACCAGATGCTGATGGAAGTGATGGGCCTGCACCTGCCGGGCGCCGCCTTCATCACCCCGAACACGCCGCTGCGCGACGAACTGACCAAGGCCGCCGCCCAGCGCGCCGCCGTGATCACCGCGCAATCGAGCGAGTACCTGCCGGTCGGCCACGTGGTCGATGAGAAGGCCATCGTCAACGCGGTGGTCGCGCTGCTGACCACCGGCGGCTCGACCAACCACACGCTGCACCTGGTGGCCATCGCCAAGGCGGCCGGCATCGTCATCGACTGGAACGACTTCGACGAGCTGTCGAAAGTGGTGCCGCTGCTGACCCGCATCTACCCGAACGGCAACGCCGACGTGAACCACTTCCACGCCGCCGGCGGCACCGGCTTCGTCATCCGCGAACTGCTGGACGGCGGCCTGCTGCACGACGACGTCACCACCATCATGGGCAAGGGCCTGCGCAAGCACTGCGTCGAGCCGTTCCTGGGCGAAGGCGGCAAGGGCGTGGTCTGGAAGGACGCGCCAACCGAGTCGGGCGACGAGGCCGTGCTGCGCAAGATCACCGCGCCGTTCTCGCCGGACGGCGGCACCGTGCTGGTACAGGGTAACCTGGGCCGCGCCGTGATGAAGGTTTCGGCCGTCAAGCCGGAACACCAGACGGTGGAAGCGCCGGCGCTGGTGTTCAACTCGCAGGAAGATTTCATGGAAGCCTACAAGGCCGGTTCGCTGGACCGCGATTTCGTCGCCGTGCTGCGCTTCCAGGGCCCCCGCGCCAACGGCATGCCGGAACTGCACGCGCTGACCCCGGCGCTGGCCAACCTGCAAGATGCAGGCCGCCACGTGGCGCTGGTCACCGACGGCCGCATGTCGGGCGCGTCGGGCAAGGTGCCGGCGGCGATCCACGTCTCGCCCGAGATCCTGGCCGGCGGTCCGCTCGGCCTGGTGCGCGACGGCGACATCATCCGCGTTTGCGCACGCAGCGGCACGCTGGAGGCGCTGGTCGAATCGAGCGTGTGGCATTCGCGTTCGCTGGCCACGGCCGATCTGTCGCCGAACAGCGTGGGCATGGGCCGCGAGCTGTTCTCGATCTTCCGCAACAGCGTGTGCGAAGCGGAGAAGGGCGCGACCATCTTCCCGCTGCCGTCGCCGATTCCTACCACGGTAGGCCTGCATGACAAAGACCCGGTCGGCAACACCGTGCCTGGTTCCGATGAAGATTATTCGATGAAGAAGGATGCGTAAATCATGACCATGACTCTGCTCGACATTATGCGTACCTCGGCCGTGATCCCTGTGATCGCGATCGATGAAATTGAACATGCGGTCCCGCTGGCGCGCGCGCTGGTGGCCGGCGGCATCCGGGTGTTGGAAGTGACCTTGCGCACCAAGCATGGCCTGGATGCGATCAAGGCCATGTCGGCGGTCGAAGGCGCCATCGTCGGCGTCGGCACGCTGACCAAGCCGGAAGAATTCGCCGCCGCGCGCGATGCGGGCGCGGTGTTCGGCGTGTCGCCAGGGCTGACGCCGGCGCTGATCGCCGCCGCCAAGAGCAGCGGCCTGCCGCTGCTGCCGGGCGTGATGACGCCGTCGGAAGTGATGGCCGCGCGCGAGCAGGGCTTCAAGCAGCTCAAGCTGTTCCCGGCGGTGCCGGCGGGCGGCATCGGCATGCTGAACGCGATCTACGGTCCATTGTCGGACGTGATGTTCTGCCCGACCGGCGGCATCTCGCAGGAGACGGCGTCGCAGTTCCTGGCGCTGAAGAACGTGGCTTGCGTGGGCGGCTCGTGGCTGACGCCGAAGGACGCCATCGCCGCCGGCGACTGGCAGCGCATCACCGACATCGCCAAGGCCGCCAGCGGCCTGCGCTAATCGAGAAAAGACGCTTCGGCGTCT
>Ga0247742_10001347_pt1 | contig 17377 bp, 12 predicted proteins | sample UWRJL208509C2_FD_180944 | JGI IMG/M metagenome (GOLD analysis project Ga0247742, IMG submission 180944) | Plant litter microbial communities from Arlington Agricultural Research Station in Wisconsin, United States - UWRJ-L208-509C-2 | ecosystem: Environmental > Terrestrial > Plant litter >... | reverse complement strand
GTGCACCTCCTCCCCTACCCAGAAGCCAGAGCTGAGCCAAATCACTCCCAGTGAAGGTTATCTTGACCTAGTAGGTAGTGAATATAGACCAAAATTATATATACTCCAATCCAAGCCCAGGAGCACAGCACACTGAGCCTTCCAGACAGTAGTCTTGAAGACAATAGCAGCACCAAGCAGTACTGCAGAGTAGATTGGGTTGTTCCGAGGCGAATATGTGCGCTACAGGCTTGAAAGTGGGCTTAAACGAGAGAAGTAATCAAAGAAATTAAAACGAGAGGCTAAACGCCAAGATCCATGCACTTGACGACAGACTGGAAGACAGTAGCCCAGGAGTCCAATTTCGGCGAAGTGCTTAGTGCGTGACTGCTAGTGAACGCGGAGGTTGTTCAGCATGGGAGCAGGTGCGTTGGAAAGACGTCGTTGAGAGAAATATTGTGTACATTCGGTGCACATGGTAGAATGACACATCATGTAAAGGCATGATAATTTGGTATCATCATCAAAAGACGGATATGTTATTCTTTGTTATTAAAGGACATGGTAATGGATATCGTCGTTAAAGGACGTGGTAGAGGATATCGCCGTTAAAAGGCAGATATGTTAATCGTCGTTAAAGGACGTGGTGGTGAATATCGTCGTCAAGAGACAGATATGTTAATCGTCGTTAAAAGACGTGGTCGTGGATATCGCCGTTAAAAGGCAGATATGTTAATCGTCGTTAAAGGACGTGCAGGAGGATATCGCCGTTAAAAGGCAGACATGTTAATCATCATTAAAGGACATGGTCATGGATATCGCCGTTAAAGGGCAGATATGTTAATTGCCGTTGAAGGACGTGGGGGTGGATATCGTCGTTGAAAGACAGATATGATCTTCGTCGTTGGTAATATTTGTTGATACGATGTAATAGTTATCGTATAGGGTGATATTATTGTGAATATGACATTTGGGATAAGGGATAGAGAAAGTGGATACACCGTGCGATGAGATTTGAAAGGGATATAATGAATGATCACTCACCGCGTCGACTGGCGTTGGACGATGCGAGGACACTTGACGTCTACTCAAGCAACGACCCTCTTCCATTGGATTTGAATTGTGCTACCGATTCTTCTCCACTAGACAGCATGAGTTCATTACCCTCAAGCTGCTGAACGAGTGGGATCCGTTGATGGTTGACAGTACCGTGAGTAAGGCCGATTTGCATTCATGATATAGGTTGCTCTGGGCTCTGTCTTGTCAGGTGTAGACCGTGAAGTGGACAGACTCGGATGTTCCTGCATTATCAGTCGGTCGGTGCAAGTTCCGGGAGTTCAATTTGTTGGGACAGTGTAAGCCGTTTGTATACGTGGCAGAGTTTTAGAGCGCTATTTAACCAAAAGGGAGTGCGGATACTACGGATAGTGAGCTCGATTCCGACGAGCGATGAGGAACCACCTCTAGATCGAGGTGGTGGTACGAAATGACGTAGGCGTCGTGATGCGGCTGCCTATGTGGCAACTCCTTCCCACGAGAAAATGTACCCGTCGGCTACGCCTCCGGGTACTTCAAGGACCCAATCGGGTCATTTCCGGATCACATGTACAGACTTCCTTCCTTCCTCAAATCGCTTCCCAGAACCTCCGTCGGATATGACAGCTGGCAAACTCATGCAGGATGGCACTCTAAGAATGCCGAATCCTCGAGGTTTCCACGGTCTTGAAGCTCCTAGATCCAAATATCAACCCCAGGGCTGTACACTCTGCTTGCCCAATCATTGTCCCTCAGTCTGTATCGCTTCCTCACGTCAACTCTGTGGTATTCTCTTCTGCGTCTCTGCACCTCATCACTGTCGAAACATCTGAGTTACAAGACCTATGAATGTTGTGCATTCGTCGCGGAGGCTGGGCTTCGTAGAACTTTGAGTTGGTTGAAAAGCCCTGCACCAATCAAACACTGGTATGATATATCTTCTGGGTGAAACCTTCGACATCATTCCGTGGATTCACCCATTGTTCAATGTCAAAGAGCAAACACTTTCTGCACTTCATTTGGACAATACCCGAATACCTCCTGGTAAATTAGCGAAGTATGCAAAGCCTAGTAATATCATGAACACTAGAGACAGGTAGAACCACTCACGCAAACCAAGCCCTCTGGTCAGCGTCAGTGTCCTTGCTAACGCACTACATCAAGACAACCGTGACCACTATTATCAGCATGGAATCCATTTTCAGACTCTAGACTCCTTTTGTTTAGGTTATTCAAGAGGAAATAGATTCCTATACTTACCTCCATCAGAAGAAATGCCTCGGCCTTTCAAGCATGCGAGCTTATCCCTCATCGTGGAGGGGGAAATGAGAACATTGAGATTGAGGCCAATGGAGTAGGCGACAACACCAGTGACGTAAGCTGCAGCCATTGAAGCTCCAGATAGAGTATTAGTAGCCTAAAGAACAACAAGTTGAGTAATTTATATGATGAGGGAAAGAGCGACGAACCGTGTTGCTGCTTCCTATCCATGTTGAGATTACGTCCTGACCAGGAGCCCAAATGTCGATGGCACTGTAGTTGAATGATGGTGTCATCTGAATTGCATCTCCAATTGTCATTGCTCTGACTGTAATGACACCGGGGGCTCGTCCAGGAAAGGAGCCATTTGCATTGGTACCTGCCGCGGCTACAACATGGATACCTGCCTTTGTGAGCTACGAGAGAAGCGAGTTGTAGTGATGGCCATTGGAAAGAACGCGAGACAACCCACAGCACCAATAGCACTGTCAACGGCAATACTAGCACTTCCACCGATTGCCATGCAAACCACTGCGGGACGACCTGTGGACATCTGTGTGGATTTTATCCAGTTGATGCCTGAGATACTGTATACGCAAGAGATCAATTAAAAATATCTCGTAGATTGCGCTGAATGCCATACATGTCGCTGACAGAGCCAGACCTACATGGAGGTTAGATTTAGAATTCAAAGCACTAAAGTATCTCCCTCACCCTGCATCGCCGAGTACCTTCACCGCAATAATATTTGCTGCTTTCGCAACGCCAAATTGAGTGCCAGCAGCACTTCCTCTAGCCCATCCAGTATCGCCGTGAGAAGATTAAAAGATCTCAGAGAGAGAACTCACGCGCCATGTGTGCCATGGCCATTGCCATCGGCTGAAGCATATCCACCAAAAGTGGCACCCCATCGAGCGCGTCCACCAAAATCGTTCTGACATGGCTTAGCACGAGCGGCTAGGAATTGGACTTGAATACTTACGTGCGTAATCCAAACTCCAGTATCTGGCAAGCAGAGTTGATGAGGAAGTCTTTTTATAAAATAAAATAAAATAAATAGTTGGAGTCATACCGAGAATAAAAATATCGACGCCTGAGCCAGCTGTAGAATCGTATGTAAAAGAATAATTGAGTGAGCTACACCAGAAGGTAAGCTAATTACGCCTTCCACAAGATAGAAAGTGCTTCACTGTGTATCTTGATTGGCAAGTCTTGTAGTGGAGCCAATGCGAGCAAGTCCCCAAGGGGCATTAGTTCTACATCAAGATTAGACTATCCAAAATATGAGAGAAGGGGGAAACCAGATATACTGAGTTATGGCAGACATGGCATGCATAATACCGTCTTCAGCAATATATTCTACGCTTGGGTTACTCCGAAGAGAGTTGAGGGTATCACTAGTAAATTCACCTGAAAGTAGAGATTTTAAAAAAGAGAATTCCCTTTGGTATTAGTCCCAGAGAAAAGTGTAACGGACCAGCAAAGCTCTTGAAGTTCTGCCAATCGTGCGTAACATTTACAGTACTAGCAAGTTGGCGAAGAAGGCTGGCTTTGGAAGCTTGATCTTTGAGCTTGACTATAAATCTTCCTGTTGTCTCTCCATGGTACTTTTCGACGTTATGAAGAGGAGCAACAGATGCGCCGAGACTAGTTGCTAATAACGAGCATAAAGATAGTGCTGCGAGGAGCTGCATAATGCAAGTTTGATTCAAGTTGGGTTGACAGTGTTTGGATGCGCGGAGGGGATCCAGAGAGAGTCTGAGAGATAGGTTATCGCCAGATTATATCTCTTTCTCAAGAGAAGTGCCAAGACAATTCAAGCTTCAATTCCCGTATCTCAATCAAATCAAAGCATTGAGTAGGTGAGTGCTGCGAAGTCCGACAATGTCCCTTTAGGAGTTGTCCTTTTACCAGGATTCTGGTTGAAGTTTGTTAGATCAAAATCAGAGGTTATGTCTACTAAGAATGAGGTTCGGCGAGTGGCGATACGTGAGCTGCGAGTCTGTGAACTTGAACCTCGCACTCAGCCAGGGGTTTGCCTTTGCAGCGCCATTTGGGATAGTGGACCTAAGTTTGCGATGGACAATGATAAAGTTGCGAAATTAAATCCCCAATATTTTTGCCTGTGCTGGCTAATATAAAACCATTATTACCAAATTTAAGCTGATGGGCTCCACATTGGTCACAGCGTTTATTGTATATTTTACTATGTGTAACGAAGGCAAAAAGTAAATTTATATGACCACAGAGGTTTAAGTAATGTGTGAGTCACTCGAGTCTCGAGAGACGCGTTCAAGTTCGGTTTGAGGTTCACGCTCTGTGGTTCACCTACATGAGCTTTTTGTGAGCTCTTGGTTCGTTGAGACGGGTTCAGTGAGTTCGAGGTTCGAGGTGCGCCGAACCTCGAACCCAGTGCGGATGACACTTTCTGCAAAATTGGGCGAAAATATTTCCATATTTGGAGGAACTTGCACATGATCCTCAAAAGCTTCGTTCGGTTGGATCACTGCGGTGTTCTGACTCTGTTCTCTCCACTCAACGTGTGTGCTGTCCTTGGATGCTTGAGTTGACACAACCGCTTGTTTAAGCTGGTGGCCTCTCCTCCATCTCAATGTTGCCCTCAATTGGCCCTAGCCCCCTTCAAGATCCTTTGCTGCTATATCACAGTATCAGATGGGAAATTTTCATATGGTTCTATTTATGCAGTCTCCTTCTTTGAGAAGAAGTTGTATTGTCTTCAAGTAGCAACATGATAAGCACAAGTCCCTGATCTAATTCGTTTGCAACGTCTGGTTAAATAACACTCTTCATTCCTCCTTGAAAGACTCGGCGACGAAGTCGGTGAGTCAGGAGAGGGGCATATGCTCACACAACTCCGATCCTGGTGTGTACAGAAATGGCCCAAAATTTGGCCTGAACTCCACTACTATGAGTACAGAAATAGGCCGAATTTTGAGCAAGTCCGATCCCCTAGTCGGTACTGAAGTACTGAACTCCGATCCAATCTTAGTATAGAATTCGGCTCTGGTGATTGGAATTTTTTTTTAGTGTTTGCGCTCAACCGCTCAGGAGCTCAACGCCGTGCAGCTAACTCTTTGTGCCATGTAGTACGGTTATTTTCTCGCTTCCTTCTACTTCTCGTCTGCCTCCACGCAGTCTTTGGTAGTTTGCATCTCTCCCTACATAGTACTATCTTGATCCAGGCTTATCGATGCATTGTAAATGCTTTTTCTTCACTCGCAATTATGATTCAGCCCCTGGGTCGAGCACCATGTCAAATATTCCTCTCGGAATGCAAGCGAAGAGAGTGTTGAGCAAGCCGTCTCTAAATATGCAAGTTCCATCATTGAATCAACCGGCATAGATCCATCCACTTCGAACGACTCGGATTTCAGGAATATATTGTTCATAAAATGTGGTTCGACCCCAGGACAGATCAGCGACTCTAGGATCGCTCAAACCCTGAGTAGTTGGTAACTCACCCAGGCCGTCTTTGTGTCGATTTAATTTCAGTGAGGATGGCTCGAGGAGATCGGTGTCGATCTTAACTCCAAGAGATCTCGAGCAGCATCTTCCAATATCGTCATCCGGACTTTCATCCCTTCGTTGGCTTGGTTTCTGGCCACCATCGCCTTTCTCGGTCAGGATGGTGACCAGAGTGACTATGAAAGAGTAAATGAGCTGCAGAACTCACAGAATCGGTAAATTTGTAACCTACTAGATGATATGCGTACAGAAACCGCCAAAATTAGAGTCCGATCCGACATGCGTACTTTTTCCCCCGCTAAAAACGATCCGCATGCTGACAGAACCGGCCAAAATGGCCCAACCCGATCCGAATGACTATGAGTACAGAACCGGCCCAAAATGGGCACTTTCGGATTGGAGTTCTCCTGCTGTCTCGTGGGAAGGAGCTAAGTACTCGTTCGCACTCGTCTGAGGAGTCGCGTCCGCCCTTGGCTCTGTATACAATGGCCATGCTCTTTCATAATGCACAAAGTTACTACACAACAGAAGACGTGGCTAAAGGCTGCTAAAGGATGGAGAAGCTTGTTCCTGACGACGGTGACAAGCGTCAAGCGGACCCCCAATGATAGGGTCCCGTTAGAAATTGCCGACAAGTTTCTAACAAATGTGAATAACATTTGGTCCTTCAACCCCTTATTAACAGTTGTTATTAACAAATTTCTAACAAAAGCCCCCGAAAAGTTATTAACTGGTTAGAAATATAAATTAACAGAGTTATTAACATTGAGCCCGTTAAGAATATGTTAGAAATTGAATCCACTGAAATTGGCCAAAGGGATGGGATGGGGGAACCACCATTCAGCGAAGGCTTCGTCAACCGTGAGTATGTGCCCGCCTTGACCTGGTTGTGACGGATTCTGAACAGGAGCTATAGCTTGCTCCAAAACAATTGGCTCCCTAGAGATCATATCACGCTAGGCACTTGACTTGAGGTCAATATGCGGGTTAACCTTGAACTTTATGCTCAAGGTTGAACCAGCGCCAGCCGTTTCAACGGTTGAAGCACTCGCAACGGGTGCAGCCTGCTCCAAACCATCGTAGACTGCCATCCGAACGCGCGCTTAAGCCTTAAGGTGCTCACTCAGCGCAGAGACTTCACATCCTGTCCGTTCCAGAATGTCCGGGTCTGGCTGAAATTTGAGGAAGTCGCCAAAATTTGACTCAAGCGCCGTTTTTGCTGGGAGTTGACTTGGAAGGTTGTCGAGCAGAGGCTTTGAGGGGCCCAGCATGGCCGTGAGAACTTGGCGTGTGGTAATTCTCGAGGCTGCTGGTGGAAGTTGACAATTCATGAACGCTCGTGAGATGTTGCGATGCCCCCCGCACAAGGACCCTGCAACCAGAAACCTCCCGTTAATTTCTAACATTTCTAACAGCACTTTTAGGCCCTTGGATTGAAGGCCTGTTAATAATAGGTTAATAACTGTTATTAACAGTATATTTTAACATTGTTGGGAATTAGGCAGTTTCTAACGGTACCCTACCCAATGAGGCTCTGGGCAACGTCCATCATGCAACTCGTGCCCAACCCCTCTATCAACAGCAGCTGGCAGGGAACCAATCCCTAGGCTTATTGGCGGAATGACAACAACAACCTCTCCCGTAGGTCGCCATGCTGTGCCATTTTGAAGGAATCGGAACCATGGCAGATGCATTGTCGACAACGGTGAGTTGTCTCCAATGCTCTACACTTTCCTTCCCAGTCTACCTGGTTTCGAGATTATTGCACCCCTCAATACAAACATATTACGCCTTGGCGGCTTAAGTCCGTCATCTACCACAGCCTGATAGAGCTTTGCACCATTACCAGTGCACCATACCAAGGCGCCCCGCAGGCTCCAGTGGCCCATATACCCATTCAATCCTCCCATACCTCCATACGGTCTATATCCGATCTCTAACTCGTGTCACCCTAGACCGCTACTCAGACGGCTGGCCATGCAACCAATTAAAACACTGAGATCCAACATTCTCGGTTCCCCGGTCTTCACAAAGAGGAGGATGCCCTTGTCGCGCACCAGGAACGTTAGCTATGAATGATCCCCACCCGCCCTATGCCCTGGAGACGAGACGGTCACCAAATCGTTGACTCTTCACGGCCCAGTCCAATACCGCTACCTCCACATAGGCACGATGCATGCGTCACGAGATAATATTTCCAGCAACCCTCCTAGTATATCGGCACCTTTCACTCATTTGCCATGGGGTATATTGCTAAACCGGAGCGGAATGCAGGACTTATTATACTACACAAGTCACTTACCTCGCCTCGCTCTGGCGACCCACCTTCCGGAATTGATACATTAGCGCCAACTGATTTACTAGTTAACATAGGAACTTACCAGAGTAACAATATTCTGCGTCCAGCTACTTCCACTTCGAGGACCATTATGATATTGTTCTTTTCTCCTCCACCACCTCCTCGAGTGCCTCTGCATCGTTCATGCGGCCCAGGTCCCTATGTGTAGCTGCAAGGCCCAACATGCTCTTGAGGGTGTTAGGATGATTGTCTCCGTTTACCCGCTTCATCCTCTCAACAACTTCCACACCAAGTGCCTCTGCGTCCTTCAAGTGGCCCTGGACCCTGTAGGTATTGGCAAGATTTTCCATATTTTCGAGGGTCCAAACATGATTGTCTCCCATCACCCGCTTCATTGACTCCATTGTCACTAACTGAAGCACTTCTGCATCTTGCCAGCGGCCCTGCTTCCAGTACGTGACTGCTAGGTGCGACATAGCTCTCAGAGTGCGAGGATGGTCATCACCCAGTAGTCGCTTGCTCTTCTCCAATACCAACACCTCAAATGCTTCTGCGTCCTTCAGGCGGCCCTGCTCCCTATACGTATAAGCAAGATTACCCATGGCTATTAGGGTATCAGGATGGTCCTCTCCTAGCAGTTGCTTTCTTTTCTCCATCACCACTACCTCAAGTACCTCCGCATCATTTAAGCGGCCATTGTCCCTATATGTAACCGCAAGATTTCCCATGGTCTCGAGGGTGTCTGGATGGTCGTGTCCCAGCACCCGCTTTCTCTTCTCCATCACCGCCACCTCGAGTGCCTCTGCCTTCTTCCAATGGCCTTGGGACCAGTATGTGGCGGCAAAATTTGACATGGTCATGAGTGTGTCAGGATGATCATCGCCCAGTACCAACTTTCTCTTTTCCAACAGCACGGAGTAGAGTGCCTCTGCATCGCTCCAACGGCCCTGGGACCAGTACGTTTCAGCAAGACTTTCCATACTTGTGAGGGTGTCTCGATGGTCATCCCCCAATGTCCGCTTCCTCTTTTCCATAACCATCACCTCGAGCGCCTCCATTTCCTTCATGCGGCCTGCGTTGCCATATATTTGTGCTATACGCACCCCGACTAATGAATTGAGATCCTCTGGTATAAATGAGGCTATGGAGTTTGTTGTATGTTTCAACAGCTTGCGTCGATATTTGTAGTCCTCGTCAGTAGTCGTCAAAGGGGATGATAGCGCGATGATAGTGAGGACGAGTTTCTGCATGTTGTATCTGTTTCCTTCCGTAGTGGTACTGCTCCACTTGTGTACCAGTGGGTGAATGCTGTAGGTGCGGTTTTGGTGATCGTATTCAACGAGCGAGTGGGACCCAAGATGCATTATGACTTTCTGGAAAGTCCAGGAGCTCCAGCCAGAATCGTGTTTCCCAAGCTGGCTCAGCAACTTTGTCACTTCATCCTGCAGCACTGAATCATTCAGATTTAGTTGAGCCACTGCCGCTCTTTCGAACATTTCCTCCGAAATTCCTTCATGATGCAGCAAGGAGCAAATCTGGAGGAACAACCTTGCGGATGTATGAAGCTTGTCGTAGCTCAGTTTCCATGTTGAATATACTGCTGATGCATATGGATCCTGCCCTTGGGTCTCTTCGTTCTGCAGTAAATTATCGCGTTCACGTTGGTAGAGTTCTGGATACTCGCGTAAAGACGAGTGGCAGTGAATAAAAGCACCAGCTTGTGCGACAGCCAACGCAAAGCAGTGAAGTTCCTGTGTCGTGTCAGTACGAAGATCTCTTCAAAAATTAAAAAATTAAAGCGGAAAAAGAATTTACCTGGACAATTTTCTCTGCCAGTGCTTGGTTTCCGACATTTCCTTCTGCCCGAGCCTGAGCTAGAAGCAAGTTTTTTGCGTCTTCGAGATCCATCCCTCTAACATCTGCATCCGCGTCTTTAGCACTATAATGGCGAAGCTCTCGGTTGCGTGTTGTGACGAGAATTTTTCCAGACAGGCACGGAGGGAAGAACTTCTTCAGCTTCAGGTCGACATTGTCCGCATTATCGAAGAGCAGGAGCCAGTTTCTGTTGGTCTGGTTTGCAAGCCAACGCAGACTCGCATCAACGGTTCGCTTGGCATTTCCTGGGGCGATGGCTTCGAGATCTGTTTGAAGTGTCTCTTCACTGGTAGCATCAACATAGAAGATGTCGGAGAAGCTATGATCATAATAAAATTTGTCAGTAAATCACGATCATATGGCAGCATGTTCGACGGGTTGGCATACCGCTTATTTTTGGATTCTTCAATGAATTTGAACGCAAGTTGGCTCTTTCCTGCACCACCGAGGCCATGCAGCACAAAGATGTGCTGACTTGCGCTCTCTGAGTCGAAATAGCTGCACATCTTATCGAGGATGTCCTTTCGACCTATAAATGAGGCCACAGGTGGCGGACAAAGTTTGCGTTCTGGGATGTCTTGAGTCGCTTCCGGGGGTAGCCTAGGGGAAACTGGGGTAATGATAAGATATTTTCCAGACTACAAATGAGGTCCTTCCGTACCAAGCTGCTCGATCGTAAGCCGTGCCTTCGGTACTGCGATTATCTTTCCCAACAGCGCCAGCTTCTCTTCGACTTCCTTCTTCCTCAGATATTGGGTTGTATGAGCCTCCACTTTGCTCAATCTCTCCCATTCAGAAAGCTTGATCCCCTGCAATCCTTGCTCAACATTCAGCCGAAAGTATGTTGTTGGCAATTGCGCGAAGAGGCGTAGCATGTGTTCATGTGTATCCTCACAATCCGTCACGATCGCCTTCAGCGCATCCATGATGTCTGTCGGTACGAGCTGCTGAAAAAACCTGGGTTTCCTGATGCTAACCGCCTCAACATGCCCAGTACCAATGCTTACCAGGCACCCGATGGGGCGAGCGCCAAATAATGTGTTGGCTTCATCGAGGACAACCCAGCTTGGGTTATTGCGGCCTACTCCTCCGTCGATGAAAGGCTGTGCCCTCCCAATCTCGATACGTTTGAAGAACGTCGGAGCTGCAGATGTCGCCCGAGCGGCCTCCCAAATCTTGCATTCGGGGTGTGTTTCATGAGACTCGTAAGTTCTAAAAACTATCGGGATGTTCATATTGTGGGCATTCTTGGCGCAGACGAAGCTAAGGAAGAGATGTGAGACCAGATTAAACAACACAGGGTGGCTTGTACACTCACGTCCGGCAGCCTGTAGACTTATTCCGCTCCAGTAACGGTGATTCCGAATCACCAGTGACGTTCCTGACAATAGACTTGATTGCAGCTTCAAGCCTCGTCGCTTTGAATCTTCCCTGTCCTGGCCTTCCCTTCGGATGAGAAAAGACATCTTTCACCATGGTATCATAGTATTTCAATGCCGTGTCTACATCCATTTGAAGCCGTCCAAGCATCAAGGCAGCTATCCTGTAATGTAAAAATTAGCAGCAGCCGCGTATTATGTTTGAAGCATGTTGCTCACCCCCCGGTGCTGGTACCACCGATTAAGTCAAAATAATTGCATGGCTTTGGCAGACGAGTAAGCAGTGGCCGGCCCTCCTCCTTCAGTTTCTTGTTCTCGCAAACCATCACATTGTGCATGAGTTCTTTGACGATGAGCAACGTCGAGAGTCCACGAATGCCGCCGCCGTCTGCTCAAAGATTAAAAGTCAGAAACTATGTCTGCAAATTAATCTTGTTCATAATCTACCCAGTGCAAGTAGCCTGACGGGGTTTCCTTCGTTGGATAAGTCCATCACTAGAGTATAGACGATGGAGTTGAGGTCCTGAAACTCAGAAGTACTTCTTACAACAGATATATTTTCAAACCAACTGGCAATCTTCGTGGGACACAGGACTCGGGAGAAGGTTGGGAGAAGGTCAATAGCGCTCATGACCATCACATAGTAGTACAGGTATGATTGCAGAAGCCTAGACAGTCGCTTCATCCTAGTTCAAAAAGTGAGCGAGGCTTGTACTAGGTCCAGAGCTTCAATCAGTAGGTTGCAGCGGCTAACATTGACAGCGCTTTTCAAGTGAACAGTGGTGTTCAAAAGCAGCCTTGTCTCGGAATATCATCGGCGTGGGAGTTCCGTCTTCTGCAAGTACCGGCCTGACTGTCCGCCGTGACAACGATAAGTTTCGCCGAGCTCTCAAAAAGTCCTCCATTCCGAATACTACTGGACTCGTCTATAACTGCACTCTGCCTCGAAGGCTCTTATATTAGATAATGTCGACCTCATCTGAAAATTCAAGGCACGGGTATAACATCCCTGCCCAAATATGCATGCCGAATCATCGCTCTCTCCCTCCGTCCATTGACGTTACAACTTTTTGCAACTCTCCAGTATGGACGTTGTCCTTCGTGGCAGGAGGCTGGATCCAGAAAATTCTGGTTACATGAACCTTCATGGTTCGATGCCAGGTATTTCCTTGTCCACTCTTCATGAGAGCTTCCGACTGAAGCTTTCATTCTATCAGTGAGACTCCCTCGAGAAGACTCCTCCCCGTTCATGCCTCCGCTCCAAAACCAGATCTTCAAAATTATCAAGCACAAAGATGCTCCCGAGATGATTCGGTATCTCGACGCTTACTTGCACCTTCAACCATATCTAAAGTTGCTTAACCCTCGCTATCTCATCCACTTCGCATATCATGACGTCTGCATCCCGTAACTTGCGACTGCATGCTCGTCCGAATTTGCCCACACTCTCAATACTGGACGTCTACAACCTCGAGCTATGTGCATCATAAGTCCTGCACAAGGCTCCTACAACCGGTTGATCGACGGCTATCGTTAGTACCAGCCAAGGTTAGCCTTTATCTCCCTTGTAAGTGTGTTACTTTGGTATCAACTTTCTCGTACTGACCGCCTTGTCACAGAATCTGGACCCCTAGGACAGCCAGAACGCCAGCGCACCATTTAAGAACGCATCTTGTACAATTAACTCAATTCACGACTTCACATGTCGGTACGAACTCGCGAAACAGACATTTCATCTCCAGGCCCACAACTCCAAATAAGGCGGGAAAAGATGTAATCATGTTCAACTTGCAGTGCATGATGCTGAACGAGGATCTATACCCGCTGAATACGCCGTCTTAGTCTTACCTTTTTCGACGTTCCCATCGTTGACCACGCTCTTAGCGGAAAAATGGCTATGGATGTACCTTTGGGACAGATCAGCTCGGTAAGTTGCATAAGGCTTGAGACTTCCGATTTCTGAAACGCTGATATTATGTCTGCCTTTCTCAGCACAAAATGACCCGCACAGCCTACCACCAACCCAATGATTGGAGGCGGTTAGAGCCGCGACACGCCTTCAAAGGTGTAGAATTCGAGGGTCTGGGGGTCGCTTACAGCTGGTCCGAGATCTTCGCCGACTAGGTATTGCTTCCTTTACATTCGTTTTTCATGTCATCCTTCCTCGTGTCCACATTTCACAGATGGGCAGGCAAAGGTCTGTTACTGACTCGGGATATGCAGTAGGAAAGCGGTGGCTTACGAATACCAGTATGCGGTTCAGTGAGTGGACCTTCTCAGCTTTCGGTGTAGAGGTGTGCCGACCAGGTATTTCCAATAAGATCGAATTATACCCTCAGGTACCGGGACCCCAACCATGTCGGAAACATAAGGCATGGAGATTTTCTATACGGGGATAATTTCGGTATGATTGACAAACGTGTCTTGCGTCAGACTCGGATGCCGGACGAACCCAGTGAATAGTGCTACGCCTTCATGACAAAATACGGCTTTTTTCAGCTGTACTTGCCAATTCGCGGATGAAAGTAAAGAAATTGTCTTAAATCTCAATAGACGTGCTTCCTAGACAACCTCGTAAGTTTCTTGTCGAACGATGCGACTCTGTGAATTATCCGTGTCGCGCTTTTCAGTCTACTTCACGGTCTTACTACACTGTAACGGCAACTTAGATCTCCCAAACTTTAATCAAAATTTCATGTATTCAGCGAACACGCCCGTTCACAATGGTCGACAGGGTATCGTTGGCGATAGCGAGCAGGTCTGTGTTCTGCTTCGAATACATAATTTCCGTGCGGTATTCGGGGGTCCTGGCACCCTACCCGTCATCAATGTAACTTGCGTGACATACTCCTCTATTCTGGACCGCTTCATCTATGTCATAAAGACAAGTTATCCTAAAGTCTGGTCTCAATGTTTGATGGGAGATTACATATCCGGCAAGCTTTCTACTCGCATGAACTCATACCAATGTATGCCGACCAGTTCACAAGGTGCGTTGGGCTTCAATCTAGCGCTTCATCGGCGCTCATTCATTTTGCATATACTCAGTATAATAAGCAAGTTGTTTTATCTGACCCTTCGCCTAAGCTTTGAATGGTGTGAAGCACCGACAACTGGTATATAAGGAATGACCAAGCTGAAAGACCCGTCTAAAAATAGGCACGAGCGCTTGAAGTGGCGGTCTCTAGCACATTCAGGGAATATGTTCAGAAAGTCCATGCTAGAGCTATATTATCGGTGTAGCATTCGTGTACACTCCATGCCCAGAGGCAACTTAACCAATCAGAGTACAGATTCTTGGTCTGTCACACAAGGTCTGATACAGAGTCCATTCCTTACTTAGTAGTTTGCATGTACTAAAGCCTCTCCATAAAGGACATACCCTTTAAACGACTTCCCCAGGACGAGAGATACTTGTTGACGGTTGCTGTTAGTACTGGCTTGCCCTCTGTAAGCGCATTATTTTATCGGCGACTCTCCCGTAGCTAACCACCTTCAGGCTATCACAGACTTCAGACCCAAGCACCGTTCGAATCAAGACGCACCAGAAGCTGAAAGTCACTACTGGATGATCTCGTGTCAAAGATCCAACGAGCTGCGCTTGCCCGCAATATCGAAGAGGAACTCAAAATCAAAATCATGCTATGAGTTTTATCTGGGAAAGGGAAGGGAGCCAATGGAAGGCTAGAGGTGCCGAAGGGAAGAAAATGTGGGAGGAAGGGAAGGTACTTCGGAAAGAGTGATTATATTGTTTTGCTCAACTGTCTGCTGTGCTGATCTGACTCAGATATTGTCAACTTGAAGGGAAAGTCGTGAAATCAACTCTCAAAGACTCCCAAGTTGTTTTCGCGACCTGCCATCCAACTCTAACTAAAAAATTGACATCGTCATTATCGACGAGGTACACATGCTGTGGTCCATATGCAACGATATCGCCTCCCAGAACGTCCCACGTATACTCCGGGTTGGCTGAAGCTCTCCTGGCTCGATCTTTAGGTATACGCCTCTCTACTCGTTATTGCAAGCTTTAGGCTAAGACGTTGTTCTATCGATAGGGCTCTCTCATCATCACGCTACTCCATTCATCGCCAAACCAGACGCCTCTATACCGGTTCACTCCCAAACCACTGGCACTCATCCAGCGCGAACAGATCCCGACAACGATCCCAAATCTTGACGTCTACTTGCACCCCCAACGATGGCCGACGTGGGGTCCCTTACCTGCTCCGCTTCCATATCGTGACGCTTGTACATGTCTCGTCCAACAAGCCTATATCTCTTACTGGCCAAGGTTTCCCATACTCGACACCCACAACACCATTTTATGCGTACCACCCATTCTGCGTCAAGTTTTGGTGGTGCACCATCGCGGCTAGTGGCAGGGACAGACCTGGAATATCATCGGTAAGGCAATTCAGCCTTATAATAGAGTCAACCTAATAGTAGCTCTTCTCCTCAACTACCTCCGTATTTTCTATGGATTCGTCTGATCTCAGCCTAGTTCCCATATCTGCCGTACTCTCAAGCTCCTGGAGAACCACTGGTTCCCTATTCTCGCCATCAGCGCTCGAGATCTCACACGCGTGCTCCGAGCTAAAACCCTGCTTCAGTGTTGCACCGATAGAAAATGGAACTACCTGCAACTTTTCTGGAATTCGTGAATTACCGAGTCATCACATATCAAAGCTAGGCTGACTGAATGGGATATCTTGAGCCTATCGAGCGGCTAAAGTGGACCCCCATCAAACCCGGACTGGGCCAACAATACCAGGACTCGTAGTCGCCCCCCTGGGACAGCTACGGGTTTTTACAGCAGATGCATGTACGGGCGAACCAGCAAGCTTCGTGGGCATAGGACTCGGGAGAAGCTCAATCGCGCTCATGATCATCACATAGAGCAGAAGCACGGAGGTCTCCCAGCGTTCTATCTAGTTCGAATACTTCGTTCACCAGCGAACGCCACCATATCTCGCGCATTCAACACCGGCAGAGCATGTAATACCATAACTCCGATTATATTGTTCCTCTTTCCTGCCCGGGACTCGTCGATGCACCTGAAACTGGCAGCGGAGGATGTTGCACAGCGGATGAACAGCATGGGCAAACTTAGGTCTCTGGTTAGCTCATGAAGTTCGTGCACCTCTTCGTAACTATCTTCTCTTTTCTTTGGACGTCGACACCAGCTAACGTTGGGATTTTATGAAGACTTTTGCTATCTATCTTAAGATACAGTGACACTGATCACGATCACATTGGGCTTCTTAACCAAACCAGAACCCTAGCGCGGCCTGCGGACGTGAGTCGGGCTTTTGCTATATAAACAACTCATTACATGGGAGTATTGTTTGAATTGCATTTCTTGAGCCCTCCTCGCCCATCATGAGGCCTTCGGTATATTTGGCAATCCTTCCTTCCCTGCTCAGTGTCACTACTGCACTCGCTTCCCTCCCACTCTCCTACGTCAAAAAGGCTGGATCCAAACTGCCTCGGGCCATTGTGCCCAACAAATTTATTATTGAGGTTGATAACCTTTCAAGCATCCCCAACAAGCGGTCTTTCGCTCGAGTCAATACTTTAGCTTAACTTCATTCCGGTTACTGATAATAACTGAAAATTTAGACTCTCGACGCCGTCTATGCGTCTCTTCAAGAAAGAGCCATCGGATACGATGTTACGAGTCCGAATGTAATGAGGATTCGTCCTTTTAAGCCGGCTGTCCTGCCATTGGATGTGACGCCTAAGTAGCCGGCAACGGCCGGACGCGTGTGATGACATTGCGTCTATTTGGTCATTGCCGCATTAGGATGTAGGCGCCCAGCGCCGGACCACGAGGAGCCAGCCGTAGGCTGGCGACGAGTGGGGAACGCGGTTGAGAATATCAATGACACTAGTTATTTTGTAAAAATTATAGGACTCGTTCCTGCCATGCATTGCAATGGCCCACATTTTCAAGTTAACCAGGAGTTCGATTCAGATATATTCGTTGGAGCATCAGTCACCCTCAAGGTATGTTTACTTCAAAGCATCCTAAAATATTCACTCTTCTTACCGTTTTATCAGACTG
>Ga0247742_10001346_pt1 | contig 17380 bp, 21 predicted proteins | sample UWRJL208509C2_FD_180944 | JGI IMG/M metagenome (GOLD analysis project Ga0247742, IMG submission 180944) | Plant litter microbial communities from Arlington Agricultural Research Station in Wisconsin, United States - UWRJ-L208-509C-2 | ecosystem: Environmental > Terrestrial > Plant litter >... | reverse complement strand
TGCATTATGCGATATTGTCAATGGCGTCCTGATATACCGCCTGCTCAAGTCCAATATACTCAAGAAAAACGACTCTACCGAACGCCTTGCCACGATATACAGCGCCGTGCACCTCCTCAACCCTCTCGTCTTCTCCATTTCCACCCGCGGCTCCTCAGAGTCCGTCCTCTCTTCATTCATCCTCCTCACTCTCTATGCCGCACTGAAGGGCCACTGGGACTTATCAGCTATTCTGCTGGGACTCAGTACCCACTGGAAAATATACCCGGTTATCTATGGGGTAGCGTGTTTGGGCGTCGTTGGTGAAGGAATAGGAAGGAGTCATTTGCATACGCTCGTGAACAGGAAAAGCATCCGGTTTGCTGTGATTAGTGCAGGGACGTTCGTATTGCTTGGAATAGGGTGTTATGGGATGTGAGCGGATTCTTCTGTGCTCAAACGTTGTTCTCATACTTCCTGCTAGCTGGGGCTACCCGTTCCTGTACGAATCATATTTATACCATATACACAGACTCGACCACCGACACAACTTCTCCCCCTACTTCTACCAAACGTACCTCTCCTACCCGTCACTTGATCAGGGTTTACACGACTCAACAAACTCTCTGTGGGTCCGCACCTTGCGCTCCCCGCTGGCAAGCTTCGCACCACAGATGGTACTTTCATTTGGCCTTGGTCTAATGTTCGGCAAGACGAAGGAAGACCTCCCATTTACGTGGTTTGTGCAAACAGTCGTATTCGTCATATTCAACAAAGTTTGTACATCTCAGGTATGTTAATGCTTCATTTGTGTTTCAATTCTCATTTCGCATTTTTAGTACTTTCTATGGTACCTGCTCCTTCTACCATTGGTTCTGCCTAGATTAGAGCTTACTCGCTGGAATGCCTTCATGTACACCATCGTTTGGATAGGCACACAAGCACTATGGCTGAGTGAGGCCTATGAACTCGAGTTTATGGGGGGAAATGTCTTCCTCGGGCTGTGGATCAGAGGTCTGATCTATGTCGTTGGAAATTGTTGGGTTTTAGCCGGCATCATGGGTGGATATGGGAAGGAGAGTTTGAAGAGGAAGGTACACAAGTAAGATGTGGTCACTAATACGCTGCAAATTCTAGTTTCAATTTGGGCGTTATGAACATCATGATTCCAGGGATATGTGTTACCTGCCCAGCATCGAAGAAACAGCACCCAAGAGAAAAACAATTTCGATATCCGATCCCACTTACGGCGATCGTCGCATAAGAATAGGCGTAAGTGATCTCACATAGCCACCTGAAGTTGTGGTCATCCGGACTCTCTGGACGTCATAATTCATCTGGCCAGAGATCGTTATACCCTGATATGGGAGCTGTCGAGTTTGTTTGTCATCGGAAATTCGATACCCCGCATCTCACCCCAGTTCTATCTTACTCCCCGCTTGTCCATGTGCAGGGAAGGCAATGATCAAGACTATGACATTGTCGAGTGGAACTCGGAATTAAGGAACTCCGAAGGCCTTCTTTGTGATTCGTTGTTTCTCTGGTCGGTGGATCTACATCAGGAAACCGTCCATTTGGTTTCGGGGTTTTTAACGTTTTTCCTGTTTTGGGGGTTTTCCAGTGATTGCCGAAAACCCGGAAAACACGTGAGATTACATTTTACAATAATTTAACTACATTTGGACTAGTCTCTCGGCTACAGCTGTTATACGTCACGCGAGGTTTTTGGAAAAAGGGACATAAGTTTCGAAGTTTCCGGTTTCGGCGGTTTTTTGTATTTTTAGAGGGTTTTTTGTGTTTTGAAAACCTAAAAAACCAAATGGACAGTTTCCTGATGTAACTGACATGGTCCAATAGACGCAATGCTACTGATTCCAAGTGGATGTAGTGGCAGCAATACACCCGGTGTAATATTTTTCTCAACGCCGACCCCGGGCCTGAGAAGAACGGCAAATACGCACTCGGAAGGAACACAGAAGAAATCTCTTTGCTCTAAAGCATTACTGAAATCATATAAAGTTAACTTGAAAGCTCCAAGATGATTTCCTTACTGCCTTCCAACGACTTTCTACACATTTCGTGACACAGCCGACTTTGATAGAGATGACTACCTTCAGCAAGTCGTTTGATGACCTCTTCGGGGACCTAACCAAGGAATATGACAATTTCGTTCCTGCTGCAGCGCTGCTTTGGTGGCGTACAAGCACTCAATTTGGTCTCCGCGTCGAAGCGACCGAGCTTATGGTCGAATTTACCAATGGCACAGCGCTTGGAAGGGGTAAGTACCTCAAAAATATTGAATATCATGTTGACGATTGCCCATCCAGATCCTGAGGGTACCCTATTCTTCTATAACGACGCAGAATTCGGGGGAACAGTGAACTACGATGTCTCGTACAGCACTACCAGCGACGTCAACCAGCGCTGCTTCGTCATTCGATTCTACTTTAATTCGCCCGACAGATCCTTCGCCCAGGTGAGGCTCCGCGCTTATTCTCCCGCCGTTCAAGCCATTGATATCTTCGAATGTACAGTTTATTGCCAGAGATATTGTACGTCGTGCTTCCTCTGCGTTCCAAACTACTCGATACTGACGTAAAATAGAACGGTGTTGTTAACTACACAACCAAGGCTACTGGGACCTGGCAGCCTCTTACTGCATGCTCCGCGGCCGCGCACGTCGAGAAATTATCGACCGAGCCGAAATGGACAATGACCATCCCCTCTATCAACATGAAAGCCACTTGGAGCTACGAAAGTGGTATCCGCGAGAAGATTGGTACGTCTACTTAAAAATTTCTCCGTCGTTCTAAAACCAATTCATATCGTATAGATGTCTGGGGCACACTTGCTTTCAAGCAAATCAACGATATCGCCAAAGGTCTTTTTATTGACTACCAGAACGATCGCATTGTCTTCACCGACACCGAGGAGTGGAGTCTCGACTACCGCGCATTTGTGAGTAACCTGATCTCTCCATATATGCAATAGATGTTGACCGCTTCATGATTACAGTTCCTTCGTGAGTGCTTGACTGACTTACACATGTGCAAGCCGAACTAACTTTTCCACATTGCAGCCGTCGAGACTACAGAGAACCCTAACCCTCTTGGCACCTATCTTCTCACCCACACTGAAGCTATCTGGTCAGGCCCAGTGACCAAGCCTCAGAGCGGTGGAGGGGGTGGTGTAGACGATGATTATCCCCTATTTGACCCAACCGAGAAACAACATCATAAGTGGGACCATGGTGGACGCACCGACCAAGATGGACATCCTTACTAGTTTGAACGGTTACTGGCGCTAGATAACCCTGCGTATCACTTTCAGATCTCATTTTTCACTGAAACTTCTCTCACATCGCGGATATCAAAAATTAAATCATATGTGGAATCCCCATCTTCCAAGTAATCTTACATTATTGCTTCTTCGTAAACCTCAATCATCAATGGCTCTGTAAAATAATCGGCCCTGCATTGAAAAGCTTAGGCTGGGTCCATTGCCATTTGGCAATTCAATAAACTTCCTGTAGACCCTTAGGATTGCCCTACGCTCCCCGCTGACAAGCTTCATACCGGTACCCCAGATAGGGCTTTCGATTGGCCTTGGTCAAATGATCGGCAAGACGAAGGAAGATCCGCCATTTGCGTATTCACGAAGCTTCTTCAAATCCCATTTCGCATTTCTAGTACTTTCTATGGTATCTACTCCTTTTCCCATTGGTTCTCCCAAAACTAGAGCTCATTCCCTGGAATGCGTCCGCATTTTGATTAGGTGCGCAGACGTTATGGCCGGGTGAGGCCTATCAACTCGGACTTATGTGGCGTAATATCTTCCTTGGGCTGTAGGTCACTGGCAGGGACCTGATCTATATCTTTGGAAATTGTTGGGTTTAGTGGGCATCATGGATGGGTATGGGAAGGAGAGTTAGATTAGGATGATACAAAGTAAGATATGGTCACTAATACACCACAAGTTCTAGTTTCTAGTTGGGGTTACGATTGCGAGGACATGTGCCAAACCTGTCGAGCCTTGGAGAACCAATGTTGACCAGCGTCGAAGAGAAGAACGCTATCCCGCGAATTAGAGATTCCGATCCCACTTATGGCGATCGTCGCTCATTGCATAGGACGGGTGTCAAATATTCATCATAGCCACCTGCGGTTGTCTTCGTCTGGGCGTTCTATATGTTCATATTCATCTGACTAGAGGTCGTTATCGCCTGAAGTCATCATCGTAAGATAACACAGCCAAGAATGTCATTCACTACGGCGCCTCTAGGGAATTCCGATTACTTGTTGGTGGCGGTTCAATCCGAATGGTGGAAAACACATCTGGGTAGCCTGAATCTTGGGGGAAAGTTAGAAAGACACTGAATAAACTGAACAGCATGCGTACATGTAGACAACTGAATGTCGACAGTGGTTTCGTTTGAGCACGCAGTTCGGAGGTTCAGAATTAGCCTTGAAGTCATCAAGCTCGTTATACTAAAAATAATGTGTCATCAAGCTATCTATACGGCTCGATCCATCAGTACTCACAGAGTGCTAAAGGTGGCGCTGATGGCCTTCAGATTGTCCTAAGTGCGTCAGGAGGATTCAATATCTTTGTACCTTGAACAAGTGTAGGACATACGGGAGCAGCCTTCAAATCCTTAGTATAGAGGCTTAACATATCTCATGGAAGAGGACTTACCAGGAAGAGAACGGTGGTGGCCACATTAGCTGCAAAAATAACTGCGAAGTAGATGACCCCTATGTTTAGAATCGTCAGCTGTGCGAAATACTTGAGATTTTTTATAAGTTACCGTCACGCAGAATGAGATTAATAAGACTCCGAGCGCCACCTTTCAATTGGCTGTTGTACGCAATGACACGATAAAGCGTCATAAAAAAGATGGCAGAATCTGCAAGATCATATATATGAGAGTGAACCGTGTCATTCGACCGGCATGGATCTAAACTCACCAAAGACAAGTTCGGCAATCCATGTATAGACGAAACGTCTAAAGAAGCTTATAAACACCGAATACCGCAGGGAAAAATGAGAGGCTACATACCTAGGATTTCTTCCAACCAAGATGCATCCAACAAGACCTGCAGTACACAACTATCAGTGAACGAACACGATCATTGACTACTATCATTCTCACCTCCAGGTAACCGGAGATTGGTGCCGTCGGTGAAAGCGTACTAATCGGACGTCAATGCACGAACCACTGTCATGTTATGAACGACCTACAATCTTGACTGCAAGCTCGACAGCTAGCAGCGCTGCACCAAACGCGGCAATAAGATATGACTGGTAATAGATGCCATAGAGGCGTAGAATAAAGATGACTAGACTTTCATTCAGCGACGTTGGTTTAACACACAGATGTTGAATACTTACCTCCAATAACAAACGAAGTGACAAGCTTGAAAGCCTCTGGAAATAATATATAGCGCTCGCAACTTGCTTTCGTCCAAGAGGGATCATGAAACGCTACGAGTGCTCTCTCAGCCCTATAGCAAGGTCCATTTCATGTCAACACTCACAGACTGTAATCACAATAAAACCCAGGGGCATGAGGTACCGGTTCTAAAATCAACGCAAAAGTTGTAATTGACAGGAAACGATCGCCATGCAAACCGACGCACCAGAAACCATAGCAAGCTGACCATAGTGAACTTCCTTGCCCAAATAACTTCTACCTCCTCGCCGAATGTGATAGCTATGTCGTAGAAAAGCATGACTTTGGATGAACCATGAACTTAATGAGGGAATTACGGGTTCGTTAAGTATGAGGCTTACCACAAGACGCTAAAGAGAACATTTTCGCCGCCATCCTGTAAAGCAAAAAAGAAACAGATGAGCACGGCTAGTCGCCACGGTTACAGGAGAGGACATACAGATCGAACGCAATGGTGGCCAGCTCCTCAGAGGTAATCTCTGCTGACACTTCCATTGCCATTCAGCAGCACACACACGCAGAAAATTAAGGCGGAGAGACGTCGACACCGCCGCCAGCACAGTGTATTGAGGGCGCTTTGGAAGGGGTTATGCATGTTCTACGGGTCTTTTGTACTTCTGGATGTTGCTTCCCACTGTGTTGGGCTGGCCGCTGAGTTAGAGCATGATGTCTCGACTCTCACTGACCCTGCCCGCGACTTCGAGCCCGCCTATCACGATCCACATGATATGCCAGCTTGAATCCCAGGAACCGCCGTGCATCATATCCCAAGTCATTCTTCGACTTCGAGTACTTCAAGGAGCACTCCAGAGTGTCCGATGGCATGCAATTTTCGAGTCCATCCTACTTACCAAAATGGCTTGGAGTAGAACCAGGTGATCCGTAGGACCATAACGGGGCAACACATGGAGGACCTGATCGGTGAGTGAATTGAATTGATCAAGATGTGTACATCTTATCAAGAAATTACTTACCAGTGGGGCATTTGCGTAGAACTCCGATCGACTTGAAACCTTGAAACCGCGAGATGAGAGGAGATTAGCGGTATAGGGGAAACACGACAATGGTTTCAAGTGACCATCTCGAGAGGCGCGACGGACCTTTGTTCCAGCTACATAAAGCATACACAGGATACTCTTCCAATCCCAACTCTCCTCGCGGCACATGATTTGACAGGAACAATTGGTCGCGTCATTCGACCCCTCAAAAGCAGGGTTGTCTCTCAGGGGACGTGCCACAATATAACTTTTCCGAGTCTCTTCAACGACCGTCATGAACTGCCAACCGAATACCACCGACACCGCTCACTCATGGGACACCACTACTACAGGTTGCGTTCTGAATCGGCAGCATTTCGATGGTATCTGGTCTGAGGGTCTCTTGCCACATGAAGGGGCTAATATCAGTGTACGGGGCCGGTTTTTGCTGCTTCATGGATAAACTCTGGAACGGAGGAACCTTGCTTTTCTCCGGTGCTCTGCTTCCCCGGATGATACGAAGCACCAAGAGTTGAGACAATTCTGCGTGGATGACAACCTTTAGCCTTATCGCAATGGGAATCGGAGACCATTTCCTTCACTATACCACTACGTTCAATGGCCCTCTTGCCAAGGACTGACGCAACCAGTCTCTTCCTATGCTTTGCTTTGCTCCAAGTCTGCTGGCCTCAATTAGTGGCTGTGACATCTGCGAACGGTGTTATATATAACCATGCTACCCATCGGTTGCACAAACTTTCAAGAGGCCTGAAAGTTGAGGTATACCACCCACCAAGTGTCTTTGAGGTAAGTCAGTTTCGTCTTATTACTGCTCTTCCCTTAGATGTGCTGATGAAATTTGAAGACCTATGGACCAGGTGCCGTGACATCGTCACCAATATCAGCATCACGAGTGCAAGACTTTGCAACCTCTTTTCTGCAGTCAAAGCTACATGTCAACTTCTCAGAGCTCTCATACACATCTGGATTCAGTTCGGATGGCGGCCACTTCGCGTATTTTTCTCAAAATCATGTAGGCAACCCTTTTCATCTTTACCCCATGTGCTCAAGTACTGCCCGATAGGATGGAATTTCATTCGCAAACGCCGTTGCTCACGTTGGCTTCAATATAGGTGGCACAGTGGCTTCATTCGGATCCTCGTTTGTTACACCGAGTGAGTTCCAAATTATTTTATGCTCCCTCCTCTAATTTTGACTTTCTGGGTAGAACAAATATCACCATCGACTCCCACAATGCCTCTTAGCAGTGCGCTACCCGCTGTGGAAACCCTCCTTGGCGGCCAAGTCACTGCAAGGCCACCGACGCTCGAGTATCTCGCCCTCCAAGATGGATCAGTTGCCCTTGTGCATGTTGTTGAGGTTCAGAACTTAAGGAAGGGGGTATGGTACGAGGCGTTTATCGACGCGCATACAGGAGACTTGAGGAGCGTGACAGACTTCGTTGCGCGTGCTTCTGTAAGCCTTCCTGGTCCCCTATGACCTTGCAAATACGCTAATGGGCCATTTCTCCCCAAATAGTATAGAGCATTACCAGTCAACAGAGCCAGCCTACCCGAAGGCGAACGAATGATAATAAATCCTGATGATCCTATCGCATCTCCGCTAGGGTGGCATAACGATGGAACGACTAGTACGACTAATACGACGTAAGTCCATTTCTTTTTGGTAGGAACCAGATTTACAACCTCTTGGCCAATTATTTGCAGTGGTAACAACGTACAGACATTTAAATGGCTTGACCCCGGTTATGCATACACCAACTCTCAACAATCATCAGCATCGCAATCCCTTATATTCGACTACCCCGCGGACGCCAACCTAGAACCTGGCGTCTTTGTTAACGGAACATACCCTAACCTCGACGCGGCGCGAACCAATGCATTCTACGTTATGAATGTCATGCATGACTTCTTTTGGCAGTATGGGTTCACCGAAGACGCCTTCAATTATCAAGTGAAGAACCTTGGTGGACGGGGTGCGAATACCAAGTCCAATGACCCCGTTCGCGTGAGCGTACAGGCAGCTGATACGGGGGAGAATAATGCTTTCTTCGCAAGCCCAGCTGAGTACGTTCTTTTCTTCCTGAGATGGTGTCCTGAGTTCTGAGCACCATGATTGTATTTTCTTCATCCAGTGGCACACCTGCCTTTGCCTATATGCTTCTCTGGACACATACCTCAGTATTTAATCACTGCTTGACTCTCCGATAGGATCTGATCCCAACCTCTCGCAGCCTAACCGCGATGGTGCACTCGCCAACGACATCCTTGTGCACGAGGTCACTCATGGCACTACCAACCGAATGACTGGTGGTGGCACTTCGCGTTGTCTGCAGACGACAGAGTCCCAGGGCCTTGGTGAAGGATGGTCTGATATCGTGGCTGAGTGAGTCTGAAACCTCTAAGTCTCGTCTCAAACGACTTGATTAACTGATGGAAATTGTAGATGGGTGGAACTGACGTCCGGGGTAGTGGAGGATTATACCTTTGGCAGTTACGTAGCTGGAGATCGCAAGGGTCTGAGGAAGTACCCATATTCGACCAATATGTGAGTCCAAACTTTCTTGTAGTTGTTTCTGTATAGGACGTGCCACTGATCTGATTTCAGGACTGTCAACCCCTTGAGATATTCTGACATTGCGTCTATGATCGACCCGCATGGTACGTCTCAAAAATTCTGCTTTTCTTCGCGTCGCTCAGGTTTATTTTACCAAAGACATGGGAGAAGTATGGGCCAATATGTTACACAGCCTCCTCGCTGAACTCATCAAAATGCACGGCTGGTCAAACAACGCCATGAAGGACCCATCAGGACCTGAAGGAAATGTTGCGTTTATGCACCTACTAATTGACGCCCTCCCTCTCCAACCTTGCAATCCTACCTGTGAGCAATGCCGTTGGCTCTGCTTCTTGAGGTCTAATAAAAGCATCGGGTAATAGACATCCAGGCTCGAGACGCCATCATTCAGGCCGATGCTATGAGGTATGCTGGCGCACATAGATGCATGATATGGAAGGCCCTCGCCAGTCGGGGGTTGGGATTAAACGCTGCCGATTATGTGGATGACGAAACGTTACCCGATGATTGCTGAACACCTCAAACTATTCTTACACTACACAATATTAATACTGTCATTCTTTACTACTTCACTCCTCAAAAGTCTTTCTCGGCACCCTTCTCGATACCCCAAACATCCTGCTCTGCACTGCCTTTGTCCCAACCTTGGTTCGCGTCCTGCTTTTCGTTCTTCAAGCTCGTTCCATCCACAGACTGGCCAGCAAGACCCATATCATTTCCTGTGCCTAGAGGTTCACTGCCGCGCTCCTGGGTGCCTATAGGCATATCCACTCCGCGTTGGGAACGATTAGACCATATTTTGTCGTGCGTCGCTCCGTAACCTCCGGAAGATGTGGCTATCGTGCTATCAGCAGCCGTCGGACTCAAGGAAAGTGCATCTTACTGTCATCGGTACTCGTAGGGTAGTTCCCCGGCATACCTTGTGGCCCAGTGTAGTCTTCCGATATCACGGGTTGATTCCTTGAAGTAGCTAACGACATCATGAGCTGACTGAACTGGCCTGACAAGGTACTAACACTCACGACCAACGTTCTGAGGATTGATCTCTGGGTTGCTTCGTAGACTCATTTTGAAAATTGGTGCTGAAGGGATGAAGTAAAGTGTAGAGGATATTCAATTCTGAGATATCAAGACCAGGTGCTACATTGACGTCATCGTGACCTATATCGCATCACTGAGTGGCCACTTTCTTGGGGCCCATGGAGTGTCTGTAAATTCACACTAGTTCCTGCGGAGCACGATCACGAGAAAAAAATTTATAGTAAGACAATGACGAAGCAAAGCTTGAGTGACCTCAGAGGCACATGAGGAATTAGTCAAAACATCTAGCGAAGGAGCAGTTTTTTCAAGTTCTTCGTGGGCATAAAATGAAGGATGTAGCTTGATGTTGAGGTTCGGAGAAATATACGACGACTCTCATTTTTTGAGCACCAGATACACTGGTTTACTATTAAAGAATACATAGACAATAACCGTGTCTTTGGGGGGGGGAAAGTTCTTGACCGAAAGTTATCCATAACGGCTAGTTTCAAGTCTCTACGGTTGATGTGATTTGGGAGAGAGGACAATGATTGGTCTAATCAGTGTTTCTCGTTTCTGACATTCGCGCTTTTATGAACCATGGGAGCAAGTCACGTATCTCTCCGCTGTCACCCTGAAGTCGGCCCATGATCTTTATGTCGCGCCCTATCTCGATAAGGTCGTGAAAACGAAGAGCGGTTTCTTTGTCAACCCACCAGATGTCATCCTTTCGATTGATGTACGTTTGGAGATGAATCGACAAGGAGTTGAGGGGACGGGATAGGAACAGGTCGGCCAGACCGGACCAAGCCTTTTGGTCATCCCAGATTTCAATACTGTGCAGGTTGGGGAGGAACATCGAACCATCTTGCTCGTTGGGAGGTCTGTTAAGAAAGGGTAAAAGGCCATCGACGTCTCCGTGGTATACCAAATTCTCCAACGATTGTAAGCCAGCTTGAGATGCCAGCACCAATCTCGAGAAGTGATTAAGATCGTCGTTGGTCATAATATAGAGAGCTGTCAGTATACAGCAGGAGCGCTGGAGGAAGGCCAGGACATTGTCAAGTGAGTTGTATTCCGAATCGTAGGATAGATCCACGAGTGAAGGGAGGGTAAGAAAATCCAGGAATTGTGCTGCGGTTTGCGTCTCAAGAATTTCGAAGATGTCGAGACGTTGTAGAGTCTGATGAATTGTTGGCGAAGGGGCAGGTAAGCTCTCGTCTCGTCCTGAAGAGAGCCCGTCCGAATCAATCACAAAAGTGGTCAAGCGGCATGCCCGTTGGAGAAGGACTAAGCATTCGTCTAAAAAGGTGTCATTGATTCTAACACTGGTTAGATTGGACCAGCCGATAATAATCGATCTAAGAGGCAGGGTACTTGATACCAGCTTACTTGGCATGGGCAGAGAATTGGTGAGTGAAAAACCAGTAGAGAAGCGCTGATTGGTGTAAGTGTCGCCGACTTTTAAGCATTCGAGAATGGATGTTGCTTCGCCATTTCCGACAATATATGAATGTACCAACTCAGGTACATCCACATTGAGTATCCTCCAACGGCTTGAACATCTGTTGGCGATATCAATCAATGGCTTCCAACGGTCAACATTTTCTTCCTTGAGTTCTTCCGGTGTCATTTTGGCATCAAACGCAACAGCAACGTTCAGTGGAATCTGAGAGGATCGGCCAAGCCATTCCAAAGTCAGATCCGCTCGAGTTTGTTTATCGAATAGGTGGAGCCTGATCGGTAGCATGGACCATAGGTTGGGTGTTGACCATGCAACACGACGCCAGGATCGACAAATAGAACCTAGGACGATATTGAAAGGTGTGATGCCGGAATTTTTTAATTCGTCCCAAAGGAGTGGGATGAAGAGTGGATCCGAGTCGAAACTCGCTTGTTGGGGTAGGCAGAAAGCGAAAACTTGAGAAGCCAGTTCGGGAGGAAGGCGTTGGATGAATGTGTCGTGGCGCTGGTTGATACTTTCCAAGATGCCTCGCCGTTGCTCAGCGAGACCCACGAGGATCGCTTGATACTCTCTGTCAAATTCTTCTAGCTCCAGACAGAGTGGGCAAGGCCTTCCTTCCATCAACCTGCACGGGCCAGGCCGGGGTTTGAGAAGGATACTGCCACAAGTTGAGCAGGACTGACTCAGAGTCGTCAACATCAGACCAGGTGCTTCTTGTTAGGGTTGCATCCAAGAAATAAGCATGACACCAGGAATCGTAAGGTGACATCCGTACCTGTGAATTTTACTAGAGCAGTGCTGCAACCTAAAGCTGCAGGCAGGTCGTAAACAGCAAACTTGGACCGACTTTACCTGGACACTTTAGTGGTAAGGTCTTACCCTGGTTGAGTTTGAACATTGAGTGTGAATTTTGAAAGTCCGAGTTTCTCAGGAATGCGTGTGCGTTATGTAAGGGCACGTGAGGTCTAGACCTTCGGTCCTTCTTATCCAGGTTGAGATTTTGCAACTCCGCAACTCCGACCTGCTGGAGTCTGCGGAGAGCAGCCAAAATGTGAATCGATACGGGCCATGTCGATTTCACGTTGAGGGATTGCGTTTACTTTTGAGAATCAATGTATATGTCATGGGATTAGTTTCACCTGGAGAAGAGAGGAATGCAGGCGCATTCTTCTCTCCCCCGGTGTTGTTAGGTGACTCAGGTTCACGATGTTCTCAGTTTGTAATATACACCGCTGATCCTCACAGCCATTTATCACAGGAGTGGTTTGTTCAGGTGGTGTGACTTGAGGGTTGGGTTGTGAATTTTAGGTGTGGTTGTGGGTTTGAGTGTCCAGGTCTGCCCGTAGGGCTATTGGTATAGTAACACGGCGGACATCTAACTGTCAAGTCGGGCCGCCTCCTGTCATGTCAAGTGACTTGTCAAGTCGGAGGTTATGAGTGACGATATGTCACATCGAGGCCACAATTTCGATTTTCAAGCCGTTCACCGTCTTAAAAAAATAGGAAGAAATTCCAAAGACAGTTAATATGTTACCCAGAATGTATTCACACCATATCTAGTCTTCCCATCTTTATCTAGCGCGGAGATCAAGCCACGCACCATCTGGGCGTTTAGCACACGGTTGTTGATACCTCATCAAGCAAGCCGGAAGAAGCGACAGAATTATAGAGCTACTATAGTTAATTATGGACCAGAAACAGCTGATGGTGAGATATTAGCATCGAGAACGCGTCGTTTGTCCTCTAGAAAAGCAAAAGAAAATATGTGTGACGGTAATAAATGTGACCGGCGAGCACTTGACACCTAACCTGCCGGTAACGTCTGTATTACTTGACATGACGGCTCGCGAGCCGACTTGACAGTTAGATGTCCGCCGTGTAAAATGATGCCTTTCACGATCCGGCCCGGCCCGGCGCATTCCTGTAAGCAAGACGAGTTGGTGAAAGCTCGAGCTTCTTCGTACATAGTCATTATTCATTAGGGATAGCTACCAGATGCTACACTGGGGTCTCATGCCCCGGGGTATCTCACATCACTGAGCGGCCACTTTCTGGGGAACCAGGGAGTCCTGTCCTGTCTAGATCCTACGGAGCATGTTCATGAGAAATAGTTTATACTGTAACAATGACGAAGCAAGGCTTCAGGAGCGCAGTTGTAAGGGAATGTTCTGTTTGGGTTTGAGTAATTTCACATGAGGAATTCTTTACTTTGCGAGAAGCACGTAGCGAGGGAGTTTGGGGAGTTCTTCGTGGGCATGGCATATACGTGTTGGAATGGTAACATGAAATAGCGTTCACGGGATGTAGCTTGATGCTGAGGTTCAGAGAAACATACAAGGACTCTCGTGCATCGAAAACCAGGTGCATTGGCAACTACTAAAGGAAAGCATATGGTGCGAGTATTGACGGTGATAGACTGCCGAAAGGAAGTAATACGAACGCAGTGTCTATGAGGTGACCATCGAGAGAAATACTTAAATCTGGGAAGGGTTTATCAGCCTAGAGTTCACGTTGGAGCAAAATGGAAAACTTACATATTGCGAGACCCAGCGGAAACCTGGTTATAAATTGCCGTCAGTAAGCTTCACTCGTCACAAGGCAAAATGCCTCACCTTCTCCGTAACCTTGTCGCTGGACAACCGAACACATGAAGATTTCAATAGGGCGGATATCACTGAGGGGAACTTTACCCTGATGACGCATCGGGAGTCAGGTTTGTCAGATATCCCCTGGCGGACTTTGCTCACCTTTCCAGTGGTCTGGTACAAGCCAAGGTGATGCCTCAACTCCTCCTCGCTGACAGCTCCAGGAGCGTCAATCTTGTTTCCAAGAACGAGGAAGGGAACCTTCGAAAGCTCCTCAATGGACAGGAGAGCGTCGAGTTCCGCTTTGGACTCGGAGAAGCGCTCAAAGTCGGCACTGTCGACGAGGAAGACAATGCCATCGACCTCAGGGAAGTAGTCACGCCAGAGACGGCGAGCTGAGTTGAGATCGTCAGCAACTTGAATCAATCCTGTGCCACTAAAAGCACGTACCCTGTTGATGCCCTCCTAAGTCATATGTGGTGAACTTCACATTTCCAATGGCGAGCTCCTCCGATGCTGTATAACAAGTGTTACTAACGAGCAACAGCAACGCGAAGATACGTACTGGGATGAAGCGTGGGTTGCAGCGTGGCCAATCTGTCGTTCTTGAGCATGTGCAGCAAGGTCTATTTCACGATAAGTCATCACTCATAAAACAACTAACGCTCAACACACCGTCTTGCCAGCATTGTCAAGCCCAAGGAAGAGGATTTTAGCGTTCTTGTGCAACAGACCTTGGTGAAAAGGTAAATTACGTCTAAGACTGTCATACCCAGCACAAATGCACATACCGAGCTGTGAAAGAACGTCCCAGAACCAGTTGATGATAAACATTGTGAAAGTGTAAGTCGAATGTCAAACTCGATGAATTAGAGTGAGTTGTAAAGCAGTGCTGGTGACAGACGAGAACAGACGTGGAGCAACGTCGGAATAGTCGCTGTCCGTTACACGTGTCACGCGACAGGTCACGCAGAAACGCGGACCAATCATATTTCAGAGTTCCAAAACAGTAGAGCCTGTAGAGGAACCAAATATTCTATTCCAACCTCTAGACGGCACTTTCTTTGTACTCAGAATCCAATTTCATTTTCGCTGTGTTACCAAAAGCTACCATCTATATTTGACGCTAGTCATGGATATGGCACTTTGCTGCAGGAGATGGATTCAGCTAGATGGCGTGCTGGTGCGTGAGAGCTGGAGGAGAAGTGTACGACTTGACCTTGCATACGTGTTTAATCATGATTATTAAAGCGAGCTAGATGTGAAAATCGGTGCATAATTATTATCAAACTGCCATATTTATAAAGAGATGAATGTAATTGTGGTACATTCTATGAAGTGAGGCATATCTACCACAAACGCGATGCTACACCAAACACGTCGCGACTGGCTTGACTACAATGTGTCAAGTTTGTTGGAATTACACAAGCGACGAGATTGTGAGGAGCACAGTCCTCGCCTCAGCGTATTTCATGGTACGTTGGGACTGGGTATTCCAGCAGGTGATGGGACGGGATCAATAACATTTATCGCAACGTGAGCAGTTGAGGAGGGACTACTCGGTCTTGGACTTTCCATAAAAGCTGTTCCAAGTCGAGACTTGTCTTTCCCGCGCTCTGATGGTGAAGAACCACCACCATGGTCAGAGGCACGCAAAACCTCATTCGAGGCGATGTCTGACTTGCTCGCAACTTCGTCGTCCGCGATTTCGTAGCTCTGGGAAACCTGATATGTTGAGTGTATACCTTTGAGAAATGCAATTGAAGAGTTTGATGATCAGGGTATAAGACTCACAGGTTGGTCATGAACCGGGAGTCGGTCGAGGAAGTCCCAAGAAAAGTTGTCATCCTCCGCCAACATGCATGTCCTGAGGGCCTCGAGATATTGACGCTTGATTTCAGAATCTCGAGAGGCATACATCTTCATGTACTCCCGTAGTTCATGTGTAACCCTACTAATATCACACCACTGTACACCGTCACAAATGTGATCAGTCCGCGAGATGTAGAGTGAGGCGATCCAAAAGAAGTAGTCCCCATCTCCAGCATACCGATGTTTTCTGACCTCCTTCGCGATGCTTTCGAGATGGGAGTTGAAGCGTTGCGTGATACTAGGACTGTGGGGCACCGCATGCATTATCGAGAGCACATCGAAAAGCACCAAAGTTACGTAGCTGGTCGTGTAAATTGACCTCTCCGAGTTCTCCACAAATACCGATGGTTCGTTGTTGGCTGCATAGCTGAAGAACTTTGTCAGAAGTCCGAGCAATTCTTCCACGATTTGTTCGTAATCAACATCTATAAGAAGGTACTGTTGGTACTCGCGTACACAACTGAGATCATATGCACCACTCACCTTCAATATTTCGGACCTCAGAGTGAGAAATGCGAAGAATATACTGTTCCACGAAAAAAATCCCAGAGGTTAGGCATATGTGCGCTCCGAGTTGGTGTTCCTCTTGAAGTAACCATGAGGTCAAACGAGTGCACATCTCTATGTGATAGAGTGTGAGAGTGGGAAACCTGAAGAGGTCCCGTGTAGGAAGAAGAGGAATCGAGCGTGGTCAAGAAAAACGGCTAATTTGGGGCAGGCTGCCAGAACGGCGTCTTGTGAAAGTGTGTAGGTTTGGTTGGGGGGCAAAAGTCCATGCATATAGACTGTGAGCAATTCGTCGTTGTACCCCTCGCTACCATAAGTCAAAGATAGCAAGTCGTTGAAAGACATGTAAAGCTCCAGAGTGTCGGCGCTCGAAGCAGGTATGCTTTGTTTGACCCGAAGGTGGGCATGGACACCATCATAGAGCGGCGAAAAGTGTCGTTCTGGGTCACAAAGATTTTTGAGCAGCTGTTGACGATCGAGCCTTGCAATTTGGTATTGGACCCATGGATCATCGCTTGGTTCCTTGTGCCATTCTAGTAGTCGATTCTGGCTGACCAAATCGAGCCTTCGTATGTCGGATGTAACCCCATCTATATCTCGTTGGCGAAGCCAGAACAACCCATGCTTAATCCAACTGTCTCCAAGACCCGCCCCAAAGAGAGGAGTGAAGGATTTGAAGTAATTGTGGCCAGAATTTTGAAAAGACGTTTGCAACACGCAATAACGTAAAGGAATGCCCACGACTGTGGCGACTTGTATGGACAAGGGGTTCGTGGACGGCTGCCTGGCTTTCTATGAGAGAGATGAAGAGGAAGGGGCTGTAAGCCCGGAAGGCAGGTCGAGAGGACTAGGAACAACACAGTCAATGAGATGGCGGCGAGGACAGGGGAGGCCACAATATGGTCAATGTTCCAAAGGAAATCGA
>Ga0247742_10001345_pt1 | contig 17404 bp, 10 predicted proteins | sample UWRJL208509C2_FD_180944 | JGI IMG/M metagenome (GOLD analysis project Ga0247742, IMG submission 180944) | Plant litter microbial communities from Arlington Agricultural Research Station in Wisconsin, United States - UWRJ-L208-509C-2 | ecosystem: Environmental > Terrestrial > Plant litter >... | reverse complement strand
GCGGCCGTCGAGCGCGCCAAGCTGAACCTGGGCTACGCCACCGTGACGGCGCCGATTTCCGGGCGCATCGGCCGCGCGCTGGTCACCGAAGGTGCACTGGTCGGCCAGAACGAGGCCACGCCCCTGGCGATCATCCAGCAACTGGACCCGATCCACGCCGACCTGACCCAATCCACCCGCGAACTGAACGACCTGCGCCGCGCCTTCCGCGCCGGCAGCCTGAAGCAGGTCGGCCAGGATCAGGCCAAGGCCACGCTGATCCAGGACGATGGCAGCCTCTACCCACTGCCGGGCAAATTGCTGTTCGCCGAAATCAGCGTCGACCCCGGTACCGGGCAGATCATCCTGCGCAGCGAATTCCCCAACCCGGACCTCGATTTGCTCCCTGGCAGCTTTGTGCGCGTGCGCCTGGAGCAGGCCGTCGATAAACAAGGCATCAGCGTGCCGCAACGCGCCATCGTCCGCGACAGCGCCGGCATTCCCATGGTGCTGCTGCTGGACGCCGAGCAAACCGTGAGCCAGCAACCGGTGGAACTGGGTGCGGTGGTCGAGGACCGCTGGATCGTCAGCAGCGGCCTCAAGCCCGGTGACCGCATTGTCGTCGAGGGCCTGCAGCACGCGCGCGCCGGTGAAAAAGTCCAGGTGGATGACAGCCCCGTGCCCCTCGCCCAGGCACCCGGCCAATAAGGATTATTGAGAATGCCGCAGTTCTTTATTGATCGCCCGATCTTCGCCTGGGTGGTCGCCCTGTTTATCCTGCTCGCCGGCTTGCTGGCGATCCCGCAGTTGCCGGTGGCACAGTACCCCAACGTCGCGCCGCCCAAAGTCGAGATCTACGCGGTGTATCCCGGCGCCTCGGCCCAGACCCTGGACGAAAGCGTGGTCAGCCTGATCGAGCAGGAGCTCAATGGCGCCGACCACCTGTTGTATTTCGAATCCCAGAGCAGCCTCGGTTCGGCCACCATCACCGCGACGTTCCAGCCGGGCACCGATCCGGAAATGGCCCAGGTGGATGTGCAAAACCGTCTCAAGGCGGTGGAGCCGCGCCTGCCGCAAGCGGTGACGCAGCAGGGCTTGCAGGTGGAGAAAGTGTCCGCCGGTTTCCTGCTGCTGGTGACCCTCACCTCCAGCGACGGCAAGCTCGATGACGTAGCGCTCAGCGATTACCTGGCGCGCAACGTGATGAACGAGCTCAAGCGCCTCGACGGGGTCGGCAAGGCGCAGTTGTATGGCGCCGAGCGCGCCATGCGCATCTGGATCGACCCGCAGAAGCTGATCGGCTTCAACCTGACCCCGGCGGACGTGAATGCCGCGATCAGCGCGCAGAACGCCCAGGTTTCCGCCGGCAGCATCGGCGACTTGCCGGGCACCAGGACCCAGGAAATAACCGCCGCGATCCTGGTCAAGGGCCAGCTGTCGACGCCGGCGGAATTCGCCGACATCGTGCTCAAGGCCAACCCGGACGGCTCCACCGTGCGCATCGGCGATGTGGCGCGGGTGGAAATCGGCAGCCAGGAGTACCAGTTTTCCACCCGTCTGAACGGCAAGCCGTCCACCGCCGTCAGCGTGCAACTGGCGCCGGGCGCCAACGCGTTGAACACGGCGACCCTGGTGCGGGCGAAGATGGACGAGCTGTCGCGCTACTTCCCGGCCAATGTCGAATACAAGATTCCGTACGACACCTCGCCGTTCGTCAAGGTCTCGATCACCAAGGTGGTCTACACCCTGCTCGAAGCCATGGCGCTGGTGTTTGCGGTGATGTTCCTGTTCCTGCAGAACGTGCGCTATACGCTGATCCCGACGCTGGTGGTGCCGATCGCGCTGATGGGCACCTTCGCGACCATGCTGCTGCTGGGGTTCTCGATCAACGTGCTGACCATGTTCGGCATGGTGCTGGCCATCGGTATCCTGGTGGATGACGCCATCGTGGTGGTGGAGAACGTCGAGCGGATCATGGTCACCGAGGGCCTGTCGCCCAAGGAGGCGACGAAGAAAGCCATGGGCCAGATCACGGGCGCTATCGTCGGGATTACCCTGGTGCTGGTGGCGGTGTTCCTGCCGATGGCGTTCATGGCCGGCTCGGTGGGGGTGATCTACCAGCAGTTCTCGCTGTCGATGGCCACCTCGATCCTGTTCTCGGCGTTCCTGGCCCTGACCTTGACCCCGGCGCTGTGCGCCACCCTGCTCAAGCCCATCGCCAAGGGCGAGCACCATGCCAAGGGTGGTTTCTTCGGCTGGTTCAATAAACGTTTCGAGCAACTCACCGATCGCTACGAAGGCTGGGTGGCTTATGCGCTCAAGCGCAGCGGCCGCTACCTGCTGGTCTACCTGGTGTTGCTGGTGGGCCTGGGGCTGATGTTCAGCCGCCTGCCCTCCTCGTTCCTGCCGGTCGAAGACCAGGGCTACACCATTACCGATATCCAGCTGCCGCCGGGTGCGAGCAAGAACCGCACGGTGCAAGTCGCCGAGCAGATCGAAGCGCACAACGCCAGCGAGCCGGGGGTGGGCGATACCACCATGATCATGGGCTTCAGCTTCTCCGGCTCGGGGCAGAATGCGGCGCTGGCGTTCACCACGCTCAAGGACTGGTCGCAGCGTGGCAACGATGACTCCGCCGCCTCGATTGCCGACCGCGCCAACGCGACGTTCAGCGAGCTCAAGGATGCGATCGCCTATGCGATCCTGCCGCCGCCGGTGGATGGACTGGGCACCTCCAGCGGGTTCGAATTCCGTCTGCAGGACCGTGGGGGCGTCGGCCACGCCGCATTGATGCAGGCCCGTACCGAACTGCTGGCGGCCGCGGAAAAAAGCCCGATCCTCGCCAACGTGCGCGAAAGCGCCCTGGCCGAGGCGCCGCAGGTGCAGTTGGAAGTCGACCGCAAGCAGGCCAATGCGCTGGGCGTGTCGTTTGCCGATGTCGGCAACGTGCTGTCCTCGGCCATCGGCTCGGCGTATGTCAACGATTTCCCCAACCAGGGCCGCATGCAGCGGGTGGTGGTGCAGGCCGAAGGTGACCAGCGCAGCCAGGTTGCGGACTTGATGAAGATCCACGTGCGCAACAACGCCGGAAAGATGGTGCCTCTCTCGGCGTTTGTCGAAGCCAAGTGGACCCAGGGCCCGGCGCAGCTGACCCGCTACAACGGTTATCCGGCGATTGCCATCAGTGGTGAGGCCGCGCCGGGCCACAGCACCGGCGAAGCGATGGAAGAAATCCAGCGCCTGGTCAGCCAGTTGCCGGCGGGCCTTGGCCAGGAATGGACCGGGTTGTCGTTGCAGGAACGCTTGTCCGGCTCGCAGGCACCCTTGCTGTTGGGGCTGTCGCTGCTGATCGTGTTCCTGTGCCTGGCGGCGCTGTATGAAAGCTGGTCGATCCCGACCTCCGTGCTGCTGGTAGTGCCGTTGGGCGTCCTCGGCGCGGTACTGGCCGTGACCTTGCGTGGCATGCCCAACGATGTGTTCTTCAAGGTCGGCTTGATCACCATCATCGGGCTGTCGGCGAAGAACGCGATCCTGATCATCGAATTTGCCAAGGACCTGTATGACCAGGGCGAAGACCTGATCGATGCGACCCTCAAGGCCGCGCGGCTGAGGTTGCGACCGATCATCATGACCTCGCTGGCGTTCATCCTCGGCGTGGTGCCGCTGGCGATTGCCACCGGTGCCAGCTCGGCGAGCCAGCAGGCGATTGGTACCGGGGTGATCGGCGGGATGATTACCGCGACGTTGGCGGTGGTGTTTGTGCCGGTGTTTTTTGTGGTGGTGATAAAGCTGGTGCGCAAGAAGGGCTGATGCGGGCGGCGCTTCTTGTGAGGAATGCTTAGATTTTTTTGGCTGGTGGGCTTGTTGTGGTGAGCGGGCTTCATGTGGTGAGCCGGCTTCATGTGGTGAGCGGGCTTGCCCCGCGTTGGGCTGCGAAGCGGCCCCAAAACCATCCACCCCGGAATATCTGGAAAACCGCGGTGAGACTATTGGGGCTGCTTCGCAGCCCAACGCGGGGCAAGCCCGCTCACCACAACAAGCCTGCTCACCACATTAAGCCATCTTTAACACATGAAGCCATGCTCACCACATGACACCCGTTCACCACATGAAGCCATCTTTACCCCTTGCCCCCAGTTCACCACATGAAGCCAGTCCACCCCATGGAGCCATCTTCACCCCATGAACCCATGCTCCCCCCATACCCCCTCGCTCCCCATAAGCTCACCATTGGGCCAGCCGCTTCAGAATGCGCTAAGGTGCTCACAAATAGCCATGTGTGAGCTGCCATGCCGTTTCTAGCCCGTACCCACCCTCGCCTCTCTTCCGCCGCCGTGCTCGGCCTTGCCGTGGGCATCCTGGCGCCGGCGGATACTCTCGTGAGCAAAATCCTCATCGGCTGGAACGCCGGGGTCTGGACCTACCTGGTGCTGATGCTATGGCTGACCATCCGCGCCAAGGCCCAGGATGTGAAACGCATCGCCGAGATCGAGGATGAAAACGCCGGGCTGGTGCTGTTCATGGTGTGCATCGCGGCCATCGCGAGTTTGGCCACCATCACGTTCGAGCTGGTCGGCAGCAAGGACCTGGCCACGTCCGAGCGCCTGCTGCACTACGGCTTTACCGGGCTGACGGTGATCGGTTCGTGGCTGCTGATCGGGGTGATTTTCAGCGTGCATTACGCCCGCCTCTATTACACCTGGGAGGGCAAGGAGCCGGCGCTGCGTTTTGCCGAAGGCTTGCTGACCCCCAACTATTGGGACTTCCTGTATTTTTCCTTCACCATCGGCGTGGCGGTGCAAACCTCCGACGTCGGCGTTGCCACCCGGGGCATGCGCAAGGTGGTGCTGGGCCAGTCGTTGATCGGATTCCTGTTCAACACCGCGATCCTGGGTTTCTCGATCAACATCGCCGCCGGACTGTTCGGCTAGCTGCACAAACCTTCTAGACGCCCTGGAGCCGCTGGGCGCTAATACCCTTACACATTCCGTCCCGGTGTCTTATGGCCGCACGCAATTGGATCGACCTGTCCCAGGACGCCGACACCGGCATCGAGACCCTGCGCGCGCATTTCGAGGGGCATGCCTACGACCCCCATTGGCACGACAGCTACCTGGTCGGCGTGACTGAACAAGGCGTGCAGCAATTCAACTGCCGTCGCACCCGCCACAACAGCGTGCCTGGCCAAGTGTTCCTGGTCGAGCCCGGCGAGTTGCATGACGGCGATGCGCCCACGCCGGACGGCTTTACCTACCACATGCTCTACCTCGACCCGCAGTGGCTGGCGCGGGAAGTGAGTGCGGTGTTCGAAGAGGCGCCGCTCGACAGCCAGCTGGGTTTCGCCCACACCTTGACCAGCGACCCGCGCCTGGCCATTGCCACCAGCCAGGCGTTCCAGACCCTGCACAGTGGCGAGTTGCGCATCGTGCGGCAACGGGCCATGGACCAGTTGCTCGAGCGCCTCACGGCCCAACTGCACTGGCGCAGCCGTTACCGCGAGGATCCGCGCCTGCCGCGGGTGGCCCACAAGGCGCGGGAATACCTGCACGCCCACCTGCATCACGACGTCGGCATGGATGAACTGGCGCTGGCCTGTGGCGTCGACCGCTTCCGCCTGACCCGCGCGTTCAAGAGCGCCTTTGGCCTGCCGCCGCATGCCTATCTGGTGCAACTGCGCCTGGCGCGCGCCCGGCACTGGCTGGCCAAGGGCGAGCAACCGGCCGATGTGGCAATCGCCCTGGGCTTTGCCGACCAGAGCCACCTCGGTCGCTGGTTCGTGCGCGCCTACGGCCTGACGCCCGCCGCGTACCGCAAGCGCTGCTCAAATCTTCCAGACAGGTAACGTGTGCGCTGGCGAAGATCGACTCCATCGATTGGTTTACCGGAGTCACCCGCCATGTTGCCCACGTTGCTGCCGTTCATGCTGTTCGCCTTCGTCGCCTCCATCACCCCCGGCCCCACCAATATCCTGGTGCTAAGCAACAGCGCGCGGTATGGCTTCAAGGCCGCCTTGCCGATCATCCTCGGGGCGTGCGCCGGCGCGGCGGGGATTGTGCTGCTGTTGGGAGCCGGCGTGGGCCAGTCGCTGGTGCAACTGCCCAGGGTACAAAGCGCGATGCAGTGGGCTGGGGTGGCGTGGCTAAGCTATCTGGCCTGGCAGATTTTCCGCGCACCGACAACCGCGATCGACCCGCAATCGGCGCAAACACGCCTGGGCTTGACGGGCGCCGCCAGCCTGCAATTGATCAACCCCAAGACCTGGATGATGGCATTGGCGGTGGTCAGTGTGTTCGCCGGCACTGGCGCAGACCGCCAGCACCAGGTGCTGATCCTGTCGCTGGTGTTTTTCCTGATTTCCCTGCCCTGTCTCGGCGCCTGGGCGATGCTGGGCGCAGGCTCCAGCCGGGTCTTGCGCTCGGCGCAGGCCATGCGCCGTTTCAACCAGTGCATGGCCTTGCTCCTGCTGGGTTCGACCTGGCTCGGCGTACTGATCTGAAGGCACAAAAAAGGGGAAGCCCAAGCTTCCCCTGTTCAAGTGCGTGTGTGCCTTAGAAATCGTAGCGCACACCGAAGTTGACGCCCCAAGGCTGGTCGATCTTCTTGCCTTTGCTGGTTTCAATATCCGCATGCAGCTTGACGTTCTTGGAAACCGACATGGCCAGGCCTGCCGCCAGCTCGATCCGCGAGCCCGACAGATCATTGTTGAAGCTCTGATCGTTGACGAACACCTTGTTGCTCTGGTCGAACTCATGGGCGAGCGCGGTGCGCAGGTACGGCTGCAACACACAGCCGCTGTCCAGCTGGATGTTCTTGCCGGTGGTCACGCCCACCTTGCCGACCACGGAGCTGGAGCGATCACCTTTGGCTTGCAGGCCGTTGGACAGCTCATAGCTCTGCGCCTGGGTGATGGTTGCCGACAACTGGCCGTAGGGTTCGATGAAGAAGTCGTTGTCCAGTTTGATATGGCGACCCAATTCCGCCGAGGCCCCCACGGCGTTTTGCGCGTAGCTGCCCTTGGCTTTCTTGCCGTCGCTCATGATCACGTTCACGTCGTTGTGCAAGCGGTTGAGCTTGGCGACACCGTCGAAATACAGACCGCTCTCATCGTCCAGCCACGTGGCGTAGGCACCCAGGTAGTAGCTCTTGACCTCGCCTTTACTGCCACGGGTGAGGTTCAGGTCCGAGCTGCTGTGACCGGCCATGACACCGGCCAGCCACTGACCATCACCGCTGGACAACGGCGCGTCGGCGCCAATCGTGAAGCCCTTCTGGGTTTGCGCATAACCGGCACCGTTTTTGTTGGCGGCCACTTCATATTTGTTGCCGTAGCTGCGCATCCACAGGCCATTGTCCTTGCCATCGCTGAAGCGCAATTCACCCATGCGGGTGCGCAGGATGGAAGACTCGCCGTACAACACGGTTGGCGCACTGTTGAACAACGCCAGTACCGAGTGGGCGCTGGTGCTGGTACCGCGACGCGTCGGGTCGAGTTCCCAGTCGTTGCCGTCCTTTTGCAGACCATAGGCATAGGCGCCGATGTCCACGGTGTCGCCCACCAGGGAAAAGTGTGCGTCGCCGCCTTCGGTATGCACCACCTTGATCGGCTTGCCGCTGGCCAGTTCCGAACCGGTGGCGTCCAGCAACAGGCGGTGGTTCCCCTCGGCCTTGCCTTCCACGTTGAGGAAGTCGGTCTGGTGAGTGGCAAAGTCGGTGTGCATGATGAACGTGCCGTTGCCTTCCAGGCTCTTGACGTCCAACTGGTAGAACTCATCCGGCCCACCAAAGTGCACGGCGCCGCCGCCCATCTTCAAGGCGTCGACATTGCTGTCGCCTACCAATACCCAATTGGAGGCATCGTTGACGCTCAACTCGGCGACGTTCTTCAACTGGCCGGTCAGCCAGGAGCCATTGTTGAGCTGCACTTTCGCGCTGCCGCCCTCTTCGACCACGATGTCACCCACCAGGACGCTGCGGTCGACGTTCATGTTGGCGCTGGCGCCGCCGGTGACTTCCAGGATATTGCCGTTGCCGCCGCTCAAGGTCGAGCCGTTGAGCACGTGGATATCCGCCTCGGTCGTGCCGTATTCGTCGCCTTCCACCAATAGCGCGGCACCGTTGCGACCTTCGACATGCGAGCGGTTCAATACCAGGCTGCTGCTGTTCATGTCCGCACTTTCATAACTCAGGCGTACACCATTCTCGCCACCGGTAATGACGCTGGCGACCGCACTGGCGGCCCCGCCCAGCAACAATACGCCGATGCCATCCTCATCGGTTGCAATGACATCCGAGCCAAAGAAGTCGAGCTGGCTGAATGAGGTGGCCCGCGCACCTTCAGTGGAGCCCAGGATAGTGCTGTCGAAAACAGTGGCTGTCGAACCCTCATCAGTGAGGAAGTTACGTGCAGCCAAGAGGCCGACACCGTTGTGATTGATGACCTCGCTGCCCCTGATCTGGGCGTTGCTGCCTTGCAGGTTGATGGCAAAGGCGGCGGTACCGCGGGCTTCTACCGATGCGCCGTCGAGGTTGATTTGCGAACCCTGGGTCGCATAAATGTCCTGCGCCTTGCTACCTGCGTTCAGGGTCAGTGCACCGGCAGTCACTCGCGACTGAAGCATCTGGGCACCGTTGGACGTCAAGTGGGCATTTTCGCTGATGATCCAGTCGTCCACCCGTACACCGGCCTCGATAGTGCGTTCCAAGCCTGGGTGCAATGTGGTGGTGGCATGGGTGAAGGTGGCGCCCAGCAACAGGAGGCCGACAGCAGGCACCTGGAGCGCCAGGGCCAAAGGATGTTTTTTGAACCGTGCATCGATAGTCATTGCATGTATACCCGTAAAGAACCTTCCCGAAAGGGAACGAATTGACCGGCACCAAGCGAGATAGGCCCAGGTCATGACGGGGCGCAGGTTAGTGAGGAAGGGGGAATGGGTATGTAGGACTTATCTGCGATTAATAGCTGAGTTGCCCGACGCCTGAATGGTCAAAAAAAAAGAGGAGCCAGGCTCCTCTTTTTAGTACGACATAGGCCCGCTCTCAACTCGGCCAAGGTGAACCGTCACAGTAGACCGGACCTGGGCGAATCCCTCTCACCAACAGGATGGCTTCGGCGGAAAGAACAGGAGATGGGGTACCAATGATGGGTACGGTGTAGGTGATATTGACCGACCCCATATCCAGCGCTGCCGCACTGATGGGTTTCACGTAGGTCTCGTAAGGCCTGACGGGGACAGTGAAGCCCAACTGGGTCTGCTCGAAGTTCAATGGCCCGAACAGAAACGGCCCGCTCGCCGCAGGAATAGGGACTGCGCCATCATTGTCACTGCAGCCCGTCCAATTCAGCGTGATAATCATGCCGACCGCCAACAGTTCATGAGGTGGCACAAATACATGCACCTCGCGATCCGGTCCTTGCAACGTGCTGCACACGATTTCTGCAGGCGCACTACCTGGGATCTCTTCCAAGGCCTTAGGGACCCGGGGTGGAGGGAACGCAATCACGTTGGCATTGACGTTGATGTCCTGGGACGGTGATGAAACCCGGTTGGTGGTCCCACTGATCTCGATTTCCCAGCGCAGTGGAATCACATTGTTGGAATGCTTCTGGATGAACGGAAATGGCACTTCCATGTCGATCTCATCACCGGGCATGGCGGTCGCGGGGTCCACCTCTTTTCTATCGACCAGTTCGTTTTGGTAGAACAGATTGATCCAGAAGCGCATTGCAGACGGCGGCGGAGCACCACTCCACAGGCGTACGACGACATCGGCATTCATCTGTGAGTCGCGTTCATCCAATTCGTTGGTCAACCCTGAGCCACGCCCCGTCAGGATTGGCAGTGGCAGGTTGGGGTTGATCAGCTCAGGCTCCCAAGGGTTGATCGGCCCCCCCACCTGCAGGTCGAGGTCGATATTGGTAGGCGTGGGGACCCAATGCATCACCCCCCCTCGATCCACCGCATATTCCACCCTCAAGTTGATCCTGCCGGTACTCGTAGCGTACAAGTCGACCAGCGTCTGAAAGCCCACATGGAAGTTGTACGGCAGTGCAGACCCACCCAGTGGGTAGGGGCCTACGTCCCGGGAACCATGCGTGGTGGTCAGGCGCACCAGCAGTTGATCGTTCGCACGATCAGCGTCGTAATTCGGAATAATCACAAACATGCCGGAAGAGGCGGCGGTATCGATACGGTTAATCAGGCGGTCACCCACGCCCGTCAAGGAAAGCGCATCCCTTACACCCGGCGGGCTGAGTACTGGCGCAGGTCGCAACCCCACCGTGATAGGCAGTTCGAACGAAGCGTCGCTGATATTGCCGGCGACATCGACCAAGCGGTACCTCAACCTACGAGGGCCATCCCCCATATCGGCCAGGGCCTGGGTGAAGCGCACCACGCTGTCGGGTAACACCGGACCCTCCGCAAGAACCTCCAGTGAGTCGCCGTTGTACAGGCGCCATCTGTCACCGGGCTGGGCCCCCTCCGCGACATACGCTGGAATCCCGAAGGGTACGCCGGTGGGGTTTGCGTCCAGCAGCGTCTGAGTGACGCTGCCCGCCCATCCAGGCGGTAGCGTCAAACGGCGAGGCCCGTCGGGAATGCTGTCGTAGGGAGCGGTTCGGTCGATGACCAGCGGCGCCTCAAACGAGCCTGAGTCATTCCCGGAGCCCTGGATGACTCTGTAGCTGAGCGTGTGATCACCTTCAGTGAGGAATCGCCGCGCAATATTGACCGTATAGAAGTCCGGAATGGGCGGTGGGAAAAATACCGGTTCACTGATGATGCGCCCGGTTTGGAAATCACCGATATCATCAAGATGGACATCCAGGCTATCGGGCCTTAACGGATTGGTAGGCGCGGGAGACCACAGCGGAATATCCACTTCAAGAAAGTTTTTATCGGCCGCTTCTCTGAAAATCAGGCCCGGGTATTCGATCGGATCAACCAACCCGGTAATAGTCGGGGCAGGCAGTACAATGGGAACCGGGGTGGACTCCACACCTGTTTGTTTGGACTTGGGAACTATCTTTTTCATGTGAGTCACTCTCTTTGGTATAAAAGATTACTCTGTCGAGCGCGCGACGACGCCCATAGATCCACACAGCATGTGCAACTTTCTTATTATCCCTACCGCTACTCACCGACAAAAAAAGTTCAAGCGATTCCGCAACCGAAGTGTATCCACGGCTGAATGATGGAGACAGGCTCACTCAAACAAATCAGTGGGTTCTAACTTCCCTGCAATCATCACTGACTGTTCGGGCATTCATCGTCCAGTGAATCACAAAAACCCTCATCGCCTGGCTGACAAATCTTTCCTGAACCGGGATACACGCGATCAATACGCACCAGCTTCTGGGCGGACTGGCCTATCACAACACCCCGCCGAAGCACGAAAAACCTGGCGATCGCCGATGCAAATCTACGCATCGGTTCAATCTTCGTGTCCCACGGCCACACCCTGACCGCTTGCCCGTTGGCGACATAATTAACCGTTACGCTGAAGTCAGTATCTGCAATCGGCTCTTCGCCGTTATTCTTTGTATAACCTTGCCAAAAAAATTGAATTTCATCCCCCGTTTGAAATCGACTGTCATCGCGTATGAACCAATACACGCCATGGCAAATAGCCGGGCGCGATTCGCAAGTAAGATAGTTGACAGGACCGTGCAGGGTATGTTGTATCAATGGGGCATCAAACTGAATCAGCGGCGCCGCATGAACATTGACGGGCGTCGAGTCTGAATGCTGTTCGTTCACCCCGTTACTGGTGGTGTAATACACCGGCAAGTCCGGTAAATTACCACCGCTGACAATCACGTTACCGGGCACATCCGTGAACGGTACCGGCTGGTCGAACATATCTCCCGGCTGCACTTCATAGTGGGCCACCGGCCCCACGCCGTTCCAATACAGCTCCAGCCGCTCTCCCGCCACCGGGTTCTGGTAGAGGCGTACCCATACCTCAGCGCCAGCCGTCGCATCACGAAAATCGAGTTCATTGTGTAATCCAGAGCCTTTGCCGTACACATCCACCCGCTCCAGCGTGGTATTGAGCAGCGCGGGCGCATTGGCGTGATCCTGTCCGGCGATAGTCAGGTCGACCCAGAAAAAACTCGACGGCGAAGGCACGGGTGGGCGCCCCGCACGTTGAATCTCGTACCTGACTTGCACCTCGGTACGCGCCAGAGGGCCGGACCCGCGCAAGATATCCCAGGGTATCTCGACCGGAAATGGGAAGCCGGTGATAGGTATTGCCGGCAGCACAGGGCGACCGTCACAGAACATCACGACACGGTCGCCCGCTGCAAAATCATCGTATTCACGGGGAATCCGCGCCGCGACCCGCGCTCGCGCATCATCACGCTTGATCAGGAAGTCCAGATAGGCAGGAGGACGAATATCAGGCGCAGGCAAGCTGCTCGGATCAGCAATCAGGTTCACCTGGAAATCCATCGGAGCACTGAACGCCAACGTAAAATTTCCGGCGCGATCGTATAAGCGGTATTGCAAATAGGCGATCCCGTTACTGAGGCCGCGAAAATGCTCGGCAGGAATCCGCAGAATCAGCGGATCGGTGATCAATGGAAATTCCTGCCTGCCCGTCTGGATGGGCGGAAACGGCGGTGTGTTATTGCTCAGGTAATAACCGACCAGATCACGAGCCGCGCGGCCAATGTAGGCCAGTATCTCGACTTCGATGAACGGGTTGGCGGCCAACACGGCTTCGGTGATGCCGGACGCCTCTATGGCAGGGTCGACAAACCGCGCCTTGTCGTCCGGATCCTGAAACCTTGGCGGGTTGTTATCCACCGTCAGCGTCCAGGGAAACGATGGCGTCGCGAAGCCGCCTTCATCCGTCACCGTATAAAACGCCTCTACCACCGCATCGAGTTCCCGCATGAAGTCGACAGGGACATATAAGGAGTACGGAAAAAGCGCCGGATCCAGCGGCCCGGTAAACGACTGCGAGTCAGCTTCGACTTCCACGCCGCGCACCCGCCACCACAACGTGAGGACATGGGTTCTGCCCACTGAGGGACCTGGCACCCACTGGGGAATACGGCACTGCAGCGGTTGCAGCGATACCGGCAGAGGAATCAGCCCTTCCGGGTCCGCAGGATCGACCCCTACCACCTCGTCGAAAGTCGGCAATACGCGAGCCTCTCCCTCCTTGGTAGACCGTACACCCGGTTGGGCGGCTGGTTTGTGTGAGCTGGGCATTTTCTCTTCCCTCGCAATTATCCTGGAGAGAATTAAGCGCTCAAACGCACACCTCCGATACTGTCAGAAGTAACAGGTACTACTCGCCATTCGTCGGATTGGTTCGGGATGAAGACCAGGACTATCGTCACCCGCCCTTGACGGAATGGTCGTCGATGGTGTTTCCTGAAACCGGTTTCAGGGCCAGCACCACGGTCACTGGAGCCCTTGACTCGAATAAAAAGGTGCAACCGTCGTGAATTCATTTTCCGCCGCCCAGCGCAGCCGTGTGACCATGCTTGACGTGGCCGAGCGCGCGGGTGTGTCCAAGGCCAGCGTGTCGCGTTTTATCGGCGATGACCGCGCCTTGCTCTCCGATGCCATCGCCCTGCGCATCGAACAAGCCATCGACGAACTCGGCTACCGCCCCAACCAGATGGCGCGTGGCTTGAAGCGTGGCCGCACGCGCCTGATCGGCATGCTGGTGGCCGATATCCGCAACCCCTATTCCATTGCCGTGATGCACGGTGTCGAAACCGCCTGTCGCCAGCACGGCTACAGCCTGGTGGTGTGCAACACCGACCGCGATGACGCCCAGGAGCGCCAGCACCTGGCAGCACTGCGCGCCTACAACATCGAAGGGCTGATCGTGAACACCCTCGGCCATCACCTCGACCAACTGCTGGAACTGCAACGCGAAATGCCCCTGGTGCTGGTGGACCGCAAGCTCGAGCCGCTGCACAGCGACCTGGTCGGCCTGGATAACCCGGCGGCGGTGCGCATGGCGGTGGAGCACCTGGAACAGCAGGGTTACCGCGATGTATTGCTGGTGAGCGAAGCCACCGATGGCACCAGTTCACGCCTGGAACGCCTGGACAGCTTCAAGGCCGAAATCGCCCGGCGTCCGGCGTTGACCGGCGCCATCGTGGAACTGGATGACCAGTTGCAACAGCGCCTGCAGCGCTTTCTCGCCAAACCCGGCCGCAAGGCTTTGTTCTGCGCCAACGGCATCGCCGCACTGGCCTGCACCCGCGCCCTCAAGGCATTGGGCTGCGAGCTGTTTGCCGACGTCGGCTTGATCGCCCTCGATGACCTGGACTGGTACCCGCTGGTAGGCACCGGCATCACCGCCCTCGCCCAACCGACCGAGGCGATTGGCGCCAGCGCCTTCGACTGTCTGCTCAAGCGCCTGCGCGGTGACACCGAGCCGACTCGCACCCTGGATTTCTTGCCCCAACTGATTGTCCGAGGCTCCACAACCCCCGCGTAGGAGCCGGCTTGCCGCCTCCTGCAGCGTTGATTTGCGTATAAAAATGAAACCGGTTTCAGAGGTAGACAACAATGCATAAATACCCCGTCTCCATCAGCCTTTCCAGCTACGGCGCCGACCTGGTCCGCCAGCAGGGCCAGTTGAGTTTTGTCCAGTTGCTGGCCTCCGCCGGTGCCCAGCGCATCGAATGGCGTGAAGAACTGCTGACCCACGAACAACCCGCGCAACTGGCCGAAGCCGCTGCTGCGCAGGGCCTGGAGTGCGTGTTCTCATCGCCGCTGGAACTGTGGGTCGCCGGCCGTGCGCAGCCAAATGCCGAATTGAGCGCGACCCTGGATCGCGCCCAGGCCTTCGGGGCGCGCTGGCTGAAAGTCTCGCTGGGTTATTTCACCGACACCAACGACCTGGAAAGCCTGCACGCCCTGCTCAACCGTCACTCGGTCAAGCTGTTGGTGGAAAACGACCAGACCCTGTACGGCGGGTGCATCGAGCCGATGCAGCGGTTTTTCACCGAGGTCGAACGCCAAGGCCTGCCGGTGAAGATGACGTTCGACATCGGCAACTGGCAGTGGCAGGACCAATCCGCGCTGACCGCCGCGCGCCTGTTGGGCCGGCACGTCGACTACCTGCACTGCAAGGCCGTGGCGCGCCGCGCAGACGGCAAGCTGGTGGCGCTGCCGCCTGGCGCCACCGACCTGCATCTGTGGGAACAACTGCTCAAGCACATGACTCAAGGTATTACCCGGGCCGTGGAATTCCCGCTGCAGGGCGATGACCTGGTCGCGGTCACCGCACAGCAGGTCGCTACCCTCGCCCACCTTGGCCAACCGCCTGCGGAGAATGCGCATGTCTGAGATCGATATCCTCTCGTTTGGTGAAACCATGGCGATGTTTGTCGCCGAGCAGACCGGCGACCTGGCCCAGGTGGCGCAGTTTCACAAACGTATCGCCGGGGCCGACAGCAATGTCGCCATCGGCCTGTCGCGCCTGGGTTTCAACGTGGCCTGGCTGAGCCGGGTGGGCAATGATTCCCTCGGGCGCTTTGTGGTCGACACGCTCAAAAATGAAGGCCTGGATTGCCGGCATGTGGCGGTCGACCCGCTGCACCCGACCGGCTTTCAACTCAAGTCCCGCGAAGAAGCCGGCGCTGACCCGCAGGTGGAGTATTTCCGCAAGGGCTCGGCGGCCAGCCGCTTGTCCATCGCCGCCATCAGCCCGGCGCTGCTGCAGGCGCGTCACTTGCACGCCACCGGGATTCCGCCGGCGCTTTCTGACGCTACCCACGAGCTGTCCGTTGAACTGATGACCCAAATGCGCAAGGCCGGACGCAGCGTGTCGTTCGACCCGAACCTGCGCCCTTCGCTGTGGGCCAGCCAGGCGCAGATGATCAGCGCCATCAACGCGCTGGCGGCCCTGGCCGACTGGGTCCTGCCGGGCCTGGGCGAAGGCCGCTTGCTCACCGGTTATGACGACCCGGCCGATATCGCCGCGTTTTACCTCGACCAGGGCGCCGAAGCCGTGGCGATCAAGCTCGGCCCGGACGGCGCCTACTTCCGTACGCAGATGGACAAAGGCTTTATTGCCGCCGTGCCGGTCGAAAAGGTCGTCGACACCGTGGGTGCCGGCGATGGCTTTGCCGTGGGCATGATCAGTGCCCTGCTGGAAAACCTCAGCTTTCCCGAGGCGGTCCAGCGCGGCAACTGGATCGGCAGCCGCGCCGTGCAGAGTCGCGGCGACATGGAAGGTTTACCCAAGCGCGAAGAATTGCCCAACCGATCCGTTGCCTGACCCATCACCTGTTGCCACAACTACAACAAGCTCAGGAGCAACCCCATGGAAACCGTGAAACTCGCCACCCGTCGTTGGTGGTACATCATGCCCATCGTTTTTATCACCTACAGCCTGGCGTACCTGGACCGCGCCAACTACGGCTTCGCCGCCGCCTCCGGGATGGCCGAAGACCTGATGATCACTCCCGGCATGTCATCGCTGCTGGGCGCATTGTTTTTCCTTGGCTACTTTTTCTTCCAGGTGCCGGGGGCGATCTACGCGCAAAAGCGCAGCGTTAAAAAACTGATCTTTGTCAGCCTGATCCTCTGGGGCGGGCTGGCCACGCTGACAGGCGTGGTGTCCAACGCCTACATGCTGATCGTCATTCGCTTCATGCTTGGCGTGGTCGAGGCCGCCGTGATGCCGGCGATGCTGGTGTACCTGTGCCACTGGTTTACACGTGCCGAACGCTCGCGCGCCAACACCTTCCTGATCCTCGGCAACCCGGTGACCATGCTGTGGATGTCGGTGGTCTCGGGCTATCTGGTGCAGCATTTCAGCTGGCGCTGGATGTTCATCATCGAAGGCCTGCCGGCGGTGCTGTGGGCGTTTATCTGGTGGAAGCTGGCGGATGAAAAACCCGCCGACGCCAAGTGGCTGAGCGAGCAGCATAAAAAAGACCTGGAAAGCGCGTTGGCCGCCGAGCAGGTCGGGATCAAGGCGGTGAAGAACTACGCCGAAGCGTTCCGTTCGCCGAAAGTCATCATCCTCGCGCTGCAGTTCTTCTGCTGGAGCATCGGCGTGTACGGCTTCGTGTTGTGGCTGCCGTCGATCCTCAAGAAAGGCTTGCAGATGGACATGGTCGAGGCCGGCTGGCTGTCGGCCCTGCCTTACCTGGCGGCGGTGATTGCCATGCTGGCGGTGTCCTGGGGCTCGGACAAACTGCAAAAGCGCAAACGCTTCGTCTGGCCGCCGCTGCTGATTGCCTCCATCGCGTTCTATGCGTCCTACGTGCTCGGCGCCGAACACTTCTGGTGGTCCTACACCCTGCTGGTGATTGCCGGCGCCTGCATGTACGCGCCCTACGGCCCGTTTTTCGCGATTGTGCCGGAAATCCTCCCGGCCAACGTCGCCGGGGGCGCCATGGCGCTGATCAACAGCATGGGCGCCCTGGGCTCGTTCG
>Ga0247742_10001344_pt1 | contig 17429 bp, 17 predicted proteins | sample UWRJL208509C2_FD_180944 | JGI IMG/M metagenome (GOLD analysis project Ga0247742, IMG submission 180944) | Plant litter microbial communities from Arlington Agricultural Research Station in Wisconsin, United States - UWRJ-L208-509C-2 | ecosystem: Environmental > Terrestrial > Plant litter >... | reverse complement strand
GCCCGAGGCCGAACGCAGGTATTGCGGAGCGGGTAAACCGGCAGGACGCCGGTTTAGCCGCGCCGGGCCATGGATGGCCCGTCGCGGCGGCCCGCGGAGCAATGCCGGAGTGAGGGAACGCCGAGCCACAGCGAGGCGCCGACAGGCGGGGCAGAGCCCTTTGCTTACTTTGGGGCTTTTCCAAAGTGAGCCGCTGTAAGAGCGGAACCATAGGTGGCCGTTACCGAAAAAACGGATATGTACTCAAACCAATCGCCAAAAAAAACGGCCTCATCTGGAGGCCGTTTCTCATCACATCTCAACGCTTAGGTGCGCATCCCACGCCCACTCACCAGCAACCGCGCACACCCCACATACAGCACCACAGTCGCCACCAGCATAAAGGTGATCGCCACACTGATCTTGATGTCCGAAACGCCCAGGATCCCATAGCGAAACGCGTTAACCATATGCAACACCGGGTTAGCCAACGACACCGTCTGCCAGAACGGCGGCAGCAAGGTGATCGAATAAAACACCCCACCCAGATACGTCAGCGGCGTAAGAACAAACGTCGGAATAATCGAAATATCATCAAAGTTGCGCGCAAACACCGCATTGATGAACCCCAGCAACGAAAAGATAGTCGCCGTCAGCACCACCACCAACAGGGTGATCCCGAGGTGATGCACCTGCAAATGGGTAAAGAACAGCGACAGCAACGTCACAATCACCCCAACCATCAACCCGCGCAGCACACCGCCCAGGGTGTAGCCGATCAAAATCGTATGAGGCGACACCGGCGACACCATCAATTCCTCGATGGACCGCTGGAACTTGCTGCCAAAAAAGCTCGACACCACGTTGCCGTAGGAGTTGGTAATCACCGACATCATGATCAACCCCGGCACGATGTACTCCATATAGGTGAATCCACCCATATCACCAATCTGCCGACCAATCAGGTTACCGAAGATCACGAAGTACAAAACCATGGTGATCGCCGGCGGCAGCAAGGTCTGCGGCCAGATCCGGGTAAAGCGCTTCACTTCGCGATAAACGATAGTCTGCAGCGCGACAAGGTTGGGTTGCAGTTCCGAACTCATACCGCCACCTTCGCCAGATTTTTCTCCACCAGGGACACAAACAACTCCTCAAGGCGATTGGTTTTGTTACGCAGGCTCAGCACCTCGATGTTCTGGGTAGCCAATTGGCCAAACAGCGCGGTGATGCCCACGGCTTTGTCCACCTGGACTTCCAGGGTGTGGCTGTCCACCAGGCGATTCGGGTAGCCGATCAACTGGGGCGCAACCGTCATGTCGTTTTTCAGGTCGAGCAGGAAGGTCTCGACGTGCAACTGGCTCAGCAAATTACGCATGCTGGTGTTTTCGACAATGGTGCCGTGGTCGATGATGCCGATGTTGCGGCACAGCTGCTCAGCCTCTTCCAGGTAGTGCGTGGTGAGGATGATGGTGATGCCTTTCTGGTTCAGCTCGGTGAGAAACGTCCACATCGAACGACGCAGCTCAATGTCCACGCCCGCCGTCGGCTCGTCGAGGATCAGCAGGCGCGGTTCGTGAACCAGGGCGCGAGCGATCATCAAGCGGCGCTTCATGCCCCCGGACAGGGAACGCGAAGGCACGTCGCGCTTGTCCCACAAGCCCAGTTGCGTGAGGTATTGCTCGGCGCGTTCCTTGGCGATCTTCGGCGGGATGCCGTAGTAACCGGCCTGGGTCACGACGATGTCGAAGGTCTTTTCAAACTGGTTGAAGTTGAACTCCTGGGGCACCACGCCGATGCTGCGCTTGAGCGCCGCCGGGGATTTGTCCAGGTCGTTGCCAAAGATGTTCACCGTACCGGTGGTCTTGTTGACCAGGGTCGAGAGAATCCCGATGGTGGTGGATTTGCCGGCGCCATTGGGGCCGAGCAAGGCGAAGAAATCACCTTCGGCGACGTCCAGATCGATACCACTCAGGGCCTGGAAACCGTTGCCGTAGGTTTTGGTTAGCTGCCGGATGGACAGAGCGGAACTCATATCGGATTACGCACCAAAGAAGAGGAATAGAATTGTTACATGAGGGCAGACCGCACGGAATACAACGGCTGCGCGTGACAAGCATGGTGCTTGTCCGCGCCGCACAAGTACAGTAACCCGTATTAATAGTCGGTATCAGGTCAACGCGGTCATGACCGATTTCTGATAGGCCGGACGCTGGCGCAGCCGCTGGTACCAGGCTTCCAGGTTAGGCATCGACCGGCGTTCGATGGGCATTTCGAACCAGGCATAAATGAAGCTGCCCAAGGGAATATCGCCCATGCCGATCTCGCTGCCGGACAGGTAAGGTTGCGTGGCCAAGGCCTGATCCACCGTCTGCAAAACGTCGATGCAGGCCTGGCGACCGGCGTTGATGGTGTCCCAGTTCTGTTTTTCAGCCGGGGTTCGCAGCACGCCCCAGAACACGGTCTTGAACGGTTCGGCCAGGGTCGAGGTGGTCCAGTCCATCCACTTTTCAGCGTTGGCCCGGGCTTGCAGCTCGCTGGGGTACCAGTTCGAATCCGGCGCATGTTTGGCGGCCAGGTAGCGCACGATGGTGTTGGATTCCCACAGCACAAAATCGCCATCTTCAATCATCGGCACCCGGCCATTGGGGTTCCGCGCGCGGTATTGCGGCGTGTCGACCACACCAAAAGCCCCACCCGCATCAATTGCCTCATAGTCCAGGCCGAGCTCCTCGGCGCACCACAGTGCTTTCCTGACATTTGACGAATTTTTACGACCCCAGATTTTCAGCATGACCGCCCCGATTTTGAAAAAGATGGTTGGATAAATGCCGGGGCAGCATACGCCGGATCACGTCCGGCTTAAATCACTCTGCATGTCCCCCAGCAGGATCGGCACCTGCTCGCCAAACAGGTGCGGGTAACATTTCTGGATGTGGGCGAAGAAAAATTCCTCGGGCACCTCGGCAAATTGCCCATGGTCCACCACGTACTCCATGGAGCGCTGGCCCTTGCGGTTGAAGGCGTGGAAAACACTGTCATGAATGCCATCGAAATCCAGCGGCGGCACATCGAACAGTTCGCACAGTTGCTGGTTGAACGCCGGCGTGGCCTTGACCCAACGGCCGTCCAGATACAACTCGGTATAGCCATGCATGGCAAATACGTCACTTCTGAGCAGCTCGATCAAACGGGGCGTCGAGAGGTGGTTACGCACGTCGGCCAGGCCGATGCGCGCCGGGATCCCGCAGTGCCTTGCGCACGCCGCCAGCAATGTTGCCTTGGGCACGCAATAACTCTCGCCGGCCGCCAGTGCGAAGCTCGCGCTGAGGGTTTGCGGGTCGCGACTGAAGGTATAGGGGTTATAGCGCACCGCCTCGCGCACAGCGTAGTAAAGACTGACTGCCTGGTCACGAAGTGCGGCACTCGAACCGCGATGTTTTTCGGCGAACTCCACCACCGCAGGGTGGTCACTATCGATGAAGCGGCCGGGATTCAAGTACGCATTCATGAGGTTAATCTCAGAGAGCAAGCCCTGAGTCTAACCACAGGCATGCACCTGGGATAACGACGATTCGGCCAAATGTCGGCGCCTGGTGCTGATCATTGCCGGCACACCACGTAACACCCTCGTCACCCCGCTTGTTCGGATGCCGACTAAGCTCTGAGGTGATTTCGCACCTGGTTTCACGGAGGATTGAATATGCTGTTGTTGTGGATACTGGTTCTGGTGGTGGGCATTGCCTACCTGGCGCACCGGCGCATCGCGCCCCTGCCCGCCATCGGCGTGGTCGCCGTCTACCTGTTGGCGATGGGCGCCTTCAGCCACGCACCAGGCTGGTTGCTGCTGATCTTCTGGGTACTGATCGCCGTGGTAGCCGCCCCGCTGCTGCTGCCGGACCTGCGCCGCAAGTACTTCACCGCGCCGCTGTTCAACTGGTTCCAGAAAGTCCTGCCGCCGATGTCCGAGACCGAGCGCGACGCCATCGACGCCGGCACCGTGTGGTGGGACGGCGAGCTGTTCAGCGGCCGCCCCGACTGGGACAAGCTGCTGGCCTATCCCAAGGCGCAACTGACTGAAGAAGAACAAGCCTTCATCGACGGCCCTACCGAAGAACTGTGCGCCATGGTCACCGACTGGGAAATCGGCCAGGCCATGGACCTGCCCCCCGCCGCCTGGGAACACATCAAGCAGCATGGCTTTTTTGCCCTGATCATCCCCAAGGAGTTCGGCGGCAAAGGCTTCTCCGCCTATGCCCACTCCCAGGTCGCAATGAAGCTGGCGACCCGCAGCGGCGACCTCGCCTCCACGGTCATGGTCCCCAACTCCCTGGGCCCGGCCGAATTGCTGCTGCACTACGGCACCGATGAACAACGCAACCATTACCTGCCACGCCTGGCCCGTGGCGACGATATCCCGTGCTTTGCCCTGACCGGCCCACTGGCCGGTTCCGATGCTGGCTCCATGCCCGACACCGGGGTGATCTGCAAAGGCGAATGGGAAGGCAAGGAAACCCTCGGCCTGCGCCTGAACTGGGAAAAACGCTACATCACCCTCGGCCCGGTAGCGACTTTGCTCGGCCTGGCCTTCAAGGCCCATGACCCGGATCATCTGCTGGGCGACAAAGAAGACCTGGGCATCAGCCTCGCGCTGATCCCCACCGACACCCCGGGTGTTGAAATTGGCCGCCGTCACCTGCCACTGGGCGCCGCGTTCATGAACGGCCCCAACTCCGGCAAGGATGTTTTCATTCCGCTGGAATTCCTGATCGGTGGCCAGGAAATGCTCGGCAAGGGCTGGATGATGCTGATGAACTGCCTGTCGGTAGGCCGTTCGATTTCCCTGCCTGCCGTCGGAACGGGCGCGGCCAAGTTCACCAGCCTGGTGACCGGCCAGTACGCCCAGGTGCGTGAGCAGTTCAACGTACCGCTGGCGGCCTTTGAAGGCATCCAGGAAGCCCTGGCCCGCATCGGCGGCAACGCGTGGCTGATGGACAGCGCGCGGATGCTCACCGCCAACGCGGTCGACCTGGGGGAAAAACCCTCGGTACTGTCGGCGATCCTCAAGTACCACCTGACCGAACGCGGCCGCGAATGCATCAGCCACGCGATGGACGTGCACGGCGGCAAGGGCATCATCATGGGCCCCAACAACTACCTGGGCCGCAGCTGGCAGGGCGCGCCGATCTTCATCACCGTGGAAGGCGCGAATATCCTCTCGCGCAACCTGATGATCTTCGGCCAGGGTGCGATTCGTTGCCATCCGTTCGTGCTCAAGGAAATGGCCCTGGCCGGTCGCGAAGACCATGACCAGGCGCTGAAGGAATTCGACGGCCTGCTGCTGCAGCACATCGGCTTTGCCGTAGGCAACGCCGCCAGCACCCTGGTGTTGAACCTCGGTTTCGGTCACTTCGAAAAGGCTCCGGGCAACAGCCTGAGCCAGGGCTATTTCCGCGCACTCAACCGTCAGGCCGCGGCGTTTGCGATGCTGGCGGACCTGAGCATGATGCTGCTGGGCGGCGAGTTGAAACGACGCGAACGCCTGTCGGCACGTCTTGGTGATGTGCTGAGTCACATGTACCTGGCATCGGCTGCACTCAAGCGTTATCACGACCTGGATTCGCCAGACCACCTGGAACCGCTGTTCGCCTGGGCCATGGAAGAGAGCCTTGGCCACTCCGAGCGTGCACTGGATGAACTGCTGACCAACTTCCCGAGCAAGGTGTTGGGTTGTCTGTTGCGGGTGATCGTGTTCCCGTTCGGCCGCCGTCATAAAGGCCCGTCCGATGCGCTGGATGCCGAGGTGGCCGCAGTGCTTGGTCGCGCCAAGGGTGACCCGACCCTGGAAGCGGTGCTGGCGGGCTGCTATCGCCCACAGTCCGCAGAAGATCCGGTGGGCGCCCTGCAACACGCCTACGACCTGTTGGCCGACAGCCATCCGTTGCAGAAAAAACTCCACGAAGGCCTCAAGAGCGGCCAGGTCAAACCGACCGCGGGCGAACACGCCATCGATGCCGCGCTGCATGCCGGCGTGCTGCAACCGGCCGAGGCGCAGACCCTGCGTGACGCTGAAGCGGCGCGGCGCAAGGTGATCGACGTGGATGATTTCAGCAAGGAAGAGCTGACCCAGGCTGAGGGAAAAGTCCGCTGATCCCAGCGGTCATATAAAAACGGGTAGAGTGCCCTGCCTCACAAATACTGATCCCTTTTGACGGCGTCTGTTGTCGTCATGCTGCGTTGCCGCTCCTCGCCATAGCAAGCTATGACTCGTCGCGGCGCCTTGCCTGACAACAACAGCCACTCGTCAAAAGGAATCGTATTTGTGAGGCAAGGCACCGAGCTATATACTCTCGCGCCCGTTTTGCTCTTGAGGACTTATCTCGTGTCCAACGTCGTTGCCGATCATCTCGTCTTGCTCGACCACCTGCGCAGCATCCTGGTTGCCGTCGGCGAAGCCGAACAGGTTCCCGAGGAAAGCCACCTCCTGTTCCTGGAGCGCTTCGATGAACTGCGCGCCTTGCTGCCCATCGACCCGATCGAAAGCCAGTACCTGGGCCAGGACATGATGAGCCAGGTCATCCTGCGCTACCCGCAAATTGCTCACCTGGTACCGCGCGACCTGCTGTGGTTCTTCGGTGGCGACTGCCTGCACTTCATGCCCGACGACGAGCTGGACCTGTACCAGGCCCTGGAAGAACGTCGCTTCGAAGCTGAACAGAACGACGAACCGTTCGACTGGAACCAGGAAAAGCAGTTGTTGGCCATGTCCAATGACCAGCCCAAGCACTGATTTCAGGGCTCACGCAGATCAAATGTGGGAGCGGCGGTGCGACGGTTCGACTTGCTCGCGAATGCGGTGGTTCAGTCAATATTTTAGGTGACTGAACCACCGCATTCGCGAGCAAGCCCGCTCCCACATTTAAACTGTATTCCTACCGTTTCTTCAGCGTCGGCTCTTTGGCCATGCACTCCACCAGATAATCAATAAACACCCGCAACTTCGGCGGCAGGTACCGCGTCGGCGAATGCAGTAGCCACGCATCCCCGTGGTACGACGCAATGAAATCCCACCCCGGCAGCACCTGCACCACCTCCCCCGCTTCCAGCGCATGCCGCGCCGTGAAATACGGCAAGCTGCCAATCCCCACATGTTGCAATACCGCATCCAGCCGCACGCCTGTGTGATTGGCCGCATACCGCCCGCGCACGCCCACCGTCACCGCCTTGCTGCCCTGGCGAAACTTCCAGCGCGCATCCCCCGGCGTCTCACCCAGGTAGATGCAACTGTGCTCCAGCAAATCATGGGGATGCTGCGGCGTACCGTGCTCCGCCAGGTACCGCGGCGTGGCGCAGATCAAATGCTCGATCGGCAGCAACTGGCGCCCCACCAACCCCGGCGGCGGGCTGTCGGTGATGCGGATACTCAGGTCGACATTGTCATCAATCAGGTCCACATGCCGGTCCTCCAGGATCAACTGCACGTCGACCTTGGGATAACGCCGCAAAAACTCCGGCATATGCGGATGCACCACAAAACGCCCTACCGCCTTGGGCACGCTGACCCGCACCAGCCCTTCGGCTTCATGGGTGTATTGGCCGCTGATTTCCATCACCGACCGCGCAGCACTGACCATTTCCTGGCAGCGCTTGAACACCTCTTCGCCACCTTCGCTGAGGCGCAACTTGCGCGTGGTGCGTTGCAGCAGGCGAGTCGCCAGGGCCTTTTCCAGGCGTGAGATGCTGCGGCTCACGGAGGACGGTGATGCTCCCAGTTGGCGCGCAGCCTCGGAGAAGCTGCCGGTTTCCACCACCTTGACGAAAATCGCCATTTCGCCCAGCAGCGGTAAGGGAAGATTGATGCTCATGACGCACAAGTCCATTGAGATTTGAACGGATTATCACCCATTGGCGCACTTCTTATACTGCCGGTTAGAAACCCTGATGCGGATATAAATGATGACCCAGCGCCTGTTTTTTACCCATGACCACCTGAATGCCGAACTTGAAGTGCTGGGATGCACACCTTTTGATAACCAGTTTGCGGTAATCCTGCAGTCCACAATCTTCCATCCACAAGGTGGCGGCCAGCCCTGCGACACCGGCTGGCTCGGGGCAAGCCAGGTGTTGAAGGTGGTGCAGGAAGGCGATCATGTCGTGCATTACGTAGACCGCCCCGTGGCTCCCGGCGTGATCCAGGCACGCGTCGATAAAGACCGCCGCACCTTGCACACGCGCCTGCACTCGGCCGGGCATCTGATCGGCAATGCCGGTGAAACCCTGGGCTGGATGCCGATCAAGGCTCATCACTGGCCGGGCGAAGGCAAGATCACCTTTATTCGCGGCACCTCGGCCCAGGCCATGGACGCCGAGGCGATCCAGCGGCAAGTCGACCAATGGATCGCCGCCAACCTGCCGCGCCATATGGCCCTGGATGACGGTACGCGGCAAGTGGGTTTTGGCGACCTGCCGGCCTATGCCTGCGGCGGCACGCATGTGCAGGCATTGGGGGACGTGGGTCAGGTGACGATCCTGGCCCTCTCCGAGAAAAAGGGTGCATTGTCGGTGCGCTATACCCTGAACTGACTAAACCGCAATCGCCCCCGCCCTGCCCGGTTCCACCACAAACGACTTGAGGGTCGAGACGCTGGCGTTCGGATCCCGGGGATCGGAAATCACCCGGAAGTTCGTCAGCATATTCCTCTCCTCAAGCGCCACCGACACATAGCCGCGCTGGCGGCTGTCGAAAAACTTCACATGGGGATTGAGGGGCAGGATCGCACTGAACGCATCAAATGGTGGCCCGTCAGACGTCACCGACGTGCCGACAAACTCGGTCGCGACCACGGGCGAATCCGGATTCCCTGCGTCAGCGTGCAGGTCCGTCGTCCAGAACGAGTGAATATCGCCGCCCCAGAACACCGGGTTATTCACCTTTCTGCGCACCATCGACGCAAGCATCCGCTCACGGTTGGCCATGTAACCATCCCAGCCATCGGTCCAGCGGCCGGGCTTGTGGTTGGTCAGGTCACGTTGCGTGAGCGGCGCGACCAACAGGTCCTGGGCGATCACGTTCCATTGTGCCCGGGACTCGGCAAAACCCTGATCCAGCCAAGCCTCCTGCTCCCAGCCGAGCATGGTGCGACGGGGATCGCGCAGGTCAGCACAGGTGTTCGCGGCCACATGTCCCTTGTGGCTGCCATTGGCCAGGATGCATGGCTGCTCGGAGCGGTACTGACGCCCATCCAGCACATGGAAACGCGCCAGTCGGCCGTAGTCCAAACGCCGATAGAGGCGCATGTCCGGCCCGCGCGGCAGGCTGCTGGCCCGCAGCGGCATGTGCTCGTAGAAGGCCTGGTAGGCCGCCGCCCGCTGCTTGAGAAAACTCGTCACCGGGATGTTCGGGTCCTGGGACCACTGGCTGGCATAGTCGTTTTGCACTTCGTGATCGTCCCAGGTGACCACACTGGGCGCCGCAGCATGCAGTGCCTGCAAATCCGGATCGGTCTTGTACAGGGCGTAGCGGTTGCGGTAATCCACCAGATTCAACGCATTGCCGCTGCCGTGGGGGCGAATGATCTTGCCGGAATCAGCCGCGTAGGAACTGTCATAGATGTAATCCCCGAGGAAAAACACCAGGTCAGGCTGCTCGGCGGACAAATGCCGATAGGCGCTGAAGTAGCCTCGCTCCCAATGGGAGCAGGAGACAAAACCCAACTGCGCCGATGCCATGGCATGCACCGCCGGCGCTGTGCGCGACTGGCCCACCGGGCTTTGCGCACCGAGGCCCTCGAACTGGTACCAGTAAGGTCGACCCGCCTCCAACCCGCTCACTTCCACATGCACCGAATGGGCGAAACGCTCGCTGGCCATCACCTCGCCCTGGCGCACAACGTGCGTCATCGCTGCATCGCGGGCCACCTTCCAGCGCACCGGCACCGCTCGGTTCAGGCCACCCCGACCGTCGGCGGCATTGAACAGCGGCGCGAGGCGCGTCCAGATCACGAAACCATCGGGCAATGGATCGCCTGACGCCACACCGAGGGTGAAGGGATAGTCGATGCCTGCACTACGGGCAAACGGGCTGAGGATCGAAAACGCCGTGGCAACTGCAAGCCCGCCCAGTACGCGACGGCGATCGTGATTCACACTCATCAACTGCGCTCCTTCCAATCGGCACGCACCAGGCCATACAACAACATGTCCTCGTGCACCCCATTCTTGAGGAAGGCGCCCTTCATGCATCCTTCGTAACCCAAGCCAATTTTTTCCATGACCCGAGCGGACCCTTTGTTACGAGCAAAGCACTGGCTGCCCACACGCTGCAGCGCCAATTCGCTGAACCCAAACGCCATGATCTGCGCCGCTGCTTCGGCGGCATAACCCTGGCTTCGAGAATGGGCGGCCACCCAATACCCGAGATGCCCACTTCGATGAGCAGCAGATAATCTGAGACTGATCACGCCGATCAATTCGCCAGTTTCCCGCAGATGAATCCCCAGCCCCAGTGAATGCCCCGAGCGGTAATTCTCTGCCTGGCCATCAATAAAGGCGTGTGCGGTTTCCAAGGTGTATGGCGATGGAATCGCAGCCGTGTTGTTCGCAATATCGGGATCGTTGGCCAGCACCGACAACGTCTCGGCCTGCTCCTTTTGCAGAGGCTTCAACAGCAGTCGCGGGGTGGATAAATGCGGCAGTGCAATGCTCATGCAGGCGGACTCGCGAAATAAATTCTCCAAGAATGTACCCGCGTCGTGTCAGTTTCATTACGTAGATAAATAGACCCACGAGTCGTCTGTAAGACGCGTCCTAGAGCCTTAAAAGCTTAAATTAAAGTTAACCATTCGGTCATTTTTGGTTGCTAGCGTGTCGCCCCTAATCAACTGCGGGGTAGCGGAATGAGAACTTGGGATGAACCCAAAAAACGCAAGGCACACATCGAACTGATCCCGATGATCGACGTGATGATGTTCCTGTTGGTGTTTTTTGTACTGGTGAGTTTGAACGTGATTCCGGCCCTGGGCATGAAGACTCAGCTGCCGAGCGCCAGCAGTTCACAGCAGCTCAAGCCGCAAAATAAATTCATCCTGACCCTGGGCCTGGAGGGTCAGCTGCAGCTCGATGGCAAGGACCTGACCGTCGACGCGCTGGTGCCTGCACTCAAGGCCGGCGAGAAGCCAGACACCAAGTCGACGATCATCGTCAACAGCGACAAAGGCGTGGAAGTGTCGCGCCTGGTCGAGGTGATGGACACCCTGCGCCTGGGTGGTTTTACCTCTGTCTCCATCGCCACGAAAAAGTCCTGATCATGTATGCCTTGTTTCGTGCGCGTCGGCTGCTGGGCAGTGTCCCGGCCCTGATCGCCCTGGTGCTGATTGCACTGGGTATCCAGTCCCAACCCCTGAAGATCCAGCCGCAGTACGACGAGTCGGCGGTTGAACTCGCGCTGGTCGAGCCCGAGCCGGAAGTGGTCCCCGAGCCCGTGGTGGAAGAACCGCCGCCACCGCCGCCGGTGATCGAAGACGAGGAGGCCGAACCTGCCCCTCCGCCTCCGCCACCCAAGCCGATCCCCAAACCACTGCCAAAGCCTGAGCCCAAGCCAAAACCGGTGCCCAAGCCCGTGGTCGCCAAGCCAACGCCTGTGCCTGCGCCAGCTCCGGTGGCCGCCAAGCCGGTGCAAGCCGCTCCCGCTCCCACGCCAGCACCCGCTGCGCCACCGGCGCCGCCGAAAGTCGACGGCCAGGCACTGGAAGGCGGCTACCTCAAGGGCTTGCGCAACGAGTTGGACACCTACAAGCAATACCCCACCGGGCGCCAGGCGTCCCTTGAACGCCCGAGTGGTGAGGTGGTGGTCTGGTTAATGGTGGACCGCCAAGGCCGCGTCCTCGACTCCGGGATCCAGACCCCGGCGCCGAGCATGCTGCTCAACCGGGCCGCCACCAACAGCCTGCGCCGTATCAAGCAGGTGAAACCGTTCCCCGAACAAGCCTTCGGTGGACGTAACGAGCAGCGCTTCACCGCCACCTTCAACTACAGCGTGCAATAAGCACACACCACCAGGACGACAGTGATGAAGTTCACCCGGATTCATCTGGCACTCGTTGCCGCGACGAGCATGACCCATGGAGTGGTCATGGCAGATACCAGCGACAGTGACGTCGGGACTATTGGGGTACAGGGCAAGGCAACCGCTGGGGGCGGTTACATGGTCCAGGAAGAGAGCGCCAAGGGCCGCTCGACCATCACCAAGGAAGCGTTGGACAAACAGACGGCCACCGGCAACGCCATCGACAAGCTCAAGTACACCCCGGGCCTGAACATCTCCAGTGAAGACAACACCGGCCTCTCGGGTTTCCGCTTCACCATGCGCGGCATGAACTCCGACCAGGTCGGTATGTCGGTGGACGGCATGCCGATCAACGACTCCGGCAACTACGCGTTGTACTCCAACCTGTTGGGCGACCCGGAAAACATCGACCAGATTTTCGTCACCCAGGGCTCGTCGGAAGCCGACGGCCCGCACATCGGTTCCAGCGGCGGCAACATCGGCATCGTGACCATTCGCCCCACCAAGGAAACCGGTGCCTTCGTCAAGCAAGTGGTCGGCAGCAACGCCACCCGCAAGACCTTCGCCCGCCTCAATACCGGTGAAGTCAACGGCCTGAGCAACTGGCTGTCGGCCTCCCACACCGAAGGCCAGATGTGGCGCGGCTCGGGTGCCGTACGTGCGGACAAGGTGGAGTGGAACAGCTTCTTCGACGCCGGCAACGGCAACACCGCCAACCTGATCCTCAAGTACCACGAGCAGGACAACAACAGTTACAGCCAGTTGACCAAGGCACAGTTCCAGCAGTACGGCCGCAAGTACGACCCGTACCCGGCGACACCGGCGGTGGGCGCCAACGGCAAGGTCAGCAGCTACTACGACCTGGCGCAGAACCCGTTCCAGACCTTTACCGCCGTGCTCAACACCCAGTACAAGCTGAGCGACAACCTGTCCCTCTCGGTGATCCCGTATTACTACTACGGCAACGGCAGCGGCGTGGGCTCCTCGGCCTATGCGCTGAACAGTGGCTCGAACAAGGGCGGCGTTTTCGACCTCGGCAACCTGCCGACACAGGCTCAATACAACGCCGACGGTTCCGCGACCACCGGCGTCTACTACCGCCCTTCGCGCACCCAGACCTGGCGCCCGGGCATCACCACCAAGCTGAACTGGGACTTGGGCGACCACAGCCTGCAATTCGGCTACTGGTATGAACGCGCCCGCCAAAGCCAGACCCAACCGTTCATTGCCCTCAAGAACAACGGCAAGCCAAGCGATACCTGGCCCGACGGCAACTCCGTGGTCGACGCCAACGGCAACACCGTACAGGGTCGCGACCGCTACACCGTGACGCCGGCGCAAAAGGTCTGGACCCAGGATACCTGGTACATCAACTCGGACTGGACGTTGATCGCGGGCATTGCGTACATGAACGTCGAGCGTGACGGCACCAACCACGGCAGCCTCACCGAGCAACCCGGCAAGGCCAGCCAGACCTACAACAAACTGCTGCCCAACGCCGGCCTGAAATACCAGCTCGACGAGCGTGACCAGTTGTTCTACAGCCTGTCGCGCAACATGCGTATTCCACAGAACTACGTGCTGTACGACAAAGGCGTCGGCTCCCTCGACTCCAAGCCGGAACTCAGCTGGAACCAGGAACTGGGCTGGCGCTACACCGGCGAAGACAGCACCCTCGCCGCGACCCTGTTCTACATGCAGTTCAAGAATCGCCAGCTCACCTCCCTGGACAGCAACGGTGATTCCGCCGACATCAACGCCGGCACCGTCATCAACAAAGGCCTGGAACTGGAGTGGAGCGGCAAGCTGCCGCACAACTTCAACTACTACACCTCCTACACCTACACCAGCTCCAAGCAGCAGGACGACCTGACCGTCTACAGCGCCGGCAAGCCGATCGTGCTGCCCACCAGCGGCAAGCAGTTCGCCAACGTGCCGACCAACATGCTGGCGGCCAACATCGGCTATGACGACGGGCGCTTCTACGGCACCTTCGGAGGCAAGTTCACCAGCAAGCTCTATGGCGACCTGACCAACGACGAAGCCATCTCCGCCCGCACCATCTTCAACCTCGGCGCCGGTATCTACCTGCCGGTGGACAAGAAAGTCGTCAAGGACGCAACCCTGCGCCTGAACGTCGACAACCTGTTCGACAAGAAGTACCTGGACGGCGTGTACACCACCAAGACCAACTCGGCGAGCTACAGCGGTTTCCGCGATGGCGACCCGGCCTACATCGTTGGGCTTGACCGCACCGTCACCGTTTCCCTGGAAGCCAATTTCTAACTGCGAGGCTCAGCATCATGGACATGAACCTGCTTCACCAAATCACCTTTTATGTGATGTACGCCGCACTGGCGATTGCAATCTTCATCACCATCGAACGTGGCATCTACTTCGCCTACGTGCGCCGCCAGGCCCGTGCATTGACCGAAGTGCTGGGCGCCAATGTGCACAGCGAACGCGACCTGCCGGAAAACCTGACTCGCCGTGACAGCCTGCCGCTGAGCATGGTGCTGCCGATCCTGGCGCAGAAGGCGTCCCATGGTTCGCGCAAGGACCTGGACGACGAGATCGAAACCCAGTACCTCAAGACCCGCGCGCCGCTGTCGCGCAGCCTGTGGATCATCGAAACCATCACCACCGCCGCGCCGCTGCTCGGCCTGCTGGGGACCATCCTCGGCATCATCGACACCTTCAAGGCGCTGGCCAGTGCCGGTGTGTCCGACCCGGGCCAGATTTCCGGTGGTATCGGTACGGCCCTGTTCGCCACGGGTTTGGGTATCGCCATCGCGCTGTTCTGCGTGGTGTTCCACAACTTCTTCCAGGACAGCCTGGAGCGTATCAACGACCAGCTTAAAATCCTGCTGATCCGCGCGGCAACCGGTGCCCGCGTGCAGGGTGAAGTGCCGCACCTGGTACCGACCCCGCTGCACACCCGCACTGCGTGACCTTCCCGGGGCGGGCGCATCATGCGCCCGCCCTTTTTTTTGCCCGATGAGACGCCTATGTCCATATCGCTGAAATTACGTATCGCCGGCCTTGCAGGCCTGCTCCTCAGTCCGCTTGCCCAGGCGGACTTTTCAATTCCGGGATTTGAGTTGGTACACACCGTGCCAGTGGACACCCAACTTGGCACCGCCGATCTGCGCCAGCCCGGCCCCGTGTGGATCCAGCTGTTCGACGGTGCGAAAAGCCGCATCGACATCGGCCAGTTCTACGCGGCCGACCATCCTGGCTCGGTGATGGACAAGGTGATTGAACACCTGGAAGCCGCCGGCAAACGCGGGGTGAAAATTCGCTTCCTGCTGGAAGAAAAAGGCGTGCGGCTGTCGGAAGCCTCGACCCTGGAGCGCCTGAAAGCCATTCCCAACCTGACCTTCCGCATCCTGCCCTATGGCAAGCTGAGTGGGGGGATCATCCACGCCAAGTACATGGTAGTGGATGGCAAGCAGGCGTTTATCGGCAGCCAGAACTTCGACTGGCGTTCGCTGGAGCATATCCACGAAACCGGGCTGTTGATCAGTGATGCAAATGTCGTCGCCCAGACCCAGGCCATTTTTGAACAGGACTGGCAGGCCCAGGCTGCGTTGGCCGACAACCAGCCTGTTGCCCTGCCCGCCACAGGCGCCACACCGGCACGCACCGGCAACTACCTGGTAGCCAGCCCCCAGCGCTACAACCCGCCGGGTGTGGGTGATTCGCAGCTGGAACTGCCACGTCTGCTGGGCGAGGCGAAAAAGGAAGTGCGCGTACAACTGCTGGACTACGCGCCGCTGTCCTATGGACCTGACAGAACCCGGCCTTACTACGCGATGATCGACAATGCAGTGCGTACAGCGGCAGCGCGCGGGGTCTCGATCAAGTTGATGGTATCCAACTGGAACACCGAAGCGCTGGAATTGCCGTACCTGAAAAGCCTGGCGGTGCTGCCGAATGTCGAGGTCAAGATCGTCACGCTGCCCGAGGCCAGGCAAGGATTCATTCCTTATGCGCGGGTGATCCACAGCAAGACCATGGAAATCGACGGGCAAGTGGCGTGGGTGGGCACCAGTAACTGGCTGGGGGGTTATTTCGATAACTCGCGCAACCTGGAAGTGGTGATGCGCAGTGAGGCGATGGCCAAGCGTGTGGGAGATTTACACGAGCAACTGTGGGACGGGCCGTATGCCAAGGCACTGGAAGTGACGAGTGAGTACCCGCAGCCGCATCCGGGCAAACCTTAAGCTGTTGCCCGCAAATGGCATGGCTTTGCGGGCAATATCACATTGCCAGATATCCAGGTTGCACTTTTTCGCCTTTGCGCTGACCAACCCTGCATAACTCATGGAGGGAGAGCAGGGATGAACAACACACGCAATGGACTGTACGGTGCCGCGCTGGTTTGGGCGGCCATCGGGCTTGGCGGCTGCGCCAATTCGATGACCACCACCGGTGAGCCCGGGGTGAAGATGGGCGAGAGCTATGAGCAGGTGCTCGCCGTGGTCAGCCGCAACAATACGGTGACCAGGGAGATCGACGGGGAAGCATTCCGGGCTGAAGGTTACTCGGAGACGTTTAAGGATTGTCGCAACAAATATTTTATCTTCCAGGGTGCTAATGGCTTGCAGATGGTCAAGCTTGAGCCCGCGCCGCATCTGTCGGTCAGCCAGAACTGCCGCCAGCCATGAGAACCTTACGTGTAATTCCCGCCCTGTTCCTGGTTCTTCTCAGCGGCTGTGGCCAGGTATATAACGTCCGCTCCCTCAACACCGCCTATACAGCGCCACCGTCTGCCGAGACGGCGCGCTTGCGCATTATCAGCGACGGCATGGTGCGCGCAGTGCCCGGGCGCGATTGCCTGGACTGGAATGTTCCCGGAGCAGGCGTGATGGTGTCCGCCAAATCCGGCTTCGCCGACCGCAATGGCGCAAGCCTGGGGATGCCGGGGCCGATTTACACCTGGGACGGTGCGGTGTCGTCCGAACAGGTGATTCCGGCGAACACGCCCATTGCCTTTCATTACCTTGGGTTGCCGCAATATGGCCGGCAATGTTTCAACACCATGACCTTTATCCCCAAGCCCGGCATGGACTACATGGTGCGAGCATCAATGTCCGGGAGTTGCTCATTCGAGCTTGCTGAGCTGCCGAAAGGTGCCGAACGATGGAGTCCGATTGAACCGACGCCGTCGGGAAGGCTGTCGATGTGCCATGCGATGGATAATTTCTAGCGGTACAAACGCAACGTGGGCCGGGGCATTGCACTCCAGCTCACAAAAAATCCACAAACAAAAACGCCGATCATTGCTGATCGGCGTTTTCGTTAAATATGGAGCGGGAAACGAGACTCGAACTCGCGACCCCGACCTTGGCAAGGTCGTGCTCTACCAACTGAGCTATTCCCG
>Ga0247742_10001342_pt1 | contig 17452 bp, 14 predicted proteins | sample UWRJL208509C2_FD_180944 | JGI IMG/M metagenome (GOLD analysis project Ga0247742, IMG submission 180944) | Plant litter microbial communities from Arlington Agricultural Research Station in Wisconsin, United States - UWRJ-L208-509C-2 | ecosystem: Environmental > Terrestrial > Plant litter >... | reverse complement strand
AGAAATGCCATGTCTGCGTTCCACCTTTTTTGAGTCGCGTCGAAACGCGCTTTTTTGTTTTGGGCAGATGCGAATGAGGTGTTGCCGGTGCGTTGGCGCTCGATCTTGAGTCGGCTGCCGTTAGTTGTTCATTTCGCCCCTGTGGACGCAGATTAGGACGAAGACTAGGATGGGCGGAAGATGGAATTTCACTCAATGAACTACTTTTTTCGTTTTTATTCACTCACCAGAATTTTCTAAGAGATCACGTGATATGGATTCCACTGAGCGGAATGAAAATGCCCGGGAAGTCGGCGCCGGCGGAGTCTCCCGACTGTTTGCGCTGCTGCGCACCCTGGGCGAGGTGCCGGAAGGTGGCGAACGCGTGACCCAACTTGCGCAACAGGTTGGCCTGTCCCAGCCCACCACTCACCGCCTGTTGCGCAGCCTGATGGATGAGGGCATGGTCGAGCAGGATGCGCGCAGCAAGCGCTATCGCTTGAGCCTGGAGTTCTTTGCGCTGGCGGCGAACGCGGGCAAGACCGGCAACCTGCGCGACCTGGTGCGGCCGAGCATGCTGCGCCTGAGTGCGTCATTGGGTGATTCGCTGTTCCTGCTGGCGCGCAGTGGCTTCGATGCGATTTGCCTCGACCGCAGCGAAGGGCCGTACCCGATCCGTACCTTCACCGGCGATATCGGCGGGCGGGTGGCGCTGGGAGTGGGGCAGGGCAGCCTGGCGATCCTGGCGTTCCTGCCGGAAGAAGAGCGCGAGACGGTGATCCGCTACAACCTGCCACGGCTCAAGGACTTTCACCTGTACGACGAGGTGCTGCTGCGCTCGGAGGTCGAGAACGTGCGCAACCTGGGTTATGCGGCACGCAATACCGGGGTGCTGGAAGGCATGGCGGGCCTGGCGGTGCCGATCCTCAATCGCGACGGCCACGCGGTAGCGGCGCTGAGTGTGGCGACCATCAGTGATCGGTTGGGGCCGAGCCGCTTGCCAATGGTGGTGGAATTGCTCAAACGCGAAGCCGCGGCGATCGGGCCGAGGATCAACCCGTTCGATCCGACCCTGCGCAGGCCGTCGCAGACCTTCGGTGGGTAACCCACTCCGCCACGATTAAGAACCAGTGTGGGAGCGGGCTTGCTCGCGAATGCGACAGGTCAGTCATGGATATGTCAACTGACACACCGCGTTCGCGAGCAAGCCCGCTCCCCCATTGTTCAGATCGCGGCCAGGGCCACGGATGTCGCCGCCGTCCGGGTCTCCACCCCCAACTTCACATATACATGCTCCAGATGCTTGTTCACTGTCCTGGGGCTCAACCCCAGGATGTCGCCGATATCCCGATTGGTCTTGCCGCACGCGACCCAGCGCAAGACCTCCACCTCACGCTCGGTCAACTGGAACCTGGCCGACAGCAGCCGCTGTGCCGGCTCATCCTCGAGCGTCAGCACATTCGGCTGCGTCGCCTCCCGCGCCGACAGCAAGATGCGTGACGTGCGCAGGTGCGCCGCCACCCGTGCGAGTACCTCATCGGTCTGGATCGGTTTGGTCACGTAGTCACTGCCACCCACCTCGAAGCCTTGCACCACGTGCTTGCTGTCGGTCAGCCCGGTCATGAACACCACCGGCACATCCGCGCTGGCCGGCATCGCCTTGAGCCGGCGACAGGTTTCGAAACCGTCCAGGCCGGGCATCATCGCGTCCAGCAGGATCAGGTCCGGACGCCGGCGTTGCACGCGGTTCAACGCGCTGAGGCCGTCCAGGGCCACCAGCACCATGTAGCCGGCGTCGTCGAGCGCGTCACAGAGCAATGCCAGGTTGTCCGGGGTGTCGTCGACGATCAGCACCACGCCGGGTTCAGTGCTGTGGGTGAGTGCATTCATCTGCGGCCTCCTTGAGGGTTCGGTTGAGTTCATCCAGGCGAAAGCCCTTGAGAAGCCCGCGCAGCTTGGTGATGAACGGTTCGGCATCGGGGCGGTGTGCAAGGATCGTGTCGAGTTTGGCGTGCAGGCCGCGCACATAGCCGATGGCGCTGAGTTCCGCCAGGGCGGCAAGTTCTTCAGGGCTGGGCAATACGCTGGGCGGCGGCGGTGCGGTGAAGGTCTTGGTGCGCCGCAGCCACTGCAGGTCCAGGTGCTGTTGCAGGCGCCCGAGCAGTTCCGGGGTGCGCACCGGCTTGGCCAGGTAGTCGTTGCAGGCCGCGGCGATGCTGCGCTCGCGGTCGTCGGTAAAGGCGTTGGCGGAGATCACGATGATCGGCGCGGTGCACAGCGCATTGCGCCGGATCAGGCGGCTGGTTTCGTAGCCGTCCAGGGTCGGCATCGACAGGTCCATCAGGATCAGGTCCGGGGCCAGCAGCGCCACCTGGCGAATCGCATCCTGGCCGTTGCTGGCCTGCACCACCTCAAAGCCCAACGGCGTGAGCATGCCACTGAGCACCTTGCGATGGTCCACATGGTCGTCCACCACCAGGATGCGTCGACGCGCGCCCTGGTAGCCGATGATGTCGTGCTCCACATGCACCACCGCCTGCGGCGCGCGCACCTGGGACAGAAACAGCCGCACCTGGAAGCAGGTGCCTTTGTCCAGTTCGCTGGTCACGCGCAGCTCGCCGCCCATCAAGGAGGTGAGCATGCGCGTGATGGTCAGCCCGAGGCCGACGCCCTTGTCCTGGCGCATCAGGTCGCCGCGTTCGAACGGCTGGAAAATCCGCTCGATCTGCCCCGGATCAATGCCGATGCCGGTGTCGATGATTTCAAAATTGGCAGTCTCGCGCCTGTAGCTGACCCGCAGGCACACCTCGCCGCTGTCGGTGAAATTCACCGCATTGCCGAGCAGGTTGATGAGGATCTGGCGCACGCGCTTTTCGTCGCCGCGCACCACCGCCGGGATCTTGCCCACGCAGTCCAGGCGAAAGCGCAGGCCCTTGTCCTGGGCTTGCGGCGTGAACATCTGCTCCAGATCATGGATCAGTTCGGGGAAGGGGATTTCGGTGAGTTCCAGGCGCAGCTTGCCGGCCTCGATCTTGGCCACATCCAGCAGGCCGTCGATCAGCGACAACAGGTGCGAGCCGCTGCGCAGGATGGTCGCGAGTGCGTCCTGGTGCTGCTCGGGCATGGCGCCGTCACGCTGCAGGATTTGGGTAAAGCCGAGAATGCTGTTCAGCGGCGTGCGCAGCTCATGGGACAGCCCGGTGACATAGCGGCTCTTGGCGGCGTTGGCAGCTTCGGAAGCTTCCTTGGCTTGCTGCAGGGCCTGGTCGGTGAGGCTGTGGGCGTCGATTTCCTGCATCAGCAGCAGGGTCTGGCGGTCGGATTCCTCCTGGGCCACGCCACGGCTTTCGCGGGTCAGCACCACCCACCAGGCGAGCACGGCGGCCAGTACCGAGAGGGTCAGGAAGGCCTTGAAGAACGCTTGGTACAAGGTCTCGGAGTGGGGCAAACCCTGGGCCGCCTGCACGTAAATCAACGCCAGGGCGCTGGCGAGCAACAGCTCCAGTACCAGCAGCAACCCCAGGTAATGGGCCAGCCGTGTGTGCAGGCGCGGCATCAGGGTAGTCGGCAGCAGCCAGCGCAACACGCCTTCGAACTGGGTGACCAGGCGCGCGTGGGGTTTGCAGCGATCGCCGCAACGTGCGTCCAGTGAACAACACAGCGAGCAGATGGGCGTGCTGTAGGCCGGGCAGAACGCCATGTCGGCGGTTTCGAAAGGGTTGCTGCACAGCCCGCAGACCGCGTGGGTGGCGGGCGCCACCGGGTGGATCAGTTGCACGTCGCTGGTGCGCGCGATGTAGTACTTGCCTTTCGTCAGCCAGGCCAACAGCGGCGCCATGATCAAGGCCGTGCCCAGCGCCACGAACGGCGGCGCGGCCTGGGCCAGGCTGCCGAACAGCCCGAAGTGCGCGAGGATCGACAGCAACGAGGCGACCAGCATCGAGCCGACGCCCACCGGGTTGATGTCGTAGAGGTGCGCGCGCTTGAACTCGATGTGCCTGGGCGACAGCCCCAGCGGTTTGTTGATCACCAGGTCAGCGACCAGCGTGCCGATCCAGGCAATCGCAATATTGGCGTAGAGCCCCAGCACCTGGTCGATCACATCGAACACGCCCAGCTCCATCAGCATCAGCGCGATGGCCACGTTGAACACCAGCCACACCACGCGGCCCGGATGGCTGTGGGTCACGCGGGCAAAGAAGTTCGACCAGGCCAGGGAGCCGGCGTAGGCATTGGTCAGGTTTATCTTCATCTGCGAGATGAACACGAAGAGCACCATCGCGCCCAGCGCCCATTCCGGCGAGCTGAACACGTACCGGAACGCGACCAGGTACATCTGGGTCGGCTCGGCAGCGCGTTCCATGGGGATTTCATGTTGCAAGGCGAGAAACGCGAGGAACGCGCCGGCGAACATTTTCAACGCGCCGGGGATGATCCAGCCAGGGCCGGCGCAGAGCAGGGCGGCCCACCAGCGCTTACGGTTGGCGGCGGTTTTTTCCGGCAGGAAGCGCAGGTAGTCCACTTGCTCGCCGATCTGCGTCACCAGTGACAGCGCCACCGTGCAGGCGGCGCAGAACGCCAGCAGGTTGAAGCCGCCGCCATCGCCGCTGCGTCCGACGAAGCTGGTCCAGTCGCTGAAGGCGTCGGGGTTTTTCCACCACACAAAGCCATAGGGCAGCACCAGCAACAGCAGCCACACCGGTTGCGTCCACAGCTGCAGGCGGCTGATCAACGTCACGCCGTAGGCCACCAGCGGGATCACCAGCAGCGAGCAGATCACGTAGGCGATCGCCAGCGGGATATGAAAATACAGCTCCAGCGCCAGGGCCATGATCGCCGCCTCCAGGGCGAAGAACAGGAAGGTGAAGCTGGCGTAGATCAGCGAGGTGATGGTCGAGCCGATATAGCCGAAGCCGGCGCCACGGGTCAGCAGGTCCATGTCCACGCCATAGCGCGCCGCGTAGTAACTGATGGGCAGGCCGGTGAGGAAGATCACCAGGCTGATGGCGAGAATCGCCCAGAACGTATTGGTGAAGCCGTAACTCAGGGCCAGCACGCCGCCGATGGCTTCCAGAGCCAGGAAGGACACCGCGCCCAGGGCCGTGTTGGCGATGCGCAGCTCCGACCATTTGCGAAAGGACTTGGGGGTGTAGCGCAGGGCGTAGTCTTCCATGGTCTCGTCGGCGACCCAGGTGTTGTAGTCGCGGCGGATCTTGACGATGCGCTGGGTGCCGGGGAGGGGGTGCACGGTGGGATGGCTCCGGGGAGTGGGCAAGGTGGATGAGCAAGTTCCGTGCCCCGATTCAAAATGTGCGAGCTGGCTTGCCTGCGATGGCTGTGCGTCAGGCACGGGAAGTCGATGGATGCACCGCCGTCGCAGTCAAGCCAGCTCCCACATTGATCGGTGCTGTCAGGGCGGGCGGGATCCTGCTCGAAAATGGTGCGCAGTGGCATACGTCAAATGACGTATGCCGTTACGTCAGGCTGCGTATACCCGTGCTGGCCGGCCGCCGCCATGCTGGCCCCCTCATTGCAGAGGAGTCGCCCCATGGCACCACGATTGATCCGCTCCAAACCCCTGTTGGCCTTGTCCTTGCTGGCGGCCGCACTGTTCAGCCAGGGCGTGCTGGCCGATAACGAAGGCCTGGCCGTGACCCCGACTGAAGTCACCGTCGGCCAGTTGCACTCGGCCACCGGCACCATGGCGATTTCCGAGACCGGTTCGATCCAGGCCGAACGCCTGGCCATCGAGCAGATCAACGCTTCGGGCGGGATCCTGGGACGGCAGATCAAGGTGATCCAGGAAGACGGCGCCTCCGACTGGCCGACCTTCGCCGAAAAGGCCAAGAAGCTGCTGGTCAACGACAAGGTCGCCACCGTGTTCGGCTGCTGGACTTCGGCCTCGCGCAAGGCTGTGCTGCCGATCTTCGAGAAAGAAAACGGCCTGCTCTACTACCCGACCTTCTATGAGGGCCTGGAACAGTCGAAAAACGTGATCTACACCGGGCAGGAAGCCACCCAGCAGATCCTCGCCAGCCTCGACTGGATCGCCAAGACCAAGGGCGCCAAGACGTTCTACCTGGTCGGCTCCGACTACATCTGGCCGCGCACCTCAATGAAGATCGCGCGCAAGCACATTGAAAACGTGCTGCACGGCACCGTGGTCGGCGAAGACTACTACCCACTCGGCAACACTCAGTTCGGTTCGCTGATCAACAAGGTCAAGCTGAAGAAACCCGACGTGGTCTTCGCGGCGGTGGTCGGCGGCTCCAACGTGGCGTTCTACAAACAGCTCAACGCGGCAGGTGTGAATTCGTCCAAGCAAACCTTGCTGACCCTGTCGGTGACCGAAGACGAACTGCTCGGCATCGGCGGCGAAAACATGGCCGGTTTCTATGCCTCGATGAAGTACTTCCAGAGCCTGGACAACCCCAACAACAAAGCCTTCGTCGAAGCCTTCAAGGCCAAGTACGGCAAGGACGCGGTGATCGGCGACGTGACCCAGGCGGCCTACCTCGGCCCATGGCTGTGGAAAGCAGCGGTGGAGAAGGCCGGCAGTTTCGACGTGGATAAAGTCGTCGCCGCCTCGCCGGGCATCGAGCTGAAAACCGCGCCGGAGGGCTACGTGAAGATCCACGAAAACCATCACTTGTGGAGCAAGTCGCGCATCGGTGAAGTGCAGCCCAACGGCCAGTTCAAGGTGATCTACGAGTCGGATCTGATCGAGCCAAACCCGTTTCCGAAGGGCTATCAATAAGCCTGGATCTGGCGCTGATCTAAAGGTGGGAGCGGGCTTGCTCGCGAAAGCGCAGTGTCATTCACAGATGGTTTGACTGATGCACCGCATTCGCGAGCAAGCCCGCTCCCACATAAAGCAAAAGCAGACCTTGGTTTTCATCATTACCTCCCGCTCAGGAGACCATCATCATGGAATGGCTATCGGAATTTGGAGCCATCGCGGCGATGCAGGGGTTCAACGGCTTGTCCGTGTTCTGCGTGCTGTTGCTGATGGCATTGGGGCTGGCGATCATCTTCGGGCAGATGGGCGTGATCAACATGGCCCACGGCGAGTTCCTGACCATCGGCGCCTACACCACCTACGTGTGCTCCAGCCTCACCGCGCACTTTGCGCCAAGCTTCCAACCCTATTACTTCTTCTTCGCCATCGGCCTGTCATTCCTGGTGGCCGGGGCCATCGGCTGGCTGGTGGAATGGGCGATGATCAGCCGCTTGTACAAGCGCCCGCTGGACACCTTGCTCGCCACCTGGGGCCTGTCGCTGGTGATGCAGCAAACCTTTCGCTCGGTGTTCGGCGCCCGTGAGGTCAGCGCCGAACCTCCGGCCTGGCTGATGGGCTCGGTGAATTTCACCGATGCCATCGAGATCCCGCGCAACGGCCTGTTCATGATGGGCCTGACCCTGCTGCTGACCGGTGCGATCTTCATCATGCTCTACCGCTCGCGCTGGGGCCTGCAGGTGCGCGCCACGGTGCAGAACCGCCTGATGAGCCGCGCGGTGGGCATCAACACGCGCAAGGTCGACCGCATGACCTTCGCCCTCGGTTGTGGCGTCGCCGGTGTGGCGGGCGCGGCGTTCACCACCATCGGCTCCACCGGGCCCACGGCGGGATCGCAGTACATCGTCGACACCTTCCTGGTGGTGGTGTTCGGCGGCGCGCAAAGCCTGTTCGGCACCATCGCCTCGGCGTTCGTGATCGCCCAGACCCAATCGCTGTCGGAGTTTTTCCTCAGTGGCTCGATGGCCAAGGTACTCACCCTGTCCTCGGTGATTCTGATCCTGATGCTGCGCCCGCAAGGGTTGTTCTCCATCAAAGTGCGCAAGTAGAGGCGAGCAGATGAAGGCTTTAGACAAGCTGCTGGGCGGCCAGCAAAACCTGATCGGCATCGTGCTGCTGGCGCTGTTGATCCTTGTGGTATTCCCGCTGACCCTCGACGCGTTCCGGCTGAACATGGTCGGCAAATACCTGACTTACGCGTTCGTCGCCGTGGGCCTGGTGCTGTGCTGGGGCTATGGCGGCATTCTCAGCCTGGGGCAGGGCGTGTTCTTCGGCGTCGGCGGCTACTGCATGGCGATGTTCCTCAAGCTGGAAGCCTCGGACCCCGAGAGCACCAAGATCCAGTCCACCCCGGGCATCCCGGACTTCATGGACTGGAACCAGATCACCGAACTGCCCTGGCTGTGGCAGCCGTTCCACAGTTTCAGCTTTACTCTGGTGGCGGTGATCGCGGTGCCGGTGCTGCTCGCGTTCATCATCGGGATGGCGCTGTTCAAGCGGCGCGTGGGCGATGTGTACTTCTCCATCGTGACCCAGGCGATTGCGCTGATCCTCACCGTGTTGATCGTCGGCCAGCAAGGCCTGACCGGCGGCGTCAACGGCATCACCGACCTCAAGACCCTGCTCGGCTGGGACCTGCGCACCGACAGCGCGAAGCTGATCCTGTACTTCATCAACGCCGGCTTGCTGTTCGGCTGCATCTTTATTGGCCGTTTCATCCTCGCGTCCAAGCTCGGCCGGCTGCTGATGGCGATGCGCGACAAGGAAGAACGCGTGCGGTTTTCCGGGTACGACGTGGCCAGCTTCAAGATCTTCGTATTCTGCGTAGCCGCCGCGTTCTCGGCGATCGGCGGGGCGATGTTTGCCTTGCAGGTGGGCTTCATGTCGCCGTCGTTCGTGGGCATCGTGCCGTCGATCGAGATGGTGATTTTCGCCGCAGTGGGCGGGCGCATGTCGCTGCTCGGCGCGGTGTATGGCGCGCTGCTGGTGAACTACGGCAAGACCTACTTTTCCGAGTCTTTCCCCGAGTTGTGGCTGTACCTGATGGGCGGCCTGTTTATCGCCGTGGTCATGTACTTCCCCAACGGCCTGGCCGGCCTGTGGGACAGCCATGGGCGCCAGGCGCTGGCCAAAGTGCTGCGGCGCAAACCCGTAGCGGCGACTCCGGCGAGCCCGTCGGTTAAATCCAAGGCTAAAAGCAAGATCCTGGAGACTCAGCCATGACCGCCGTCGGCTTTGAAATGAAAAAACCGGTGCTGGCCATCGAAGGCCTCACCGTGTCCTTCGACGGCTTCAAGGCGGTCGACAACCTCAACCTGTATATCGATCGCAACGAAGTGCGCGTGGTGATCGGTCCCAACGGCGCCGGCAAGACCACGGTGCTCGACCTGATCTGCGGCAAGACCCGCGCCACCAGCGGCAGCATCCAGTTCGACGGCCAGGAACTGACCAAGATGCGCGAGTACAACATCGTGCGCGCCGGCGTCGGGCGCAAGTTCCAGAACCCGTCGATCTACGAGAACCTCACGGTGTTCGAGAACCTCGAGATGTCCTACCCGGCCGGGCGCAAGGTGTGGGGCGCGTTGTTCTTCAAACGCAACGCCCAGGTGATCGCGCGGGTGGAAGAAGTCGCGCGGGAGATCTTCCTCGGTGACCTGCTGCAGCAACAGGCTGACCTGCTGTCCCACGGACAGAAGCAGTGGCTGGAAATCGGCATGCTGCTGATGCAGGACCCCGAGTTACTGATGCTCGATGAGCCGGTGGCCGGGATGAGTGTCAACGAACGCGCGCAGACCGCCGAGCTGCTCAATCGCATCAGCCAGGGCCGATCGGTGCTGGTGATCGAGCACGACATGGAGTTCGTCAAGAGCATCGCCCACAAGGTCACCGTGCTGCACCAGGGCAAGGTGCTGGCCGAGGGCAGCATGGAGTCGGTGCAAAGCAACCCTAAAGTCATCGAAGTGTATTTGGGCCACTGAGGAAGCGGGCATGTTCAAGATCGACCAGTTGTCCTGCGGCTACGGGCAGAGCCAGATCCTCCACGACCTAGACCTGAACGTGGCCAAGCGTGAGATCGTCGCGGTGATGGGCCGCAACGGCATGGGCAAGACCACCTTGTTCAAGAGCCTGATGGGCATCCTGCCGCAGTGGAAAGGCCAGGTCAGTGTGGACGGGCACGATGTGTCGGCGCTGGAAACCCATGAGCGGGTGGAACGCGGCATCGCTTATGTGCCGCAGGGGCGCATGATTTTCCCGAGCATGACGGTGCTGGAAAACATCCAGACCGGCCTGCCGGCGTCGGCACGCGGCAAGGTGCCGGAGGATCTGTATGCGCTGTTCCCGGTGCTCTACGACATGCAGTCGCGCAAGGGTGGCAACCTGTCTGGCGGCCAGCAACAGCAGCTGGCGATTGCCCGCGCGCTGGCGACCAATCCCAAGGTGCTGCTGCTGGATGAACCGACCGAGGGCATCCAGCCGTCGATCATCAAGGACATCGCGCGCACGCTGAAGGAGATTCGCAACCTGCGCGACCTGACCATAGTGGTGTCGGAGCAAGTGCTGTCGTTTACCCTGGAGATCGCCGACCGTTTCCTGGTGATCGAGAAGGGCCGGTTTGTGATTGAGGAGACGCGGGATAGGGTAGATGAGGCGACCATCAGCCGGTATTTGTCGGTGTGAACTGCGGCTGCAAAGTGATCGTTGGGTTGCGAGGAAGCGTGTTTGTTCCAGGCGTTTTCCTACAGCCATGCCAGGTTTTATCGGCGTGCTGCTCGGGCCGTATGCTGAGCCTGTCCAAGTCCTTTTCCGGTGCTGAGTTGTCTGTTTGCCTCGGGTCTTTGGAACTGGCGTGTTGTCAGTGGCCACAGAGTGGGACGTTAATCCGTCGAGCAGCTTTATTGGATTGGCATCTATCGACTCCATGACCTGAGGTGTAACTATGGACCTGTGTTATCCCCAACAACCCCACAGTCGGGCATTTTCCGGCATGGGCTTAATGTCAGTCCCCCCTGATGTTGGAATGCGCAACTCTTATAATCCTTATGCGAATGCTCCGTGGTCCGGCATCGCGCGGGAGTTTGCAAATAACTTTGATTATTTCCGGCTGCCCAAATCGGATTTTGTCTCGCTTGAGTCAATCAGGGGCATGGCCGATCGGTCCCAGATGAGAAACCCGCGGGACAATGATATGACCCAGTTGGCTAAAGTGGTTCTCGGCTTTCCGGAAATAGGACAGTTGTTCGATTCAGTTAATAACGGCGGCCAGGAAGATGGGTATATCAGTCACGGCGACGTATCTGCTGCTATTGATGTTCTTGAGGCGCAGGAGGCACTGTCCATGCCGCCGGTGCGTGGGGGGCAATATAACGGCGCCATGCAACAACACAGGGTCAACCAGCAATTTCCCCCGCAATATTCCGGACCCGCGCCGCGTTATGAAGATCCAGGCTTCTCGTCGCAGCGGCCTAGCTACCAGCGCGCGCCGGGTTACGGGATGCCGGATGATAAAAGCAACTCGTATAGCGACCTTAATAAGGAAGACTTCAGCAACCGAGTACTCACCCGCTTCAGTTCCCTGGAAGACCCGGGCAAACCGGGCTATATCACCGACAGGTCGCTGAATGCAGTGGCTGCAGGTCACCGCCTGGACGGTACCCCGGCGACTGAGGATGAGATGAATATTGCAAAGGCATTGCTGGATAATGGCAGTTGGTTTAGAGAATATGATGAAGGTAAAACCGGCGAACTGGATGGCAGTTTTACTCGGCAGGACCTGGCAAATGCCTCCAATCGATTCGAAAACATGAGTAACTCAGCGCTGCTTGAAACGATTAAAAAGCACTTTGTCGAGTACGGTGATGGTGATGACTATGTCAACTTCAAGGAACTGAAACAAGCCGCAGGGTTAGTGCCTTCGAATAAAACCTACACCCCAGAAGCGCGCCAGGCAGCGACTGAGTTTCTGCAGCGCAAAGAGCTTCTGGAAGCCACCGATATCGGCGTGGATGACAAAGGTAATCCTGGGTACAAGGACCAGCGATTCGATTTGGACAACCTGAAGCACATGATCAAGAAAGAGCGGGACGACGAGCGCCCCCGTTGACCTGCGCAGGGTGCCGCCGATCACGTCGGTGGCACCTCGCGTCCTTCAGGCGTCGCGGCCCGCTAGGGTGTCGGGCGGATCATGGCCTCCGGCCGTACGTGCTGGGCGTATGCCTCGGCACTGATCAACCCCAACCGGACCGCCGCTTCCTTCGGTGTCAGCCCCTCGTCCGCAGCCTTGCGGGTGATCTGCGCCACACGGTCATAGCCCAGCACCGGGTTGAGTGCCGTGGCCAACAACAGCGAATGCTCGACGTTGTGCGCCAGTTGCGCGCGATTGATCTCCAGGCCACTGAGCAACCTGTGGCTGAACAGGCTGACGGCGTCCGTCAGCACCTCGATCGATTGCAGCAGATTGTGGATCAGCACCGGCTTGGCCACATTCAACTCGAACGTGCTCGACGCGCCCGCCAGGGTGATGGTGGTGTGATTGCCCATGACCTGCATGGCCGCTTGCACCAGTACTTCAGCGATGGTCGGGTTGCGTTTGCCGGGCATGATCGAGGAGGTCAGGCCATCGTCCGGCACGATCAATTCCCCCAGGCCGCAACGCGGACCCGAGCCGAGCAGGCGAATATCGTTGGCGATCTTGGTCAGTGACACGGCCAGCACGTTCAGCGCGCCGGAGGCTTCCACCAACGCATCGTGAGTGCCCATGCCTTCGAATTTGCACGGGTTGGTTGCAAAGGCGACGCCGGTGAGCTGACTGATTTCTTCGCAGAACGCCACATCGAATCCCACTGGCGTATTCAAGCCGGTGCCCACCGCCGTGCCGCCCTGGGGCAACAGGCACAGGCGCGGCATGCAACCTTCGAGGCGTGCAATGCCGTGCTGGATCTGCTGGGCAAACGCCCCAAATGCCTGGCCTTGGCTCATCGGCACGGCATCCATGAGGTGCGTGCGGCCAATTTTCAGCACGTCCTGCCAGGCGTCGGCCTTGGCTTTCAGTTCGTTGTGCAGCTGCCCCAGCGCGGGCAGCAGGCGCCCGCGCAGTTCCAGCACGGTGGTCAGGTGCATCACCGTCGGAAAGCTGTCGTTGGACGACTGCGAGCGGTTCACGTGGTCGTTGGGGTGCACCGGTGACTTGCTGCCCAGTTCACCTCCCAGCATCAGGTTGGCGCGGTTGGCGATCACCTCGTTGGCGTTCATGTTGGTCTGGGTGCCGGAGCCGGTCTGCCAGATCGACAGCGGGAAGTGCTGGTCGAAAGCGCCGTCGGCCAAGGCCTCGGCCGCCTGTTCGATGGCATCCGCCAGGGCCGGGGCCAGTGTGCCGAGCCGCGCATTGGCGCGGGCACAGGCGCGCTTTTGCTGGCCGAAGGCGCGGATCAGGCTGGCGGGAAACGGCTGCTTGCTGCCGAAGACCTGCAGGGCCCGCTGGGTTTGTGCGCCCCACAGGCGGTCGGCCGGGATTTCGACGGGGCCGAACGCATCGTGTTCGATTCGTGTACTGGACATCCCTATGCTCCGTTAAAGCGCCGCGCCGGCGGGGCGGCCGAGGACACGTTGATATTCATCCTGGGCGGTCTGGTGGGAAAACTCACCGGACCATTTCGACACCACCACCGTGGCCACGCTGTTGCCGATGGTGTTGCAGGTGGCGATGGCCATGGACATGAAGCGGTACACCCCGAACAACAGCGCCAGGCCTTCGGCCGGCAGCACGCCGATGGCCGTGACGGTGGCGGCGAACACCACGAAGCTGCCACCCGACACTGCCGCCGCGCCCTTGGAGGTCACCAGCATGATCGCGATGATGCCCAGCTGTTGTTCCCAGCTCAGCGGCACGCCGTAGGCGTTGGCGATAAACAGCACGCACAGCGACATGTAGATCGAGGTGCCGTCGAGGTTGAACGCATAGCCGGTGGGCAGCACCAGGCCGACGCTCTGTTTAGAGCAGCCGAACTTCTCGAGCTTCTGCAGCAGGCGTGGCAGCGCGCTTTCCGACGATGCGGTACCGAGCACGATGAAGATTTCATCCTTGATATACGTGAGGAAGCGCCACAGGCTGAAGCCGCTCAGGCGGCATACCGCGCCGAGTACCACAAAGATAAAGAACGCGATACCGACGTAGAACATCAACACCAGGTTGGCCAGGGACATCAGCACCGCCGTGCCGTTGCTGCCGACCGCATAGGCCACCGAGCCGAAGGCGCCGAGCGGCGCGAACTTCATGATCAGGTTGATGAACTCGAAGAAGCACTCGGAGATGCGGTTCAGGCCATCTTCGATGACTTCGCGGCGCTCGGGCTTGAGGGCCAGCAGGGCGAAGCCGAACAACACCGAGATCACCAGCACCTGCAACAGCTGGCCACCGGCGAAGGCGCCGACGAAATTGTCGGGGAAAATGCCGTAGATAAAGTCCATGGTCGAGGCCGGTGCGTGCCCCTTGGCCACCGCGGCGGTGGTGGCGGCAGCGGCAGCGGCGCTCGGGTGGGCGTCATGCATGCCGGAGCCGATCTGCAGCAGGTTGCCCCACAACAGGCCGATGGCCAGGGCGATGGTCGACACCACTTCGAAGTAGATCAATGCACGCAAGCCAACTTTGCCGACGCGCTTGATATCACCGGCCGAGGCAATGCCGTGGACCACGGTGAAAAACACCAGCGGCGCGACGGCGGTCTTGATCAGCTTGAGGAAGATATCGCCAAGGATCTTGAAACTGGCAGCCAGTTCCGGGGCGAGAAAGCCGAAGGCGATCCCCAGGAACATCGCGGCAACGACCTGGGAGGTCAGGTCCTTGTAGAGCGGTTTTTTTGCGGGGGTGGATGACATGTCTGTGATCTCATTGTTGTTATGGTTCGGCGACGTAAAGCGCAGGCAACCCCCTGCGGGAGCCGGCAAGCCGGCCCCTGCAAGGTCAGCGTTTTACCGCACCCTGGCGCGCGAGCGCGATATCGACCATCTGCGGCGCCAGCCCCAGGTAATTGGCCGGGTCGGTCAGGCGTTGCAGTTCTGCGAGGTCCAGTTGCGCAGTGGCTTCACCCTGGGCGAGCAGGGCGTCGAGCAGGCTGGTGCCCTGGTCGTTGGCCATGCGGCAGGCGGCGTAGACCACGTCGTGGGCCACCTGGCGGCCGAGCGCCGGGGCGAGTCCCATCATCACGGCTTCGGCGACGATCAGGCCCTGGGTCATGTCGAGGTTCTTGCGCATGCGCTCGGGGCGCACTTCCAGGCCGGCGAGCATGAAGGTTGCTTGCCCCAGGGACGCGGCGCTGAGGGCAAAGGCTTCCGGAATAGCGATCCATTCGGCCTGCCACGGGCCGGTGGAGCGTTCGAAATCCTGGATCATCGCATCGAGCATCAGCCCGGCGTGTTGGCGCACACCCTTGGCGGCGGCGTACATCAGTTCGCAGGAAATCGGGTTGCGCTTCTGCGGCATGGTGCTGCTGGCGCCACGGCCCTTGACGAAGGGCTCGTACACCTCACCCAGTTCGCTGGTCATCATCATCATGATGTCGAGGGCGATCTTGCCCAGGGAACCGGTGACCAGGCCAAGGAAGTTCAGGGTTTCTGCCAGCCCATCGCGGGCCACGTGCCAGGTGGCTTGTGGCACGCCCAGGCCGAGTTCGGCCATCAGCGCTGCCTGCACATCCAGGCCTTTGTCGCCGAGGGAGGCGAGGGTGCCGGCGGCCCCGGCGAACTGGCCGATTTCGACGCGTGGGCGCAGTTCCACCAGGCGCTCGGCGTGGCGGTCGAACATGCTCAGCCAGACCGCGCATTTGTAGCCGAAGGTGATCGGCAGCGCGTGCTGCAAGTGGGTACGGCCGGCCATCGGCGTGTCGCGGTAGCGCTGCGCGAGGCCGGCGAGCAGGCCGCGTACCGCCTGGATGTCACGCTCGACGATGGCCAGCGCAGCGCGCACCTGCAGGACCACGGCAGTGTCCATGATGTCCTGGGTGGTGGCGCCCCAATGCACGTAGCGGCCGGCTTCGCCGCAGATCTTCGAGAGTTGCTCCACCAGCGGCAGGATCGGGTACCCGACGATCTCGGTCTCGTGCTGCATCAGCGCCAGGTCCAGCGCCTGGTACTGCGACAGCGCAGCGATCTGCTCGGCCGCCTCGGCAGGGATCACCCCGCAACGCGCCTCGGCGCGGGCCAGGGCCACTTCCACTTCGATGTAACGCTCGATCAGCGCTTTATCGGAAAACACACCGCGCATTTCGGCGGTGCCGAACATGTCACGGAACAGGGCGGAATCAAAAACGGTACTCGACATGGGAAAACCCTATTTGTTATTTTTAAACCATACATATTTAATATGTCCGTACATTATGATTGCGCCTGGACTGATACACTGTCAACTCGACAGCGAGGGTAAGAATGGAAAGCGTGAGCCAGAGGCGTTATGCGGCAGTTGCCAAGGACTTGATCGAGCAGATCGGCAGCGGCCATTACCCGGTAGGGTCGTTGTTGCCGACTGAATTCGAGCTGTGCTCGCTGTACGCGGTCAGCCGCCACACGGTGCGCGCGGCCATCGACCAGTTGCAGGGGCAGGGCATGGTCTCGCGCCGCAAGCGTGTGGGCACGCGGGTCGAAGCCGCCTCGCCGCAGGGCGGCTATTCCCAGGCAATGGCCTCGGTGGCCGACCTGGTGCAAGTGGCCGAGACGCATATCCGCGATATCCAGGGCGTGCGGGAGTTTGTCGCCGATATCGCCCTGGCCCGGCGCCTGGGGCTGGAACCGGGCGGGCATTATTTCTGCGTGTCGAGCATCAAGGTCGATGCCAGCGCCGGCAATGCGCCGTTGTGCTGGACCGACGTGTACGCCGAACAGGCGTTTGCCGAGGTGATCCCCGACGCGCGCAAGCATCCCGACGAACTCATTGCCGCGCTGATCGGCAAGGCCTTCTCGCGGCCTATCGAGGTGGTTGACCAACAGGTGCGCCCGGTGCAGTTGCCCGCCGAGCTGGCTGCCAGCCTCAAGGCGCAGGGCGGCGCGCTGGGGTTGAACATCATCCGCCAATACCGCGATGAAGCCGGGGCGCTGATTGCGGTGTCGGAAACGGTCTATCCCGCCGACCGTTTCACCCTGACCATGCAGATGAAACGCGACAAGCTCTGAGCCCATACGTCATCCAACGTATTTCCCGATTGGGCTGGCCCGATGAGACTGGATTGAACGCAATGTCATCCGTCCAGGAGCCAGCCCATGACCGAAACGCTGATCAAAGTCGACCTCAACCAACCCGTCACCGAGAACGAGCAGATCCACAACCGCTGGCACCCGGATATCCCGATGGCGTGCTGGGTGAAGCCGGGCGACGACTTCATCCTGGAAACCTACGACTGGACCGCCGGCGCCATCAAGAACAACGACGATGCCAGCGACGTGCGCGACGTCGACCTGTCCACCGTGCATTACCTCTCCGGCCCGGTGGGCGTGCATGGTGCCGAGCCGGGTGACCTGCTGGTGGTGGACCTGCTCGATATCGGCGCCAAGGCCGATTCCCAGTGGGGCTTCAATGGCTTTTTCTCGCGCCAGAACGGCGGCGGTTTCCTCACCGATCACTTCCCCAGCGCACAAAAAGCTATCTGGGATTTCAAGGGCATGTTCACCAGCTCGCGGCACATTCCGGGGTGA
>Ga0247742_10001341_pt1 | contig 17455 bp, 13 predicted proteins | sample UWRJL208509C2_FD_180944 | JGI IMG/M metagenome (GOLD analysis project Ga0247742, IMG submission 180944) | Plant litter microbial communities from Arlington Agricultural Research Station in Wisconsin, United States - UWRJ-L208-509C-2 | ecosystem: Environmental > Terrestrial > Plant litter >... | reverse complement strand
CTAAGGACGGACTTCTCAATCGATTAACCTTCCAGTCTGGGCGTGGAAGGCACAACATTCATTCCAACGACCCATGTATTCCTAGTTCGATTTGGTCATTGATGTCCATCTGAGGCTTAAGCTATCAAAACCTTGGAGATCGACAAGGGTCTCTTGAACAATCACACAGATACATAATGCACGAGGTTGCATACCTCGTACTTAGGCTTGACGTCACGGGGCCGTCCCCCCATTGAGAAGGTTTGAGGATCGCAGGATGGCAAAGACGTGAAGAGACTGTATAAGAAGATCGAACTGAGATAATTAACTAGTTATAGTTTACATTTCGAGATCAAGAACGTTGTTGAGGCAAATGGAATGGAGATCATGATCGTCGGTGTCCCAATTTGGATAATCCTCCCGACCAAAAATGGAATTTATTACCATTTTCTCCGGATCCGCGCCTCGGAAGCATAGGTGCCAATCGGTGCCTTACATATTATTCACTATAAAGCCGAAGTGTCGAAAACAGAAATGCAGTTAAGCGGGATTGATTTGAACACGTTCAGACTAGCTCCCCAAAAGATATTTTTTAAAGTTCTGCCAGGTGCATCTAGTTGCTTATCCGATCGGGCTCTGTATAAGTTTACAGAGGCTATTGCAGTATGACGCCTGTTATATCGGAAAACCACGCTCTTTGATCCTTTGGGGTCGCCCACTCTTGGCCATGACCTACAGTGCAAAGATTAAAATATAGGGTCTTTTGGCAACTTGATAAGAACACTTGCCGCCGAAGAAAGTCTGGAAATGCATCCCGCTTATCTTCCCATCTTCGGTGTCGCGCAAGCTCAGACCCACTACTTCGATTACTGAAACACCATCACACCAAAGTTGGATTTCTCCTATTAATTCACAGTCAGAATCCCTTGAAAATATTTGCAGGGGTGTTATACCATTGTGCCCACCAACGTCATTTAACTTAACTCTGAAAGCGAGACTAACCCATCTCCCTACTGCCCCTTCAAGTCGATATGCACCTCGTCCAACTGAGAAACCGTAATCGCTGTTCTCCGTAGATCGAGGTGGAACAGCTTTGAGCCTTGTCGCATTCTCATTTTTCAGTGGGAAATAGGTGTAAAGTTCGGCGACGGACTCGGGTCTGTTTCTCTGCGTACTCAGATGAACTCACGAACTATGTAATACTAACGACTCACCTCCATATCGGTCGTAGATTAAAGCACTGACATCGCTTCTCTTTACGACCACCCGTGCACCCATAAGACAGCTCTCCAACTCCCCCAACTTGACCAACGCACGACGATCAGTATCCGCAACTATGTATGACGCTCGAATGTAACCCACAAACACCAGGCAGCTTTCCACCTTTGACCCAATCCCATCCTTCTTGTAACATCATACGATAGCTGAAAACAGCCTCGGTAGCTTTTTCTAGCTCTTTCGCGAATGTCGGAGGACCAGCGAGATAGAATCCAAATCCCCCTGGGATCGCCGCCGCTGGATTGATACTTCCCTTGGGATAAAACGCCTCCCATGCGAGGGACGGGTTATGAGCATGTATATGCTCATCATTAAAACCTATGGTATTTGAGGGTTGAGACGGCAGGCAAACAGTCTGGTGTGTTGTCTTTGCTGACACCTTGTGAACGCCAAGTTCTTCATCCTTAAGCGCGACTTGGGTAAGATTAGGATGGACGAGGTACTTCGAGGTCGTGAATCCCGCTAGGAACTCCTTTACTGGTAATATGTGAGCCAGATGTTGGTCGTTCATGGTTCGTAAAGATGAAAGGCGTCAACAGTTGATACCAATCTTATCTGATATACGATCTCGAAATTGACTCAGGGGTCTCAGTCCAAAGACGGCGAGAAACGTAATTAGAGCTAAAACTTGGTGATACCGCTGCTTATAGGGCGTTTGATGATTTCGTGAACATTGCATCGTTAAAAGTGTTACAAAAAAGGCCCAACATCGCAGTCACTCCTGGGAGCTACGGTCATCAGTTCGCCTCAGGATGACACTTCTTTCGTGTACTCTTGTGGTTCTGGGACCAGTAAGATTCCAGGATGCGTGATGAGGAGCGTATATATTGCCAGAACCACCATGGCTCCGTCGAGGACGTCTGATTCGCAAAGGGTCAGTACACGATTCGACACTGAGAATGCAGAAGTACACACTGAAATAAACCTCCGTAGCGATGATACGCCCGTTCCAACCATCAACAAGTTCAATGGAACGATAAATGGCACTACGTGTAGATAGTCAGTCGAAGTTTCCAAAGAAGAATGGTAGGCTAGAGCCATACCGAATGAAGAGGACAAGGGTGATAAATACGAGACCGCATGTCATGATTTTGAGCTTCTTCGTGAATGGTCCTCGTGTGTTTAGGCCTTGTTCATTGACAGTAGGTCTGCCAGAGATAGGGGCATTTCGCAAGTACCGGACAAGGAATTCGACAGCACAGATGGAAAATCCGGCGATTACGGCTGCATATTACTATGAGTAATTGTAGAAGTTGGGTTAGATTATGGGATCTTACCCAGTTGGAAAATGATACCACCAAGCATGACGTTTCCTCCCTAGTAAAGGCGCCAGTCGTTAGACATGAGACTTTCGTTAAAACTTGGAGACTCACTCGATTAGCAAGTTCTAGAGTTGGTGCAGAAGCAGCCATTCCACCTCCAACGCCTTGAACGACAAGTGACACGACATCCTGTAAGTAAAATATTAGCGAATAATCAATAGCTTTATATGTTCATACTTACGCAGGTGCAGAAAATGATTGTGTCTATACGGACAGCGCATTAGACGTAGCACGGCGTGAATGGTTTTGAACACTTACACCATTTAGGACTCAAGCGGCTGTATTGAGGACCCAACCGCTTAATGATTTCTCCAAATATCACAAAGTTGGCTGCGAGAAGTGGTGTAGGTGCGATGATCGTGCATGTTATCCTGAATGCGGCTCTCGCTAAGTGAATCTCGGAGACAATGTTGATAAAAACTCACTGCATTTGAAACGGACTGTCGAGAAACGGATTATAGCTTGACCACATGCGTCCTGCCCAACCAATAATCTCGATGAATCCACAGAGGGCTGCGGTCACCAGCAGATACCATAGACGGTACCGGACAGCCTGGACTGCATGGGCCACTGTCATGGAATTAGCGAAAGGTGAGGTGAGACTAAATCGACGTCGCTCACAGGTCGCGACGGAGAACAGCACAAGGAATGCGGTGGCCACATTCCTCGAGGGTACATAGTTGTATGCAGAATAAGAGATGGGAATGCCGTTAACTGTAGTGTGGCTGGTCAGTTTCAACGAGATGGGGTGAATGAACAGACTTAGACGTACAAAAACCAGAATCAGCCATGTCTTGTCGCGGGACTGAAGACTGTTAGTGTGACAAACGGAATGAACACCCGTCCGGTTGTTGCAATCCTTATAAATGGGCGATTCGATACTAATCGGCCAGAGATCGTTAGCCAGGGGTGCACAGCGCGCCGTGTCAGGATTCCGCCAAGTACGTCTCTGTGTGACGGATCGTCAACGGCATTCCGCAGCACAGTGGAGGAAATATAACAAGTCCATACATTTGTAAAACCTAGTCAACACACCTGCTATGATCTCGTCTTGCGTTAACATTGCAGGCCTAGGTATTCGGGGATGAAATAGTCCTCGCCCTACGAAGGACTTCACGAGGCGAGCAGCGTGAGCTGGCGCGATACGATGCTCTAGCCAAGTTTCAGCTGCTGGAGTCTGAAAAAAAAAACAGTACGTTCCGTACCAGTACCGGTATACATAGGTGAATACCCAAGGAGTCCGAGTCTCAATAGTTCCACAGAGGCCAGTGACACATTACGTCACCAGTTCCACACCTTCAGATGGAACTCCCGACGTTGACGGGAACCCTCCAAGGTTGCCACCAGATCACCCTCGAACAAGCTGGAGTAAATCAAAATCTCTGCGAATCTCTTCCTGCAACGCCGCTTGGTGTGTACTGACCATAGCTTTTATTTTTATTCAATGTGCATCGACGAACAAAGCTATTGTGTAAGGATCTGATTCATCAGTACTTTCTACAGGAAGGGAAACTTGCGGGATACATGCTGCATTCGCTCTATCTCCATCGGTACCCCACACCCCATCCGCAGCACAATATTAAAGCCGCATGTTATGTGTTAGGCATCGTTTCAAATGAAGTCTACTCAAATTTCGGTTAGTCCTATATTCATAAGGCATCACAGGTGATAACACACCAAAGCTGGGGTACTTAGCAAGCGAACACCAGAAAGAGCCTAAGGACTGTGAAGATACATATATTCACTTTTGGTTTACAATTACGTCAAGCGTGTACTTATCGACATCATTGGCTTGGCCTGCTTAAGCGCCCGTAAACGGACCGCCGTGGTGGATTGAACATCTGTATCTTCATTTATCACGCAATACAGATGTTTACCGTCTGTATGTATTCTGAAATGTACAAACTCCTCAAAATGAGAGCATTCACATTGATCGGGTTCACTACCGTTGGCGATAGCGAGCAGGTCTGTGTTTTGCTTCGAATACCTAATTTCCGTGCGGTATTTGGGGGTCCTGGCACCCCGCCTGTCATCTATGTAACCTGCGTGACATACTTACACCTCTACGCACACATCCTCTGTGTCATGAAGACAGCATAATATTCCGGGCCCGCTCTCGATGTTTTATGTAGGTTATATGTCTAGCAAGAAATTTCAGGTCTTTTATATTCGTGTCGCTGAGCCTGGGGGCACGAGCTGACCACTTCACGAGGCACGTTGGGCCTCAATGTAGCGCTTCATTGGCGCCTATCCACTCGGTATATTGCTTAAATAATATAGACAATTTATCTGAAGCTTGTGCTAATCTTCGCCCAGTACCAAGATGGGGCGGGCAACAAACGGCCAGGCGCTCTTCAAAAGAATGGTCTAAAAATAGATACAAGCGCTTGAAGGGGCCGGCACACCACATATTTATGAAGAAAAAGATAAACAGTCGCAACACCTCTGAAGAAGAATGCTTTTAGATCAAAATATTATGACAGCTACTTGTATACCTCAGCCACGACGTCAATGACGGGAGATCAGACAGCTTCCAGCTGACACCTCCATGGACACGAACAAGAAGGCTCGCGCCTTTGGAAAGGGTTCATATCTGATGACGGAATCGAACACGGGGAGTGGTAAAAACATCTTACAGTTTCCTACTGGATTGTTGGATTGCCTATTCTACGAAGATTCAGGAAGGAATATACACCGTGCGTGTGAACGCTCAGCACTTAGCGGTCAGTAGCACTTCCCAGACAAAGACTTGTGCTCTTTGGTTTGTCAGGGCCAACCATTTAACTTACACATTGAGAAAGTGCTTCAAATTTTGTTCTCGCTATTGATATATCTCTCACAAACTTCATGGTAGAATAATTCGATAAGATGATGAAGGTATAGGTATATCCACAGAGCATTGGATGCAATTGAGCCTAAGGCGCTATAATTGTTTCACGAGAGAAAATAGGAGTTGCGCACCTAAGTAACATCTATGGCCGTTATTGTAATCCTTTTCCCGATCAGAGCTGTGTAGACCCTCCGCACAGCGTAGGTATATAGCTCAGCTTGACCCTTTCAAGTACCCAATGCTAACACATCTCTCCGATTCCCAGGTAGCTCTAATCATGGAATCTGAATCTACCATTGGCTAGTGATATCCGAAACGGCGCTGACTCCCGCGTGGTATATGTTCTACATCTTGCCGCATACAAATTTGGAGAACTTTTACTACAGGTTATAGCCTATCTTAGATTCTTCAAGATGTGGTACACCGACAGATTTTCACCACTAGGGTTTCTTTTGGTCCATTTATGAGGAGATTCACTTCGATTATTGGGGTCTGAAAAGAAGGAGAGTTCCAAAATCTTTCACCCTTAACATGAACGGTGATTCTCAGCTTTATCAGACAACCTCCAGGCTCTTATCTAGCTAGGCTTACAATTAATGTTGGTAATTCTATCGTTATGTGAGTAGTTCTCCGGCGACAGGGCTTGTAATGTTGACGTTGCGAGGTTGTGTGTAAAATACGTTACCCTTATGAAGTGTGATGGTATGAAACTGGGCGCTTATTTACGACTGCCTAGAATTCATGTCGCTGACGCCAAGTTATTGGCCGAAGGCCACTGGTCCGCTTACTTTTAACTTTTTTTTAGCCGTTGGCGATATTAATCGAGGGGCTAGCAGATACTAACAAAGCCGTTCTTCACATATATATATTGTTATTACCCATAAAGACCTGCACAGTACAACATAACTTCACACCGTGGAATGGTGTTACCTTGCTTCTAGTCACACTGGGAGGACCCCATCACATCAGGAAATTGAAATCTGACAGCGAAGGTAGACCTGCTCGCTATCGACAACGGTAAAGGATCTCCTTGGTTTGAAGCTGCCAGCTCATGTTCTCCCGCCTCTATATCCGGATCAATTCCAGAGGTTTATTAATATCTTATCAGATGGATTCGCTTGATCAGGAATGGCCGCACAATTGCAACACAATTGCCAAAGCCAGATAGAAGAAGCTTAGGTCCAAGTATCCTCGTGCAGCAACGTTCGAGAGCCTTGAGGTCCAATAAATGACTTTCAAGTTGTTCCATCACTTCTCTTTTATAATTTAGCAATTTCCCTGAGGCTGGGACAATCATCTGGCTTTCTACAGCGCGTATCAATCCTCAAAATTTGTCTGGTCGTCCACTGTTCAATTGCAGCTGTACCATTGGAATGAAGTGAAGTGGGAACACCAGACTTCCACAAGATAACCGTATGGAAGAGAGGATAAATACGGGATGAATGGCTCTCCTCCTGCGGCTGAAAAAAGACGACAAACCCGCCATGCTGTCATTTGATAAACGCCTTGAGAACGAAGTGGCTAAGAAGCAGTCTGAAGGAGGCTCACCGTTCCTCCATTCAACATCTCCCAGCGGGAGATCCTGTGTAGCATATTTGGGCTATGCACACCTGCCACAGTCAATTTAAGAGACCGGAGACCGTCTCCGCGCCGCTCGTGTTTGGAGCGTCTGCAGGCACTGGCGTAATGCCGCATGATCAAAATTTCCCTGAACGCTGCGTATCTCCCTCGCGGCATTTTCAATTTCAATTCAAACAACTACTATTCGTATCACTGAATAGATGACCCGGAAATCTTGCAGGCGACTCTCGCCACGTGCTAGGTCCTCTCGAGTCTCAGCTGACGATACCTGAGTGTCTCCTTTCTAAATGGTTCAAGAACTTCCAGACCATTTCTTTGGCTGCATGATGACGAAGTCAAACCTATCCGTTTCATGCCTCTGCTGACGGCCTGGAGATCATGGGTTGCCACCATGATTACAAAACACTCACTGTCGACGACGAATTCGTGTTGGGATTACTCTCAATCGACGGTGTGAGTACCACAAGCCTTTACTTCTTAGCCTTTGAGATATACAATTGTACTTCTGCATCGCAGACAAATTATCAACTTGTAGGAGGACATAGATCGCCATTCGTTCTTGGTCAAGTCACCGCATAAGTAGCGCAGAAATATGGCTCGAGGCTATCCGAAGATCTCCCGTCGTATTCTTTCTGACTACATCTAAGGTTCGAAACTTAGATAACAGAGATTATGGCCATTGGAAGACCACCATTTCCAAAGAGATTAGACCAGGGGGGGAGATAGTCTTGGCCAGATGATTCAACACTGCGTGCTTGCCAGTGGAACAGAGTTCAGGTTTCGCTACTATGGACATTTTTTAAAATTACCAAGAAACGAATTTGCCAAATATGATCACCGAATTGTCCGTTAGCGGATTGCTGTGATCTACGGACCTGTGCTTCCGTTATGAACGCAAGGAGTCAGGTAGTAGAGCAATAGCCTCGCTGAAATAGGTCTTCCATCCCGAGGTGGAGGAAGAGAGCTGTTCGTGGCCAATTGTGGCTGGAAATGTAGCGAAAGTCGGAACATAGGTGCCCTCTAGATCTGGCAGTGTTTGTCTCAGTACGGCTTGGTGAAGCCGCCGACATACCCAAAATTGCTTACTTATCACAGCCCTTTGTGGCCCTTCACTTTACACTGGCAACCCACTTGCATCATTCGGATTGGAAGCTCGTGTCATGTTTTAAATTTACACAGTGCTTCTCAGCGCTGTCTTATCGTGCACGCGCGGTGACCGCAGGGGTGACTTTGATTTCCTGGCGTTTCGGGTATATTTACCAATCTGCACTAGCCACCATTAATACATTAATCATTTTCGGTACCTTCTCTCCTTTTACCACAACCACGACGTCGCTGCTGGACCTTTGGTGTGCTCGCCATGCAGACTGATCGTCCTCTGTCCGCCGCCGTGTCTCGCGATAATCTAGCAGCCGCTCCCAATACACCTCTGCTGGATGGCGATGCCACTCACCTCGATCAACCTCGCGCCCCCTACATGGCTCCTAGTGCACCAGAGTCACCTCGCAGTTCATCGTACATGAACACACCCCACGAGTCTGCTACTCTGCTGGCTCCAAAGCGGGAACCTTATGGAATGGCGGCTTCAGAAAGCACACCCCCAAAACGGCGCCGCAGTCCCGTGATCATCGCTCTTCTCGCGCTGGCTGCTCTTGCAGTAGTGGCAGTGGCCGTCGTTGTTCCAATATACTTTACGGTCATTAAGAAGAACAACAACAACGCGGCGGTATCGGGTGGAACGGGATCAAATACGGGCTCTGGCTCTGGCTCAGGAACCAGTGGGGGTGGTACTCCTAATAAACCAACGACGGAATCGACCATTACAGGAGGGGATGGATCTACGGTCCTGGCAACCAATGGGACCAAGTTCACATATGTTAACAAACTGGGTGGTATCTGTGAGTCTCATTCCTTTCTTTCTTTGCGGAGGCGTGTTTTCCTCCACCGGAAAACCTTGTTGGATTCGGCGGCTTTAGTTCGCCCCTCCATGCATCCTTGTTCTCATCAAAGGTTCCCCGCACTTGGCCGTGTTCTTGGCCGTGCTCTTGCTGACATCTCTTCAATTCACCAGGGTATTCTGACCCCAACCAACCATACAGTAACAATGCGTATCCCAACTCCTGGACTCCCCCACTCAACCAGAGCTGGAACTATAATACTGATCGCATCTTGGGGTAAGTCACTAAATCATACGTTCGGGTCAGCTGAGACTAAGATCATGCTAGTGTCAACCTTGGTGGATGGTTCGTCTTAGAACCCTTCATTTCCCCAGCACTGTACCAGAAATATCCCGGTGCCGTTGATGAATGGACGTTGAGTACGCTCATGGCAGCTGATACCGCCAGCGGTGGCCTGAGCCAAATTGAGGAGCATTACAAAACCTTCATCGTAAGTTTAGACTCGATTAATATTCTATCCTTCGTTAAGTTTGATGGACAGACCGAAGAAGACTTTGCGGAAATTGCTGGTGCCGGCTTGAACTGGGTGCGAATTCCGATTCCATACTGGGCCGTCGACACTTGGGATGGTGAACCGTTCCTCGCTAAGACGAGCTGGAAGTAAGTTTGCTCTTGCTTAAACCCATGACAAATTTCTGACCTTGTATAGATACATCGTGCAGGCTTTCGGATGGGCAAGGAAGTACGGACTTCGTGTCAAACTCGACCTCCATACTATCCCTGGATCTCAGAACGGTTCGTCATGATTTCATCGAGACTGTCATCATGTTGACAGCCGAAAAGGGTACAACCATTCTGGGAAGCTTGGAATGGCCAATTTCCTTCAGGGCACTATGGGCATGGCCAACGCTCAGCGTGCGCTCAACTACATCCGTATCATCGCCGAGTTCATCATGCAACCTGAGTGGAGAGACGTCGTTCCTATTTTCGGTGTAATCAACGAGCCTGTTCTCGAAATGACCGCCATACGTGGATTGTGAGTCACATGAACCGTATATTTATAGTCTGGTTCTAATCCTACTTCACAGCTATGTTGAGGTATACAAGATGTTGCGTGGCATCACTGGCGTCGGCGAAGGCAAGGGTTTCTACATCAGTCTCCACGACAGCTTCCAACTCGGCTTATGGGCTGGATTCATGACCGGAGCGGACAGGATGATCATCGATGACCATGCCTACTTTGCCTTCGGCGGAGGAGCAACTACGGACCCACTGGACACTGGTGTTGGTCCTGGCGCCGGCGGTGTCTGGCCCAAGAAGGTTTGCGAGACTTGGGCATCGGAGATGAATACCAGGTGAGCTTTTGCATGATCTTTGAAACTTGATTTGTGGCTCATTTGGCTTTCTCGCTCGCTAGTCGCTCAGCCTTTGGGGTCACCATCACAGGAGAATGGAGTAACGGTATCAACTCCTGCGGCTTGAACGTGCTCGGCCCGGGTAATAAGTCACCATATGCTGGAAACTGCGCCGACTACGACGACGCCTCTATTTGGACCGATGGCATGAAGGCTGGTTTGATGAATTTTGCACTTGCAAGCATGGATACCTACCGGGATTGGTTCTTCTGGACTTGGAAGGTATGTAGTTCTTGCTTCTATCGAATCTTATCAAATATTTGACGACAACTTCCATAGATCGGCAATTCTGCTGCTGGCAAGGTTGAAGCTCCTCTCTGGTCGTACCAGCTTGGTCTGCGGGGTGGATGGATGCCTACCGACCCGAGAAAGGCCATTGGCGCGTGCGGACCGTCCACTGGACCTATTTTCGAGAAGTTCGAGCCTTGGATGACTGGAGGCGCTGGTGCAGGCGATATTGGAGCAGCTCAAACTGCCCAATACCCATACCCACCGACAACACTCGAGAACGCTGGTGGTCCCGTCGTCCAACTGCCTCTGTATACTTCGACCGGCACGATTGCAACCCTCCCTGTGCCGACGTATACCAACTCTGCTGGCAAGCCCGTGGCGTCCGGAAATGGATGGTATAACGCAAATGACAACCAGCTCGCACCGACGGCTATTCCTGGGTGTGTGTATCCCAATGGATGGGATGCCAATAACGCTACAATTCCTACTGGATGTACTAGTGGAGATGTTCTCCCTGCCACGATTACACCACCTCCTACTCGATAAGTTGGTTCATATACTTCTGCAAAATCTGGATCACACATCGCCCTCTATTCTGGGAAACTTGTTTTTACGATCGGACACACTAACTTTATACACATCTGCATTAACATAATTGTCTATCTATTATACCTCCAGTAGTCTGGATCGCCGCTCCTTACATACATCGTATCGCTCCCAGTCATGGTCATTTTGCCTCAGCTGCAATTCTCCTGCAATGATACGCCCATACAACTAGACTTATACCTCGACGCGAGCATGTGCAATTTACAGATATCAAGACATTCCAGAACGACCAGCGTATGGTTGGTTACTGCGACGGCTCCCAAGTTTCCGCATCATCTGCTTCTTGTGATGGCTCGACAGGCGCGACATAAAGTCTGAATTTTGTGGATTCTCCGGATCCTACGGTATATACCTGCCGTGCCTTGTTCTGACGGGTTCTATCTGGCTTTGGGACCCGTTTCGTGTGGACTCGTTGGAATGAGTCTGCTTCGACCATCCTAATTTTCAGGGTGCATTCAGGGAGTGGCGGTACTGGGGCAGGATTTTCGCCAAATGTCTCGTCTGTGTTGAGGATATTAACAAAATACTCAGGTAGTTGCAAAACTCAGTGAATACCCACGAAACTCCTCCATATTCTGATGGGCAGAACCAGCTATAGTAAAGATGAGGCTCGTTTCGGAATGCACGCGGCGTAGAGGAGAGGCAACGCACATGCTACTGGAGATTCCTCGGAGTCAGCTGCAAAACTTGGGTTCTGTCGCCTGTCCATCGTCGCCTGTGGACCACTGACTGTGGCAGCGGACTCTCTTGCTGGAATATGTGGCCCATCACTCGTTCCTATTGTCTTGCGTTAAATATAGCCCAAGATTCTGAGGTGCGAAAGGTGTATAAGCCCAACTCACCGTATGTCGGCTGTTGATGCCCTACCTCGTGTGGATCAGGTAGAATTATGCGGCCATCTGAGCGACGAGGAAAGAGAACATGAGATGGTGAGGAGGAGCTTGGGCATGAAGGAATATCACTCATATTCAGCTTTGAGGTGAGTCAGAGATGAGTGGCTAAGCTCAAATTATGAATGAGTGAGGCCTGTGCATGCGCCGGTCGATGAGCACGACCCTCAGCATGCACACTAGAACATTTGACGGCATTCTGCCCCATCTGGGCTTGAGTACGGATCCGACTTGGACGCATATTATCCGGTGAATAACATGGTCTGCGAGGTCAAGGGTGCGGCTAGATTAGATTCGATTTCTAATATACTTTTACTTTGTCTAATCTCCAGGAGTTGATGAGATTTTTGCATCTTTCGTGGGTCATTGGCTGAAAAAACTCCTCATGGTTCGGATGCTTTTTCTCAACGTAAGATGACTGAATTGTGGCCAATATAATGCCGCCATGTATACATCGTTTCCCTGTGCCGTCCCATGAGGTTATTATCGTACGCGGTACGCCACTGAATCATGAACACGTGTAGTCGACCTTGCATTGCAGACATGCCGTTCCAGGAAAAATCATAGTAAATTCTCACATACAACACGCCAAGTCCATTTCAGCCAGTTTCCAGAAAACGTGTATCTTATAAAAGAGATGAGCCAGCCGCCCTCAGCATTCATCTCGTCTCAGGAACAAATGAGGAGGCCGATAGGACTATGTCTTCCGTCATAACAGAGTGCATACTCACCTTAAAATATGAGGGCAACACTATGTTTGTTCGCTTAGACCTTATTGAGGTCAGAATTCCCATAATAACTACTCTTGTCTTAGACTCAATTCCAGCCAGAAATTCATTGGATATTTCACTATTTCAGGTCTCGAGGAGATTCTACGGAAGTGGAGGTGAAAATCATTGTCGATCCAAGGATTCATCAAAATCAACCATGATGTTAATTTGCTGTATTGGGTTGGTGGTGACCGGCGCTTGTTCGGCGCTTATTGATTGAGGTAAATTTACACGCGATCGTGGAAATCCTGTTCACGATTAACCAATTAATTAGATATGCAATTAGTAGCGCTATAACTACAAGATGAGATGGATATTTGTGGGCTTTGTTTCCATGCTCAGCCTATCCCCAGTTCTCAGCGTTCTCTCAGTATGTTATTACCCTCGTCCAATGGACACTGCATAGACCATGAATTTGTTATTTCCGCACCCCATCTACTTTTAAATTATTGAAAATCTGCTCACTATATTCCTGTAACACTTCGTCATATCATAGTATGATTCACTTAGCTGCAGATCGCACAGTAAGTCCACTGTGTCCCTCCAGCGCGATCACTTAATAGTCCGTTATATGCGTTATGACCATATGAAGGCCTGAGTCTCCAAAACCAGAACATCTGATTATCTTTTATATCAGATTAATATCTCAAGAAGAGTATCGAGAGCTGGCTGAGGCAGAAGTTACCTCCAATCTACCCGATTTGGGGCTGAACACCTCTGGCTCCGGTGCGGACATCAACTATTCGGTTAGGCCGAGAGATTCAAAAGTAATTTATTGCCATCATGCATCGTGCAATAGGGTATTATGTAAGGTTTTTAAAAAAAAACAGAATGTCACGAACCGCCGTGCTCGTCCGAGCAGGACGGTGCTATATATTTACCTATATCGCGCTTTTAGTAAGCTGATGGTAATGGGCGTAAAATGTACACCATGGACCCCACATCAGGCTATTTTCACCCGTTTTTGGGGGTTGAATTTTCGGGTGAAATCAGGGGTTTTTGGAGCCAGCTCCGCCTCCTCCAACCGAGAATCTGGTGAAAAATGCATTTACCTGTATTTCTGTTGAATTACCTCATTACTCCACTCGGGTGAATGCCCATCAGAGACGCAAATGCGGCATATTCCTGCATAATTTCACCCACTTTTTACCCGTAATTGACGGGTGAAATTCGCCATTTTTGGAGTCCATAGTGTACGTAGTTGTATGAGGAAAGGTGAAACTATGAAACCTTTCTCTCCCGCCTTGTCCGCCGTGGATATTGGTTTCTTCATAGTAGCTAAGTAATTAGTCTCTGATACACATATGGCATAGAAAGTCGTCAGGAAGGATATATGGCGGCCGGGATGTGTTCATTTCTGAACTCCATATCCGACTACCACGTTCCTGATCACTGGCCGTGAGTTTCAAATAAACTGCTGAAGCGGAGTAGAAAAAGCTGTCATGCAGATGTGTAGCATATATGAATGAGTCTGAGTTAAATTGACCATATCCATATTAATTTCGAAGCTTCTCGCTCATTTCCGGTCCTTTCGAGTTACGAGGACCACCACAAATGCGAACTCACCACTGGCTTTCCCATTGTTCTTGCACGAGAGATCAGTAAAGGCTAATATGGAGTGCTTTATTTAGGTCTCTTTTCCCGACTTTACGGATATAAAGCCAAATGTTATCTTTGCATCGCCCACTTGCACAAATACCATAAACACCTTTATCAAGCCCCCATCATCCTCGGCTAGTATTTGATCCTCATTAACACCACTTACACCTCTCATAATCACCCGGGATCGCTCGTGTTCTTCTCTATTGATATCAATGGGGGGCGAAGTAGACAACAGACATTGGTTTGATCGTTCGGCTCTAGGTCTCAAATCTCTTTCCGGGTGACACCCAGGTCGTTCCAGAACTCACCAGAATTTCGTCTCCTAGTGCTAGGGGTAGTGGATACCGGTAGGATCTCTCTAGTATATATGTCGCCGAGTAGTCGCCTACTGTACTCATGCAAGCAAGTCGGAATAGCAGCGTCAGACGGTCCGAAATCATGCTTGATTCAGAAACTTGAGTGCTTCATTTCCTGGGAATAGGTAATTACTGCGCTGACTGATGATACCCTGCACTAATAGTCTAAAACTAGGCAAAGGGTGTGAATATGAAATGTGTAGTTGTCCAAGAAGAGCGATTTCTCGCAGCCAGTAAGCGAGGGAAACCGATCACGATTCACTCAAAACGTAGTCTCTGCGTTATATATTGGCTATTTTGGCCAGCAATCTATCTTCCTCATTGATAAGATTCCGATTTAAGATCTAGGGCGCAAAATCACCGTGAGAATGAGCATCCATGCGCGCTTAAGTCACGAATAAGGCGCCTATCTGCCTCTTCAAGCGCTATTTTTATTACTATTGAACAGTCAGGCGCCCCCATAGATCCTTGGCTTGGCATTTCTTACCAGCGTAGTGATCCCATGCCGTTGCCAATATGTAATAACCTGACTTGCGGGAGGGTTCTAATTACCAAATTCTACTAAGGTTGTATGGGTTTGAAATGAAGATCGATCGTTAGATAATCCACTTTCTACTATTCCAGGCGTTTGGTTTATAAGAGTGTATCATCCGGCACGATAGCTGATCTCAGAAATAAACTCCCATTTACTTCGTCCAATGTCGCCCACACGCACTAGCTCTATCTCTGCTCGTTACTGCAGGGGAGTGTCTATACTGTCCATACTATGTTTGGCACTCCTGCTTGGGTTTATGGCCGCTCCTGTAATTCTTCTGATGTCAACTCCTGGCAAACAGTTGAGCTTGTTGGTTCCTCAAGATGGCCCTCAATCGGAAGTGAGCATTCTTTTTATTCTGCGCACTGTCCACTCATATCATTTCTGTTTAGGTTACCATGGTAGCAGAGGCCGTTTCAATTAATCCCATTTCGAGGACGATCACCATGAATTGGTTTCCAAACTTAGCATCCTTGAACTGCTCATCGAGCAAGTTTGTCGCAGTGGATATATATTTATCCAGGTGAGTGAGCATGGAGATCGCTCAATGCTGCAAACAATTCCCATGTGTAGAGAGGTACTAGACAAATCAAGCCCGTCATGGTCTCCAACCATTTCAGAAGATCGGCCAGCATTCCGTCTGAGTAGCACAGAGATGTGTATGGGCATCTTACACGACAGTGCCTCATTCACGACTATTACGAAGCTCATCGTCCCGCCGGAGATTCTCCTCACGAACGCAGCTGCTGATTATTCGGCTATTCAGAAATACCCTTTCGATGTGTAAGCATAATGCATTGTGCACTTTCATATGTTGCAAATAATCATCTTTTCAGGTACTTCGCACCCTTCTCTTTTTACGCCAAAGATGCTGAAATGGGAGAGATACGGCCATTGATGATTTCTGGGGCTCTCGGAGCACTAATGTAAGAATAATACTGCTGCTCTAACTAGGAAATATTCACATAAACTCAGAGATTTCGAAATTTCGTTACTAAAAGCCGTCATGAACTACAATGACCTCGATCCAAGCCTCCAGCTCGAATTCAGGGTTGAGAGGCCAAGAGCGGTACAAGTTTATGTGATCTTTCTCTGTGTTGGCACGGGTTTGTTCAATGGGCAGGTGATTAAAGTATATGACTACTAACTATCCTTCCTTTTCTTTTTGATAGGGTTGACCATTGTTGCGATTTTGACACTCATCGTGCTGACCTCAATCGACCGGCCGGGACAAACCCATGCGGTGCTCTTTTGTCTTCCTATCGGGACATTGCTAGCATTCACATATATAAGGAGCAGATTGCCTGGCGCTCCGGCAGGAATCCGTGAGAGTTCTATATAATTTCATACTTGAGTCGTTATGCTAAAATCTTCTGCTAGATACAGATATAGGTATCTCATCTTCATTTAAGGGTTATAATCTTTGGGCTAAGACTTCCCAGACGCGTTCATCATTGCATCTGTGCTCGTCACAATGGTATTATGCGTGAGTATTAAATACGGAATGTTTATTTGATCGCTCATCGTATACATTTAACAGAGCTTGCTTTTGATTTTTGTGGTCTTTCGTTCGGTTTTGCGTAAGGAAGGGTTTTCTAAGCAGGCAATTAAAGAAAGGTAAGCTCTACGCACGATAAACTCTCGTGTAGCCTGACAAGAATATATTTTTAGAGAATAAACGAAGGCATACAACTTAACAAGGATTATGGCTTGCGTCCTCTTGCATCTCTATGACGCGCACGCAGTCCGCACGTTGATAGCGCCCTGGTTAAGTTTACATGAGCTGAAAATCAAGGACCCCGAGCTATCTACTGTAGTTACCCACCAATCGCAGAACTCCATCATACCTAAGTATGCATAAATTTACCATGAGTTTACGCGGCACCGTAAATAATGGCTCACACGACCTCACTACCCAGGGCATTGATGCAAAAAATTGTCGTTGACTTTCAAACGATGCTTGTGTGCACTTGGGGATCATTTGAGGCGACCATGGGAGGCCGAACAAGCGGTCATAATAGTGTTCAAACGTTTCGAAACCCAATGGACCCGCAAAATTTCATTGAGAAAGTATACATTGAACAAAAAAACATTATAACTAATGGAGAGCTTGTCGATATTGTAAAATACACCTATGGAAGGATGCCTGAAAAAGATATGAG
>Ga0247742_10001340_pt1 | contig 17465 bp, 18 predicted proteins | sample UWRJL208509C2_FD_180944 | JGI IMG/M metagenome (GOLD analysis project Ga0247742, IMG submission 180944) | Plant litter microbial communities from Arlington Agricultural Research Station in Wisconsin, United States - UWRJ-L208-509C-2 | ecosystem: Environmental > Terrestrial > Plant litter >... | reverse complement strand
GTAGCATGTCTGGCTATCAAACTCCCCGAGAGATGAAAGAAGAACAGTGGCGCGCAGAAGCTGACGGAACTACTAAGCCTGGAAAGGTTGAAATGCGCGAGATGTACAAGGAGCTCGGGGGTCGTAAGTCTAGGGGGAAAACCAAGCTCGCCAGTTCGGGCATTCGAGACAAGGGTGGCTGGGATGAAGGCGGAGAGTGGTAGATAGGCTTGGGGTGCAACGATGTATCGCGGACTCTACCAACTTACGCCTCCGATATTCCATCACGCACACACGACCGTCACGGATTACCAGACTTAACGTAGCAGATATCTATGCTTTCTATTCATTCGGCTCTCTCTTCATTGAATCCTATATGATAGTCTACACATGATAGATTGTATCTCATACTAGACCTCCTTTTATTCCTACATGTTTCTAATCGAATGCACATGTGCACTCGATTGATTGGATGGATGTGAAGGAGGGTAGTCCGGCTTTGGCGATGGCCTTCAGTTTTTCGTGAAATTCAGAACGGTCATCACTGGACGGGTTTACCCACGTGCAGTAGGCAAGGGACAAGTTGCGTTCGGGAATCCTGTTGAATCGCGGTTGAGTGACTAATGTTTCCAATGGCTGCCAATTAAAGTTCATTGGATCTCCAATCCGCGTGTCTGATCTGGCCCGAAGGGATACGCGACGAAGATTGGGTGGAACGGATGTGATCTTGTCGAGAACGTTGATGGGTGGAAGGAGGGCGAAAGTACCCAGGCCGAATGACTGTCTGCTGCTGATGTTCAAGGTGTGTAGATTTTTAAGCGTGCCTAGCTCGAACGGCGGCGAATCGGCCCAAGGGTTGACAGGTCCACTGGCCTGTAAATTTACGCCGCCGTATACTGAGATGGCAAGCACTTCTAGGGTCTGAGACGCATGCTGGGCAATTTCCACCAGATCTGGCAAATTCTCTGCCATCCGTGCACAGAGGTCTAGGCTTGTGAGTCGAGAGAAGGCATTGATGTAACGATCTCTGGCTTCGAGAAGCATGTTTCCGTTGAGGAGGTCGATGAGGGGGAAGGAGTCGTCCACTGCGATAGATCTCATGAGGGGGACTTCCGTATTCAAGTCGGTAATGTAAAGACGTTCCATGGTTCCGGCCGTATCTTGCCATGGTGGTAATATAGAGCACTTGTTAAACTGAATGTTATCAGCACGAGTGCCGAGCAGCAGTGTCCTTGGGAGGTCCGAGAAGCCTCTCAAACGGAGGCTTGTGAGGGAGTTAGACCAACAAAGATCGATGAATGCTTCGCAGAATTCAGATGAGAGCTCGGGGAAGGAAATCGACTCTTCGGGTAGAATCTCCAGGGTGAAGCGGGATATTCCGTGCTTGGGGCCATGTAGGGATTTCAATAGGCCAGGAAAATGCTTGTCGTTGAGTAGCATCGAAAGCTGCGGCTCCTCTAATTCGTCTGCGTCAAGTCGAAAGGATTGGATGTAGTACACCATCCCAATTTCAGGAAATGCAAGGCTCATCTGGAGAATTTCGGAGATCCTCTTCAGGTATTCAACATAAATGGTGGAGTCTGCTTGTATCTTGGTATTCTCCCTTACTAGGAAGATGTTGATCGTTGAGAAGAGTTGTCGGCGAGCAGTCTTGCAGAACATCACGCATACCAGGGAGCATGCTAGTAAACTGGGAATACTTGAAGGAGAATCGTCTGCAAGTTCGTTGATGATGAGTTGGCATAATTCTGGGGGAAGTGTGGGCTCCGGCGCTATATCGATCGATGGCAGGCTTTTAGTACGTGGTACCTCTTGCATATGATGTTCTTTCTTTCAAGACGAGAGTAAATGTTTGAGGCACTCAGGTCACCCGAAAGCTGTGCAGCACAGTGTGTAGGCTCCTAAAGGGGATAAGATCCGTCATGAAGACTACTTACTTAGGAAACGAGAATGGGCTTGATGTGGGCCAATCCAGAGACGGAGAATACAACCCCTTCTAACAATAATGGTGGAAATTTGGGAGAGATCTCAACGAGTTATTAATTTAATAAAATACGAAGCCAATTCTATGAATACGTGTAGAAAGAGCTCGACGAATCAGCGTTACTGCACGCTTGAATTTCAGCACGTCTGAAGGTCCGGAATGCGTCTGCGTCTGGGTTGCGCAACTGAATTTTCAAAACTGGAACAGCACCCTTTGAGCTGAGTTGAGGACTTGATAAGAATGATGCCATCGTCGGCGGTGAAAAAGGTCACAGGAATGATCGCTTCGAGCGAGTCCCAACTTGAATTTAAACATACGGTCCGGTACACGCTGGCGGCTAGAGGAATGCAAGCGTCTGTTCACATGAGCACCGAAGTGGCTTGCCCGAGTTTTATTGTGACATGCAATATGGAATGGAATCACAGTTGAATTCGCGTAGTTCCTATGAGGGCTTCTATTGCACTGGTAGACTTTTGGGGTTCTAGATACTGATATCAGTGTAGACAAGAACATGTTACACGTGCAAACTTTGAATTTATTTTGATTGTGGCTTTGCAACCGGCTTTCCTCCTACCATCGTCGTCGCCGCCGTGGTCGTCGTCGTGGACAGTCAGCCAGCAACACTCCCAGGTGTACGTTTGTTGTCCAGTCCGCCTGTCTTGTCATAGAACACTGACCTCCATATCCTCAGCGCGTGCGGGTCAGCACGGACTCTTTTCTTTTTATTCCTCACCCCAGTCCATGGCCGTTCTGGCAACTCCTGACTGGCTCTACAACACTAGAGATAATACAATGGACATTCCTACAAATTCACGACAACGCACGTCTCCCGCCAACGACCCCAGCTCTCAGCATCACCAGCCGCAGCAACAAAATCAACAGCAGCAACACCAACAGCAGCAGCAGCAACTTCTGCATCAACAGCAGCTCTTGCTCGCTCAGCAGCACTCCCCAGCTGGTTTCTCGTATCCAGTTCAGCAGCAGCCCCAAGGCAGCTGGACTCCCAACATCGGAGCCCCCCCTTTCTACCCGTCGTTCTACCAAAATCATCAACAGCAACAGCAGTCTCCACAGCCTTATCCACCCCACTCACCATATTTCGATCCCGCCAATGCTCAGCTAGCTGCACAATGGGCTTATCAGCAAATGATGTTCAACGCTCAGCATGGTTTTCCAACGATGACACCTCCCCAGCGCCCACCAAACTCGGCCCAATCCTCATCCGACTACTTTCCTCAAAATCAGATCCCACAAGTGTTTAACCCTTTTCCCAGTGGCACTCCACCTCCTCACGCGCACCGAAACGATCAAGGCCAGCAGCAGCAGCAACAGTATCCCGGATATCACCCATATAGGCGTCCCAATCGACAGCAATCCCAACAACCCGAAGCTGCCAACGACTGGAGGCATGGCCCACATCCACCGTATGCGCGTCCAGATGCTTCTGGATCCACGTCTTCCTTGAATTCCTCAGCCAGCTCTCGACAACGGACGAACAGCAATCAGAGTGGACACAGCAGCGGCCATAATGTACCGATATCTGCCAGCGCCCGCGTGTCGCCGGGGTCTGGCGGCCCAAACTCGGCCAGAAACACTCCATCTCCTGCTGGAAGTGCATCATCCTCGGCACCTAGCCCTCTCCGACAGCAACCTCATCACCGTAACTCGTCTACTTCATCATCTACCTCGACATCTACGGCCACGTCTGCTCGGCCATCGGCCCTGTCCCCTTCTCTGCCAACCACCACCACCTCTCCTGCAACTTCGTCGACCGCTTCTGTCACCACGAATGCCACATCCACGAGCAATGGCACCAGTGGATCTGCAACACCTCGCCTCACACGTCCATCGCCGCTGTCACAGGGGACCTTCACCGCATCTGAGAAGCGTATGTCGCGGGATGACATCGATCTTGGCGCTATGCATTCCGACTCGACACCGTCAGCGAGTATGATTCGTAGTGGAGGTCTCAAAGGCAGGTTGAGGAGGGCTCTGTCTTTTAATGCTGCACAGAGTCTCAAGGAAGAGGAAGCTGTGGCAGAAGAAGAGGACGACGACGACGTTTCTATCAAAGCATCACAGATGAACAATGGCGCGTCGGATAAACTAAAGGGCAAGGCTAGCGTATCTACCATCGCGAAAGCCGACGGTGGAGTTGATGACGGTGTATCAGCAACCGCGCCAGCGCAGACGAAGAAGAAAGGTCGTGCTGCATCCTTATTTAACTCTCGTCTCAACGCCAGTACCGACAACATCTCACTCTCGTCAACTGTGAGCAGTGCTAGTGTGATGATACGCAAGCTTGGGGCAATGGGCAAGCTCGCCAGACGCAACTCGTTGGCCGGGATAACATCACTATTCAAGGATAAGGAGAAAGACAAGGAAAAGGACGGCGACAAAGACAAGAAGGGGAAGAAGAAGGACAAGAAAAGCGCGAAGGCTGAGGCGAGTGAAGCGAGCGTATCGCACGTTACCGCCGAATTGGATAGGATGGGGAACGACTGGACTGTCGGTACTGATATGAATGGGTTGTCGCCTGCCGCGAAGCTTGCCAGACAGCATACACTCAAGTCTAATGCTGAAGCTGCCGCCAAAGCCAAGGAAGCGGCTGCTGCTGCTGCTGCCAGGGAAGCCGCCGCTGCATCTAGCAAAACAGTCAATGGGAATGGCGTCAATGGTGCAGGTGTACCGACATGGGATCGTAACACTGCGACGAGGCAGGGCTCTATGTCGCCTGTCAAGGCCGCTGCTGGCGTACGTATCAATGAAGACGGTACGCGGACCTTGATCGAAGAAGACGAGGACGAGAGCGAAGATGGACACTACGTTCATCACCAACAAGGTTCCTCGCAATCATCGCAGGGCGGTTTCAGGGCAGATGGCTGGGAGGAGGACGATGATTGGGATGGAGATGGCGACGGGGACGAAGATGTCACAATTCGAGTAGGGGTTGAGCCGAGGAGTGGCAGCGAGGACAGTCGGTCTGACAGTGGATTCCCAAGACCGTCGACGGAGATGGAGCCTTGGGCAGTGGACGTCCGACGGAGTGTGGAAAGGACGAGGAAGCCTGCGAAAGGCATCCTGAAGCGTACGTTCTTTGATCCCCTGCATTACTTGCCTTGAAGCATTTCACTTACCTTCCCTCAGGTGCAGATAGCTACGACCAGCAGATTTACCTTCCGGATCATTCAACGCTGAACCATCGTGCCCGTTCGAATTCATACAATTCTCCTGCAGCCCAGTCAGAACTTGGCCCTTTAGCACGGATACCATCCCCCGACCCCGACCATATCGATGGTCTACATCGACATGGATCTCACTCCTCTGCACACGGAACAACTCCGACCCCGCCACCAGACACCGCTCCACCTTCCTTACCACCTCTATCGTTTGACTTCTCATCCCCTCTGACAACCACTTTTAACACGACGAAAGAGCTGCCTTCTGCGCCTCCGACCGCACCAAGTAATCCAACTCACTCGGAGAATCGCACGTCCGCTATCTTTCAACACCCGAACTTCAATTCATCGGCGCCTGCCCTGTCTACAATGGGATCAGCAGGGTCGAATCACCCTCAACCACCACTGGCTCATCGTTCAGCGACTGCACCTATCAAAAGGTTGACTTTCGCTACGAACCTTTCGGTGTATGATACGTTCTCTGCCTCCGTTTACGATAGAAGGAGTGAGCCTGCCACATGGAGTCGATTGACTCCTGCCCTCGCCCAGAGGATAAAAGAGGAATTAAATTCCTACAAGATGGAGGAAATGGAAGTGCATGCTGCTAGCCGGATCCAGTACGTATTCAGTCTCATCTCCAGATTACATTGTCGACTGACCTCTGTTAAAGCACCCAGTTCTTCGTTTGATCCTACAGAAAATAAGCAACACACGACTGGACATAATGGACCGATGAATATCTATCTAACTACCTTCCATGTTAATTTGATGATCTCTCGCCCAATCATCTCCCCCTTTCTGTTTTGAAAGCCTTCACGACCTTCCTTTCGTAACGTCTCCCCATATTTTCTATCACCGCTGCATACGCTGTCTTATTCATATTGTCCTGTCATGTCGTGTTCCGCTTGTCTGTTTATCTGTTTGACTATCTTACTTGTTCACCACGTTCATGCCCCTTCCTCCATATACATACACAACACCATATTATGACTCTGGAACTGAGCATCTTATTTCCCGATAACCCATCCTGCAATCAGTTTCATTTTCTTATATACCCACAATCCAATCCTTCACTGCTTTCCTATGATCAACACCAGGCATTTGTTACGGGTAGACTGATAGTCAAACTAAGATCACAAAGTCGAAACAATGACGCTCAGCGCTGAGCGCGGTCGAGTCAATTCTCCGGAGTCCGATGTCAGAGTTCCATTCCCAATTTGGAAAGGATAGATCTCTAAACCATACCTCCATGTCCAGACAAGACAAAGCCACGACAGACAAGTTCGCCAGAACTCTTAGAGAGCTTGTGAAGAGGCCTGAAAACAAAGTCTGCGCGGACTGCAAACGCAATGGTCTGTATCTTTTTGCCAGGTTCTGTCCCTACTTATTCATCGCTCGTCAGATCCTCGATGGGCCTCATGGAATCTGTGAGTCTCAATGCCTACGTATATGCTCAATTCTGCTGACCGTGACCCAGAGGCGTTTTCTTATGCATTCGGTGCTCCGGAATCCATCGAGGGATGGGTACTCACATTAGCAAAGTGAAGTCCGTTGACCTCGATGTTTGGACCCCCGAACAGATGGAGGTACGATGTCTCTGCAACGCTGGTCTCTCCCCACTAATACACCCATCTAGTCTATACAGAAGTGGGGCAATCATCTCGCTAATCTTTACTGGGAAGCTCATCTCAAGCAGGGACACGTTCCGCCTGAACAGTATGTGTCTTATCCTTTCCTATTGTCAGACTTTGAGCGAACTTTTTTCAGCAAAATGGAGTCTTTTATACGCTCCAAATATGAATCTCGACGCTGGGCTCTTGACGGGCCTCCACCGAGTGATCCATCTGGACTCGACTCGGGCTCTGGAGTTCCTCAACCTGCATCCTCCTCGCAGCCACCCCCCACCACTACTATCCGTTCAACGCACACGCACTCACAGAGCATTTCCAACCGTGTAGCTGTTGCTGCACCTGTTACCGCCCGTCAACCCCAAGCACACCAACTACTTTCTTCGAATTATACCAGTCAACCTGCAGCTGCGCCTACGTCAATAGCTGCAGCACCTTCTCCCCAACCTTCTGCTCCAAAGGCACCCGACAACGACCTCTTCTCGTTGGACTTCCATGCCCCTGCCGCTTCATCTGCACCAATAACATCTGAACCAAAGAAGGATGTTAAGCAGGATATTCTCTCGTTGTTCTCCGCAAACCCAACGTCATCTGCAGGTCAGTTCAATGGCCAAGGTTCGCTTTGGGGTGGTGGCCAGCCAGCCGTTCAGCAGCAGCAACCTGTACCGATGACTGGCATGATGGGAAGCAATGGCACTGGAATGTGGGGCACATCGTCTGGGTGGACTGGAGCATCTCCTGCTCCTGCTCAGCCTAATGTCTGGGGTACATCTGCAGGTATGCCACTGCAGCAGCAGCAGCAGACGGCTATTTTCAACACGAATGCAATCTGGGGCGGAAGTCCTGCCGCAGTTGGAAACTCAAACCCAGCGGATCACTTTGGATCTGTGCCAGCCACAACGGCCGCACATCCTGCGCAAAAGAACGATGATGTCTTTGGTGATATTTGGGGTGGTTTCAAATGATTAAATTAGATCGAGACTGCTGTACATATTCATACACCCTCAGTGCAGTAATGGATATTCTTTGCCCTGACAGTCAGTCCTGCCCTTTCGCTCCTAAGATTGTACAGAAGCAACAGGAATCAACTCCCAGATCCTGAAAAGGGGGACGGCGTCAGTACAGGGTATGTCTTCAAGCAAGTTCCGGGATGGGGCAGCCCGAAGGGCTGCCTTATCAGAGGATAAGATAAGATAACTCAACTCCATCAGACTTCGTGATCCCCACACAAGTGCAAAGCAAAAAATCCCTACCCATTCCTATCCCCTCGCATACGTGTCCCTCTCAGGACGTGCTCACCGAGTCTCGTCGATTTCCTCTTCTCCGCCTCGCAAAATTTGCGCAGGGATTTTTCTCGTTCTTTTTACATCTCATCATTCACACAACTCGACATGTCTGGCCAACAGACTCCGGCTGCGACGCAACAAGGCGCCCAACAGCCTCAGCAACAAGCCGCGCAGCAGCCTCAGCAACAGGCCGCGCAACAGGCTCAACAACCTCAGCAGGCCGCACAACAGCCTCAGCCGCAGCCGCCTCAACCTCGCGCTCGTCGGACTGGATGACTTCCCGTAGGATCTGAAACGGGTCTGGAAACCCAAATTTCTTTCAGAAAGTAGATGCCGACGTGCCGGTTACTGATCATCACTTGTTTGATGTACGTTGCTACGCTGAGACAAAATCCTATGTCTTTCAGATTCAGAGGTCTGCAAGAGGGTCCGTACCCTCTTGCAGACCTCAAAAGACGTTCCAAACGTCTTTCAGAATTGTATTGGCACCGTAGATATCTATAATAGGCAGGAGGCGCGTGGATAACAATCAGATAAGCCCAAAGGGCGGGCAGATCCGCCGATTCACCTGAGCATGGACTCCCACTACACCATGTCTGAAGGACCGTACGACAAAAACATGTCAACTCCTCACCGATATGCTAGTCAACGTGACGATGTACAATCTTCGGCGCTTCCGCCAATGCGCCCTGGCCTTGGACAAGATTTTGACGACTATCCAAGCCATGAGGTGAGATATCTATAGAAATAACTGTCGTAAAAGTTGTTAACGTCAAGAAGTTTCCTCGCCCGAATATCAACCATGAGCAATCTTATTCTAGGCCTGCATTCAACTCAACACCGCGGCTTTCCAACCAAAGATGGTCTCAAGATAGCGGTTTTCGACCATCGTCGGCTGCTGCCTTCGAATCACCCCAGGGACTGATACATCCTCAACAGCCCCAACAAAGACACCACCTTTCACACCAGCAATATATGAGCCTCCCTCTGCTAGCAAACCCCCCGAGTACGCATTCCTCCCCTCCGACGGGGCAGTTTAACGCCCAGCAGCAGCAGTCTCTGCGATCCGATCACACCCAACAACGGGAGCTTGTACCCAGCGTTATGGCACCGCGCAAACGTGAACCCGTGGGGTTTGTGGACGATACTGTCGACAAGTCAGAGGAAAGCGAAGAGTTGCCAGCGAATCCTTCGCTCGTAAAAGAAAAAGCCAAAAAAACCCCAAACAAGAAGAAGACCCAGCCTAAGGCCAAACCAACGAAGGATAAACCTCAGGCACAAGTTTCGAACGCAAAGCCTGCCAAAGCCGTTGCCAAGAGCCAAAAGGTGGTAGCCACCAACGAGAGAAAGGAGGAGGCTAACGGCCGTGGAGGACGTGCATCTGGATCACGTAACTTCAGCAATATCGAAATGACAACTCTCATAGAGGCTGTAAAAAGGGCCTTGCCCCTAGGTCAGATTGGGTGGAGAGAGGTGGTGAAGCTCTATAACAAGGCGTTACCTGAGGATGGCATGAAGCGAGACGAGAAATCTGTAAAAACCAAGTTTGACGCGGTGCGATTTCATAAGCTCTGTGTCATATCAAGATGGCCGTCTGACACCTCTATAGATCGTCAAAACAGCAACTGAGAGGCCAACTGGGGATGCAGAGCGCCTCGAGATCTATGAGATGGCATTACATGTCAACGATCTTATAACCGAACGTTCGGGGACCATCACACTCAACGATTACGAACATGCTGAAGGAGGGAATGCAGATGACGAAGAAAATGATGATGCGATGTCTGGAGTCGTAGAGGTCGTATCCGATGACGAAGACAACACCACCGCATCTGTAAAGCCAGCCCCCAGCAGCAAAGCCACAACCAAGGATCCGAAGAAGAATTCAGCTGTCATGAAGGCTTACCGCTTGGAAGACACCAAGTCCGCCAGCGTCACCATCGACAACAAGGGAAACACAAACGACAACAAAGGTTCTCGTACAAATCCAGCGGCGCTTGCAATCAGCAAGATTGGTTCATACTTTGATCCCGAGAAAATGCGATATCGTGAAGAAGGGCGCACCATGCAATCCATGCAGTTATCTCGAGAGCAATTTCTTCAAGATGACTTGCGTCAGTCAAGGCTCGAGGCGCAAGATCTCCGCCAGCAGTTGCAGAAGGAGACCCGCCGTGCAGATACCGCTGAAATGAAGTTGGAGATGAAGGAAGAGGTCGAACGTTCCAAGATCAAGTATAAATCCAGCCGGCGCCGTCGTAGCCCTTCTTCTGACTCCGACAGTGACAGGCGTTCGCGTAAGCGCCGCTATAGCCGCAAGTATTCCAGAAGCCCATCCTATGGCGGTCCGAGTCGCAGCCGCACTGCTCACCGCTATGATTACCGTCGTACACACAATCGTGCCCATTCACCATCCCCATGGGCATCCCAGCGTGGCTCGCATTCCCGTTCCCCAGGCCCAAATTCAGATGTCATTCATCATAACAGCGGGAATAGTGGACAACCAGTGGCAAGCACCTCAGCAACAACTTTGGAGACTAGTGAAGCTGGGATGGTGGTGCGCATCACCCCTAAACGTGGAAAGGATGGCCAGATATCTTCATATGAGCTATCACCAACAAAAAATCCATAGTCTACTTCTAAACGTATCTCAGTACACTTCTACTCATCAACTATAACAAGGTGGTATCTTGAAACCCGATCACGACGCCGAATGTCCCCAAAAAGCACGTTCCCTAAATCTAGCCAAAGACGATCATCCTCCGATGTCCTCCAAATGTTCATGTAGACGGTGCGAATCTGGTTGATACCAACCTTTTGTGTCCTGACGTTGGCAAGGCGTACCGCATTCTCCAAGAGCCGAACACGGGCTGATGTCGAAGAGATTGGTAAAGGTATACGTAGTCGTCCAAATGACCCTTGAAGCATTCGCATTCCCCATTCTGCAGTCTGGCGATAAGAGAGGAGCTGACGGTTGAATGCCATGATGTGTTCTCGCTCAGCACCAGGCGGAGGAACAGTATCTCCACCTTTTAAAGGTGCACGAATCTTGCCAGAGATGGATGCTGAACCACGAGGGAAAGCAGTATCTGCAATTAGGTACCGGCCTTCAGGTACATGCATACGGAGCTGCTCAAAAATTGGTCGAGATACGTGGGCATCATGCCAGCTCCCAGGAGCATTCAAGACAGCTGCAACAATAACACCTGGCCAACAAGAATCAGTTATAATACAGCAAATGATACAGGAAACCTACCTCTGGGTGAAAATGCCAGCACATTGTTAGTCCGATGATCAGTCTTCCAGCCATTGTAAGTCGCGTTCTCAATCTCGGGGTCATCCGACTCCTGCGTAGCAAGCGAGAGACCATCTATAGATCCAAACGCACCTCGCAAGAGGGAATGTCTGGCGCAAATGAGGTCCTCGAGGGATTGGAAGTCGATTTCATTCCTGGGGAATACAATCGCAGCCTCCGGAATGATATGTAGGGTCTCTTGAAGGATATCTTGAGCAAATTCGAGGTATCGAGCCAGAACCGAAGGAGTAAGACCAAATATTTGTTGGAGGCTGACGTCCGGCATAGCAGACCCCATATAGTGCAAAACAAGGCCAAGAGCTCCAGCACCATCCAATGACCTTCGCCCCTCTCGTGGTGTCCCATACCTTCCAACATCATTCCGCGGGATAGCACTTGACTCCCATCGTTGGCCGAATCGGTTTGGGCCTTCCAGGATCAAGCGAAACGTCGACACGTCAAATCCCATGGTGGTGATGAAGGCTCTATCCGCTTGGCTGTCCCATAGCCGCTGCCACGCTGTGCCATGACGGGGGTTTGGAGGCAGCTCACGCCGAATGAGGTAGTGGCGACGTTCGCGTCGCTGGAGATTTCGCCGCTCGCGTGCAGCATAGATCGAATAAAGCATGAGAAGAGTAGCCGCAGCACCGGCGGCGGCCTCATCATCATCGTCATCGAGCGCAGAGGAAACAGGCCATCCCAGGGGATTCATGAAGGTGAGGAGGAGGGAGAAATCTTTGCGTCGCCGATTGTTGATGTCCCCGGTTCACACGGTCGCACTTTGTTGATGTCTGACTGCGGAAAATCTGGAAAATGGGTCTGCGGGTTTTCAGAATCTGGAAGACGCACTCTCTCGTGCCGCGTGGATCAAATTTGATGAAATATGGGATTTCCAGACCCGTTTCAGATCCTACGGGAAGTCATCCACTCACACGACAGAGGCGATCATTAAAGCGCTCAAGGCGCTCCCGCTAAAGTTTAAGTTACAGAAGAATAAGGAAATCGAACACGAGAACGACGATCGCGCTTTCCGCGATCTTCAACACGCGACAGACCCCGCAACGTATCCGAATCCAGCATCGGAGCGGGCGTCGATGGTAACTATTGATTCGGCTGACACCAAAGCCCTTTTTTCCGTGCCTAGTTTTGCGGATACGTTCAAGGCTGTCATGCCTCCGTCATTACTGAGGTTGATTGGCGAGCACGATGTCCGCCAGAAGGCCGAAAAAGAGAAAAGGAAGTTTGACGACCTTTCTTCTACTCACGATATGCGCGTTGCGAAGCGGCGCTGCATGACTGGTCTCAATCTCGTTGCGAGGAATGTTGAAGCTCCAACGGAGTTCAAATTCCCTCAAATTCTGTTCGACACGGAAGAATTTTATGCCGTTCCTCTCTCCTTTTTCACTCACAAAAATTTGCGTTACATCATAGACAGGGGTTCTATGCTGCCCACTCGTCGCGCTAACGGCGTGGCGGGCGATAAGGGTCCTATGATTCTTGACATTGAGAAACTCGAACCCACTCTGGGCGGCGAGTTATCTCTTGACTACGGTCTTTTCTTTCAGGCCGCCGAACAGTTTTATAACTTTCAATCCGAACGCGACCCGAATGGTGTGGGCGGTTCGTGGTCTAACACCGTGCGGAAGCATTTCGCCTTTTTCCAGAACCAGTCAGATGCGGAGGAGTACTATGCGAGCTGGAAACATCCGGAACTCAGGCTTCGCCAGGAACGCCGTACGTTCAACTATGCCTACGACCCCACCTACTACGACAGCCAGTATCAGCAGGCCAAGAATAATCAAATTCAGAATGAGGCTATGAAGGCTGAGCTAGAGCGTCGCGACGCTAAGCTCAAATTTGAGCTGAAAGCTGCATTTACTAACTCAGGTTCCTCGAACATCCGACTCTCGTCTCGAGACAGCCGGTCCTTTCTACCAGGCAGCGGAGGCAGTTCGGCCGCCTCCTACTGCCTACTCTGCGCCGAGAAAGGACATCAAGCTCACCAGCATCCAGCCGACAAACACCAATTCTCTGACGGTAAAAAACTCTACGCGAAAATTGGTGCTGACAAAAAAATCGTCTCCCCAGATAACAAAGAGATCTGCATCTCCTTTAACCTCAGAGGGAAGTCTGGGTGCACAGGGTTTGCCAACCACCGCAATGGCCCTGAACGCATACACGCATGCTCGTACTGCGGAAGTTTCGGTCATCACGCCTTCGCGTGGATCTGCAGGACCAAACCCGCTTGAGAACTTTCTCACTGCGTCAGAGCCACCACGTCTTTCCTACACCTCATTCCTTCCTTCCATTATCCCTCGTCCTCCTTTCTCTCCTTCCTCCCACTCTCATCCTCACATCTTCGACAAAATCATTCAACCTTACAACGCCAACTCCTTCGACCTCTTACTGAAGAAACACTCGCTCCAACATGACTATCCCAAACTTGTACTACATTTGCGGAATGGTTTTCCTCTTGGGCCCATGCCTGAGCTCACGACGACGAACATCCTAAACAACCATCCGACTATATCCGAACATTCAGCGGTCGTCGACAAATACCTCGCTGATGAAGTTCAATCAGGGCGCATGTCGGGGCCATTCTCCCAACAGGATATCACGAAAATCCTTCGTGGTCCCTTCCAGTCCTCTCCTCTCATTGTTGCCGTCCAGTCTCAAGCTCCATGCGTCCCGGACAAGTTGCGGATTTGCCGTCATCTTTCAAAATCCTCCAAGGAGGTCCCTTCCGTTAACTCCTACATCACCAAGATGGATTTCCCTACTCGTTTTGACACCGCGTCGCGTGTTGCAGACATGGTAAGCTTGATTTCTGTTCTTCTCTGGATCAGACCTTCTCCAGTCCTGTACTGTGAGCTAGCTCTTTTCTCTCGTTGAGGTCATCCTCCTGTCGTCGGGATCATTCCCATTGTTGAGGTCATCCTCCTGTCTGCGGGATCATTCCCACCGTCGAGGTCATCCTCATTTGTCGGAGTCATCTCCATATCCTACAGTCGCTGACTGTTTCTTTGTTAGGTCGCGTTGGCACCACCTGGTACCCAGGCCTGTACCCTTGACATCGAGAAGTTCCACAGGACGTGCCCGGTGTTACCAGCCCATAAGCCATGGCTCGTGTTGCAAGGTTCACCGGGTGAGTTTTACGTGGATCATGTCCATCCTTTTGGCGCTGCCTGCGCTAGCAGCAATGCAGGGATGATTGCCAATGCGTTGGTGGACGTCTGGAGGGCAGAGGGCGTGAGTCCACTGCTCAAATACGAGGACGATCTCAACGCCTTTCGCTACCCTGTCGAGGATGGCTCCTTCATTGATGGTCAATATCGGTATGCATATGATCGTGATGACATCCTCCGCCGTGTCGCTCCTCTCAATGTCCCCTGGCACCCGGAGAAGGGCGACCCCTTCTTTTCGTCCATGACCACTTTCATTGGTCTCTCCTGGGACCTAGCGCTTCGACATGTCTCCTTACCTGAGCCCAAACGCCTAAAATTCCTGGCCCGCGTTGAGACCTTCATTAACTCCTACAGTGGACATCGATGTCAGCTTCGGGATGTCGAAAGGCTACACGGCTCGCTTTGCTATATAGCATTTGTCTATGTTGACGGTCGATCGCGCCTCCCATCACTCTCAAACTTTGCGGCCTCATTCAAGGGTGACGAGTTCACTTTCCGGTACCCTCCACCTTCGGTCCTCACTGATCTCAGATGGTGGCACGAGGCCCTTATCCCTACCGGCACTCACCGCCAGCTCACGGTACGCGGACCTGTCGTCGACATGGGAATTTCTGTGGACGCTAGCACCTCGTGGGGAATTGGCATCATCGTCAAGGAGAGATGGCTAGGGCTGAAGCTTGCTCCATCGTGGAAGGTAGAGGGCAGAGACATCTGTTGGCTGGAGACTATTGCAGTTGAACTCGTCGTCTACATCCTGGAGACAATGGGTGTCCGTAACTCACGCATTCTCATTCACTCCGACAACCAAGGCACCATTGGATCCATGCATAAAGGGAGGAGCCCTAACTATCACATCAACCTCTCAATTCGTCGTACCTATAACGTTCTCTCATCCCTATTCATCACACCAGAGCTCGAATATATCGCTTCAGCTCTCAACCCTGCTGACCCTATCTCACGCGGAGAGACGGGTCCCCTCAACAAGAGGCTTCATACCTCCTTCAAGCTCCCTGAGGAGCTCCACCATGTCTTTACTGATGCCGATTGGCTTCTCATTTAACACGGTCACAGACGCCAGGAGGCGAGTGGGTGAAGGCCAACCACCTTCTCCGCGCCCCGCTCCTCCTCCAAAGTCCAATGTTTTTTCTCGCTTTAATTCCTCTACATCCTGTCAGACCCCCATTGCATTGTCACCTCACCATTCCAGTATTATTCCGACATTTTCATTCTCCAAATTCTCCCATCGCATTTCTCGGACCTCACCTCCTCCTATCTTATTGCAAGCCCATGATACCAATCCCACTGCATCGCATGTCACGGACCCATTAGATTTAATCCATAGAGACTCTTCTGTAGCTGCTTCAAGTCCATTATCCTTATTACATAGTCTTCCACCTTCGCATGCTCGTTTTAATTCTTCCTTTACCTCCCCCTCAACTTCCAATTCCCCTCCTGCACACCCTACACCCTCGGCGCGATCTGCTCTTGCTGTCGAGCCCAGTCCTTTCCGTCCACCTGTCATTGCTGCTCACCGCCTTGCAGCCTGGTCCTCTCCTTTTGCCAAACGTCATCGCCAACTCCTCAAGTCCTCTCTACCACCGACCTTTGTTGACAGCGCCTACAGAGTGGTTCACGATGCACTTGCCGACAGTACGAGGACTACATATGCTGCAGGTTTGCTGCGCTTTCAGCAGTTCTGCGATGCATGGAAGATAAGTGAGGAGGATCGCATGCCTGCTTCGCCGGCCCTCCTCACATCTTTCGTTGCACATTGCTCTGGCTTATACGCGGGCAACACCATCCACTCCTGGATATCCGGCATCCGCAGCTGGCATGTTTTGAATCAGGCTGAATGGCACGGCGATTGTGAGTGGGTCAACCTTGCTCGCGTCGCCGCCAACAAGTCTGGTGTCAACCACAAGCGTGCCCCCCGCGCTCCCGTGTCTCTAGAGCACTTACGCGTACTTCGCCAGCAGCTAGACATATCATTACCCTTTCATGCTGCTGTCTGGGCAACTGCTCTCACCACCTTCTTTGGCTGCCGACGCCTTGGCGAGACCACTATAAAGTCACACTCAACCTTCAATACTGCCTATCATGCCACACGCTCATCGCCTATTCGCTTCACAACTCAAAGTGATGGCTCGTCCTCAGCCACCATCCGCATCCCTTGGACCAAAACCACCAGAGAGGAAGGCGCATCCATTATTATCACAGCACGAGGCGATGAATTATGCCCTGTCGATGCCCTTCGGAATCACCTCATGGTCAACAAGAATGCACCTACCTCATCATCTCTCTTTGCTTATCAGCAGGCCGATGGCGGTTGGACACACATGCTACGTGATACCTTCCTCAAGATGGTCAATGGCATCTGGCTATCTACGTCACTCGACCATGTTTCAGGTCACAGCTTTCGCATTGGAGGTACCGTTGCTCTTTTGCTTGCAGGTGTTTCACCCGAGGTGGTTGCAGCTACGGGGGGTTGGAAGTCCCTTGCTTTTCTTCTCTATTGGCGTCGCTTAGAGGATATCATCCCAATGAGCACGACCAAGGCTTATAACAAGTCTGATATTTCTTCCTTAAATCGCATCTTTGAAGCTTTCCGTGTTAGAAACAATATTTCCAAGTCTGCTTTATCGTCGTCTTAATTTGCTGCATCTTTTCATTGCCTCATTGTATCTCGCAACCTGCATAGGCTTCTAGGCCATTGAACGAATAAATGTATTATTTGACCTCTCCCTGTGTGCGTAGCGTAGCTCTGCTTGGGTAGCCAAACTTTGACATCCGATCCGTCCTGCCAAGTGTGCCAGTTGTGAGCTACGCTCCTTTCTGGTATAGCCACTTGACATCCGGCTCGGGCCGGTTCTTTGGTTTCCCAAGCGCTCAGGCCTCTGACGGCTCGACTCCCAGCGTCTGCGACACGGTTCCT